>CAACXI010000019.1_pt1 | contig 27269 bp, 21 predicted proteins | sample 2275891 | NCBI WGS metagenome assembly CAACXI01 (sample SAMEA5312484, study PRJEB27640) | indoor metagenome | biome: indoor environment; feature: controlled; material: polymer antistatic dissipative epoxy resin | place: Italy | collected 2014-05-27 | reverse complement strand
CGCTTGAATTGGTTGGCCTGCCTGCGATTATCCGCCCCAGCTTTACATTGGCCGGAACCGGCGGCGGGATTGCGTATAACCGCGAAGAATTTGAAACCATCGTCCGCGAAGGATTGGATATTTCCCCGGTGCATGAAGTGCTGGTCGAAGAATCCCTGTTGGGCTGGAAAGAATTTGAGATGGAGGTTGTCCGCGATAAAAACGACAACTGCATCATCATCTGTGCCATTGAAAATATTGATCCGATGGGCGTGCATACCGGGGATTCGATTACCGTTGCCCCGGCCCTGACCCTGACCGATAAAGAATACCAGATCATGCGCGATGCATCCTTAGCCGTGCTGCGCGGGATTGGTGTTGAAACGGGCGGATCGAACGTCCAGTTCGCCGTTCACCCGGAAACGGGCCGGATGCTGGTGATTGAGATGAACCCACGCGTATCGCGATCCTCCGCCCTCGCGTCAAAGGCCACGGGATTCCCGATTGCCAAGGTTGCGGCAAAGCTGGCCGTTGGATATACGCTGGACGAATTGAAGAACGAAATCACCGGCGGCAAAACCCCGGCATCGTTTGAACCGTCGATTGATTACGTCGTCACAAAGATTCCGCGCTTTGCCTTTGAAAAATTCCGCGGCACGCAAAACATCCTGACCACGTCGATGAAATCTGTCGGCGAAGTCATGTCATTTGGCCGCAGCTTTGAAGAGTCCATGCAAAAGGCTTTGCGCTCGCTGGAAAAAGGCCTGTCCGGTTTCGATGAAATCCGCATCGGCGATACCAATATCAATACCCCGCCGCATATCGACCAGATCCGCGCCGCCCTCGCCCGCCCGACCCCGCAACGCATCTTGTATGTGGCACAGGCCTTCCGCCACGGGCTGAGCGTCGAAGATATTTACGCGTTGTGCAAATATGATCGCTGGTTCCTTGAACGCATCAAACACATTGTCGATACGGAAGAAAAAATTCGCAGCGCAGGTTTGCCGAATGAAGATGGCGAATGGTTGCGGATTAAAAAAATGGGATTCTCTGACGAACGTCTGGCGACCCTGACGGGTGTTAAGGAAGACAAGGTCCGCAAACTGCGTCAGGCCAATGACATTCGCCCGGTTTTCAAACGCGTCGATAGTTGTGCCGCCGAAATTCCGTCTGCGACACCGTATATGTATAGCTGTTACGAAGGCGACGGCATGAACCCTGCCGAAACCGAATGCCAGCCAACCAACAAAAATAAAATCATTATCCTTGGCGGCGGCCCCAACCGGATTGGTCAGGGGATTGAATTTGATTATTGCTGCGTCCATGCCGCCTATGCGTTGAAAGACGCCGGGTATGAAACCATTATGATCAACTGCAACCCGGAAACCGTATCCACCGATTATGATACGTCCGACCGTTTGTATTTTGAACCGTTGACCATTGAAGATGTGCTGGAAATTATCCACGCCGAACGTCAGGCCGGATCATTGATGGGTGTCATCGTCCAATTGGGTGGACAGACACCATTGAAACTGGCCAATGGTTTGCAAAAAGCCGGGGTGCCGATTTTGGGCACCGATCCCGACATGATCGATCTGGCCGAAGACCGCAAGCGGTTCCAGAAATTACTGAACGATTTGAATTTGCGCCAACCGCCAAATGCCATCTGCACATCCTATGACGAAGCCATTGTACAAGCCGAAAAACTGGGCTTCCCGATTGTTATTCGCCCGTCCTATGTTCTGGGTGGTCAGGGGATGGAAATCGTTCATGGTATGGATGATCTGAAACGCTATATCGCAACGGCTGTCAAAGTATCCGGCGACTCTCCTGTGCTGCTCGACCGTTATCTGAACAGCGCGATTGAAATTGACGTTGACGCTTTGTCGGATGGCAAAGATGTGTATGTGACCGGGATCATGGAACATATCGAAGAAGCCGGAATCCATTCCGGCGATTCCGCCTGCGTCATGCCACCGCATTCCCTGCCCTATAAAACGGTCAAGGAAATTGAAAAACAAACCATCAAACTGGCCAAGGCGTTGAAGGTCAAAGGCCTGATGAACGTCCAGTTCGCTGTGAAGCGGAACAAAAACACCGGTGAAAACGATGTTTATATTCTGGAGGTCAATCCCCGCGCCAGCCGCACTGTCCCGTTCGTTGCCAAGGCCACAGGTGTGCCGATTGCGATGATCGCTGCGCGGTTAATGGCGGGTGAACGGCTTGGCGATTTCAGCACGATGCTGCGCGGGATGAGCCCGGACCACACGGCTGTGAAGGCCCCCGTCTTCCCGTTCTCCCGCTTCCCCGGTGTTGATCCGATTTTAGGACCGGAAATGAAATCAACCGGCGAAGTCATGGGCATTGACCGCGACATCGCACAAGCCTTTGCCAAATCGCAACTGGCGGCGGGAACGATCCTGCCTATCGCTGGAACTGTTTTCCTGTCGGTGAAGGATTCAGATAAGAATGATTTGATCCCGATTGCGCGCGATCTGTCGGAAATGGGTTTTACGCTGGTTGCCACCAGCGGGACGGCCATTCATCTGCTGGAAGCGGGCTTGCCCGTCATGCGGATCAATAAAGTGATGGAAGGCCAGCCGCATATTGTCGATGCGATTATTAATGGCCAGATTCATTTTATGATTAACACGACGCGCGGACCGCAGGCGATTGCCGATGCATCATCCATTCGCCGCATGGCCCTGACCCACAAGCTCCCCTATTACACGTTGTTGACGGCGGCACGGGCAGGCATTCAGGCGATCCGCGCGATGCAGACCCGCGACATCACCGTGACCCCGCTTCAGGATTACTTCCCGGACGAGGATTCAGCATCAGATGTCAAAACGGCCTAGATCATGAACCTGTTTAAGCCGGATGTACCCTTTGCCCCTGCAGGCGCGTTGCCTGTGGATTTCAAGCAATTCCTGCTTTATGTCTGGCGCAAGAATCCGGTGCTGTGGTTCTTTTATTTTATTCAGGATTTGATCCATTTTGTACGCTATCCGATCACGTTCATCCTTTTAGGGGTGATTGTCGATACATTGCAGGGCAGCGATCCGGCTGATGGCGTCCCTCATAAAGTGGTTTTACTGCTGGCCGGGATCATCTTTACGCTGGGGTTTGGCGAATTGATGCACATCATGACCGCGCACACCATTGTCCATTGGAAACCAAAACTGCGCACCGTCATCCGGTCGGATATGCTGTCCTATACGATGGGGCACAGCCATTCCTATTTTCAGGATAATTTTGCAGGATCGATTGCGCGGAAGATTTCTGAAGTCGCGGAAAGCGCCCTGCGGCTTCATGATATTATCCGTTTTCAAATCTGGTATGCGATCATTCAAATCGCAACGTCCCTGACCTATATGCTCTATGCCAATGTGATTTACGGGCTGGCATTTATGGTGTTTATCGCGGCGGTCACGGTTCCGGTGATCCTGCGCCTGCCCCGTATCCGCGAACGGTCGTTCCGGTATTCAGAACAGCGCGCGCTGGTCACCGGGATCATCGTTGATATGCTGTCGAATATCCCTGCCGTCAAATCCTTTGCCAGCCTGCCCCATGAAGTCGATGTGCATGGCGGTATTGCCAATGAAGAACGCAACCGCGCCAGCAAAGTTATGCGCAGCATGGTCCAGCTGGAAGATCTGCGCCGCATCTGCCTAGTGGTTCTGGGCGGTGGCATGACGACATTGGCGTGTTATGGCTGGTCGCGCGGCTGGATTACGGTTGGTGAGGCGTCAAGCATTGCCACCTTGTCCCTGATGCTGACGGGAACGGTCTGGATGCTGGGCGGTGCGTTGGTTCAGGTCGTTGATGAAGCCGGATATATCACTGATGCCTTGCGCATCACAACACGTCCCCATGCGGTGACCGATAAACCCAATGCCCCGGATTTAATCGTCCAGGGTGGCGCGGTTGATTTTCGTGATGTGCGCTTTTCCTTTGCCGGGCATCCGGTTTTTGACCCGCTGGAACTGGCGATTAAACCCGGCGAAAATATTGCCATTGTCGGCCCGTCCGGGTCAGGCAAAAGCACCTTTGTGTCCTGCCTTTTGCGTCTTTACGATCTGAACGGTGGTGAAATTTTTATTGATGGGCAGAATATTGCCGATGTCACACAAGATTCCCTGCATAACGCTATTGCGGTGATCCCGCAGGATACGTCCTTGTTCCATCGCACCTTGATGGAAAATATCCGCTATGGCCGCCGTGATGCCAGCGATCAGGATGTGATCGAAGCCGCCCGCAAAGCCTTTGCCCACGATTTCATCATGACCCTGCCCGATCAGTACAACACCATGGTTGGCGAACGCGGTGTGCGCCTGTCTGGTGGACAACGTCAACGCATTGCCATTGCACGGGCGATTTTGAAAAACGCACCGATCCTTGTTCTGGACGAAGCCACGTCAGCCCTCGACAGTGAATCCGAAAAACTGATTCAATCAGCGCTGACGACGCTGATGAAGGGTAAAACCGTGATTGCCATCGCCCACCGCCTGTCCACGATTGCGCAGATGGACCGTATTCTGGTTTTTGGGCATGGCGGCATTGCAGAGCAAGGAACGCATAGCGACCTTTTACAACGCCCGGGGCTTTATGCCCGTTTATGGTCGATGCAATCTGGCGGATTCCTTCAGGAAAATGCCCTTGACGGACCTGAACCTCTCGCCTAATCTCCCTCTATATTAACAATTTGTCGGATCCCGTCGCTTGCGGCGGGGTTTGTTTTTTTTGCAGGAAACGGGAAAATAATGGAAAAAGTTCCAATGACCCAAAAGGGTTTTGACACCATTGAAGCCGAACTTAAAAATCTGAAGAGCGTAGAGCGCCCGGCTGTTATCGAAGCCATCGCCGAAGCCCGCGCGCATGGCGACTTGTCGGAAAATGCCGAATACCATGCTGCCCGCGAACGCCAGAGCTTTATCGAAGGCCGCATCAAGGAACTGGACGGCGTGATTTCTGCCGCCAACATTATTGATGTGATCAGCCTGGCCGGTGACACCGTCAAATTCGGCGCGACCGTGGTCCTGTTTGATGAAGAAACCGAAGAAGAAGTGAAATACCAGATCGTTGGCCCGTATGAATCGGATGCCGATCATGGGAAAATTTCAACCACAGCACCATTAGCCAAAGCGCTGATCGGAAAATCTGTCGGTGACACGGTTGAGGTCAACCCGCCTGCTGGTAAGCGGTCTTACGAAATCGTCAGCGTCGATTTCATTTAAAGCGTTTTGAGTTTTATGGATGGGCCGGGCTGGGGCTTCTCAGCTCGGCCAGTCTTTTCTGGCACACTGTAATCATGCTTTGGGATGCCTCAGGGCTGAGCGGTACAAGAGGGTTAAAGTTCCCCACGCCCTGCACCAGCATATAACCAGCCTTTGCCATTTCAATCCGGGATTCAAGCCGGGATGCTTCCATACCATTAAGAAAACTGCGTGTTTTTTGCACCGCTTTTTCAAAGACTGATTTCAATGACATCTTTTTCTTTCCTCTATTTTAAACCCAATTCACGTTTTTTATGAATTTCGGCCAGACGCGCATCACAGGTCTGGACGATGCCTTTGGCCGCATCCGGTTCAAGAGAGAAAATAACGCCACCCACACGCGTTGGTATATGCATAAAACCAGCCTGCGCATTCACCTTGCGGGATTCCAGCGATTGAATTTCCTGGTTTTCTAAAAAGCGGGCCACCGGTTGCACAACGGCATTAAAAAAGGATTTTAAGGACATAGAACTCACCTTTACATCTGTAACGTTGGTGCGGCCGAATTACGCTTTTGCGCAATCTCTGCCAGGCGCGTATCGCAAATCTCAATAATGCTTTGTGCTTTCTCGGGGGAGATGCTCACTTTTACGGCCCCACCGCGCGCAGCGATGTAGGTTTTTTGTTGTTCAGCCAGCGCCTTTGTTTCGTTCAGGCTGGAAACTTCCAGTTTTTCGAGATAGCGGGTTACTGTTTCAGCAGCACTTTTAAAAAATGACTTTAGACGCATGGCGGAATCCTCTCAAAGGGGCGAATATTCAGCGTTTTATAGCCCTCTTTGTGGAATATGTCAAATATAAACGCTTTTTATAACTCTATCGGAACGCCGGGCTCTTCCTTGGCCGGGCGGATCGCCAGCGATGATTTGACAGAAGTCACATTTGGCGCAGCGGTGAGTTTTTCGGTCAGGAAATGCTGGTAATCATCCCAGTCCTTGGCGACAATTTTTAACAGGAAATCCGTTTCCCCGGCCAGCATATGGCACTCCCGGACCATCGGCCAGCTATTGATAACAGCTTCAAACTGTTTCAAATCCGTTTCAGCCTGTGACAGCAATTTCACATTGGCAAAGACAGTAACGCCATAACCCATGGCCTGCGCATCCAGAACGGCATGATAGCCGCGCACATAGCCTGCTTCTTCCAGCGCGCGCACACGGCGCAGGCAAGGCGGGGCTGAAATTCCGGCTTTTTCGGCCAGATCGACATTGGTCATCCGCCCATCCTGTTGTAAATGAAAGAGGATTTTCCGGTCGATTTTATCGAGCTTCACGCGGCGCATCTGGTTCTTTATAAATATTTTGTTATTCGGAAAGGTCTGCTGTTGATATAAAGTTGCGCAGCACGGGATGCAAGGTTTTTCCCGGTGCCAATACAGACCACACACATTATCGTTTTATTAGAATGGTCGAATATGCCGATCCTCTGCTGGGTTATCACCGAAGGAATTGCCGGGACTGAAAATCAGTGTCTGGGCGTTGCCGAAGCGTTGGGGGTCACCCCGGTGATCAAACGCATTGCCCTGCGCCAGCCGTGGAAAAGCCTCAGCCCCTATCTGGGTGGTGAAACGGAATGGACGTTTTCACCCATCAGCGACAAGCTGAATGCGCCATGGCCCGATCTGGTCATTGCCAGTGGCCGTAAGGCGATTGCCGCCGCCCGTTATATCAAGCGCATGGCCGGGGACCGTGTTTTTACCGTATTCCTTCAGGACCCCCGCATTTCACCATCGCGTTTTGATCTGGTCGCCGTCCCCGCCCATGATCGGCTGCGCGGCCCGAATGTGATTGTTACCAGCGCCGCCGCCAACCGCATCAGCCCGGCCCGGCTTGCCGAAGCGCGTGAGGCGTTTGCGGATACGTTTGAACCCCTGCCCGCGCCGCGCGTGGCCGTATTGATTGGCGGGGACAGCAAGGCCTATAAAATGACCGAAAGCATCACCCGCAAACTTGCGGCACAGCTTTATAATCTGGCCAACAATGGCGATGTATCGTTGATGATGACGACATCGCGCCGGACCGGAATGATCAATGAAACCATTCTGGAAGAAGCACTGGCCGAAACGGATGCATGGATCTGGGACCAGAAAAGCGACAACCCCTATTTCGGCTTTTTAGCATGGGCGGATTACATTCTGGTTACCGCAGACAGCGTTTCCATGATCTCCGAAGCCGCCAGCACCGGGACGCCCGTTTATATGATTGAACTGGAAGGCGGTGCGCCGCGTATAAGTAAATTCCACAACAATTTGCTGGAACGGGGGATTTTAAGGGTTTTTGACGGAAAGCTGGAAAACTGGACTTACACGCCCCTTGATGACGCGGCTTATGTTGCCAATGAAATCAAAAAACGCATGAAAACCGGGGTTTCCAGATGATTTGGGCTTTACCCCTGCCCCTCCGACCACTAAGACTATGCTATTCAAAAGAATGAGGGACTTATGGCAGATACACTGCACACCAAAGTATTGATTATTGGCTCTGGCCCGGCTGGCTATACGGCTGCCATTTATGCCGCGCGCGCCAATCTGAATCCAATTCAGGTTTTGGGTCTTGAACCCGGCGGACAATTGACGATCACCACTGATGTCGAAAACTATCCCGGCTTTGCGGATGTTATTCAAGGTCCGTGGTTGATGGATCAGATGAAGGCCCAAGCCGAACACGTCGGCACGCAAATGCATTATGATTTTATCAAGGATATTGATTTCAATGTCCGCCCGTTCAAAGCCATTGGCGATAGCGGCACGGTTTATACCGCCGATACTATTATTATCTGCACCGGTGCAAAAGCCCGCTGGCTCGGCCTGCCGGGTGAGGAAAAATTCCGCGGTCTGGGCGTTTCTGCCTGCGCGACCTGTGACGGGTTTTTCTTCAAGGGTAAAGAGGTTGCCGTGATCGGTGGCGGCAGCGCCGCTGTTGAAGAAGCAATCTTCCTGACCAATTTCTGTTCCAAGGTTACCCTGGTTCACCGCCGCGATACATTGCGCGCGGAAAAAATCGCACAGGAACGCCTGTTCAATAATCCCAAGATCGAAGTGCTGTGGGATAGCGTCGTTGATGATATTCAAGGCGTCGGTCACGGCGAAGGCCCCAATCCGGGTTTGACCGGGCTGGGCCTGAAAAACCTCAAAACCGGTGAAACATCGACATTGAAAGTCGATGGGATGTTTGTCGCCATCGGCCACGTTCCAGCCACGGATATCTTCAAGGATAAAATTCACCTTGATGCAGACAACTACATCGTCACCGCGCCCGATTCCACCGCCACCAATATTCCCGGCGTTTTTGCAGCCGGTGATGTGAAGGACCGCATTTTCCGTCAGGCCGTTACTGCCGCCGGTATGGGGTGTATGGCCGCCTTGGAAGCGGATCGCTATCTGGCTGCTATTGAAGCCGATCATCAGGCAAAGGCAGCGGAATAATCATGGATTGGGACAAGCTGCGCATATTTCACGCGGTCGCAGAAGCAGGCAGCTTTACCCATGCCGGTGAAACGCTGAACCTCAGCCAGTCTGCCGTATCACGGCAGATCAGTTCGCTCGAGGAATCCTTGGGCGTCACCTTGTTCCACCGTCATGCACGCGGCTTGTTACTAACCGAACAAGGTGAATTGCTGCATAAAACGGCCCGCGACATCTTTGGCAAACTCTCGATGATCGAAGGCCAGATTTCGGATTCCAAACAATTGCCCGAAGGGCCAATGCGGATTACCGCTGCTGAATTTTTTGGCTCGACATGGCTGGCCCCGCGCCTTGGCAAATTGCGCGACGCGCATCCGGATATTCAACTGACTGTGCTGCTGGATGATCGCATCCTGAATTTAGGGATGCGCGAAGCCGATGCGGCAATCCGCCTGTATAAACCCGAACAGCCTGACCTGATCCAGCGCCATTTGACGACGCTGCGGTTTCACATTGCCGCTTCCCCGGCTTATCTGGAGAAGCATGGCCGCCCGAAGGACACCAAGGAGCTTCGCGATCACACACTGATCGGCTTCCCTGAAAATGTTCCGGCCCCCTATGCGGATCCGAACTGGATTTTCCGTTTGGCCGGGATTGATCCGGAAGAACACAATAATATTCTGATGATGAATTCCATGTATGCGATCCAGCGCGCGGTCGAGAGCAATGCAGGAATCGCAGCCCTGCCGCATTATATGTTCCACAATAATCCTAACCTGGAAGTGATTCTGCCCGATTCTCAACGAAGCGGTGTTGAGGTCTATTTTGTCTATCCAGAAGAACGCCGCCACTCTAAAAGAATCGCCATTTTCCGGGACTTTTTGCTCGAAACAATCAAAAACGAAGATTTTTAAAACTCTGTTTTAAGAATTTCTACAGTTTCGCAAGATTAAAAATTCGATTATTATCCTTTAATTCCAAGACCTTGCAGGTCACATATGCTAAAACTGCATAGCTGCGGTGCAAAATAACGTATAGACGGACGGACTCGAGCCGTTATATAAAGCGGCCATCGGCGTTTCGACGTCGACGGGATCTTCCCAGATCCCACGTCTCCCAGACGTGAAACCTCCCTGTTCAACTCGCCGGGCCCTCGTGGTCCGGTTTTTTTTTGCGCTTTTGGCAAGCCTCCTTCCGTATCTTTTTTCCGGTCTTTCTGTGCGCTTATGCGCCGCACCATGATTACGGGGCTGACAAGGTGAATCCATCCGATGTACCATTGGAAATAGCTGATCTTCATTTGATTCCAGCCCAATAGAGTAGAGAAGAACATCGCGTTGAATTTCAAACCACCCGCCCCTTCCGAAAAACTGACAATTGCGCTTTTTAACTATGGCGGCGGTATGCGTGGCCTGATCCCCGCCCATATCATGTCAAAGATTGAGGACACCACCGGCCTGCGCATGGCCGAGATGGTCGATATCTTTACCGGCCCCTCCACAGGATCGATTTTAAACGCCGCTATGACGCTGCGTCATCCTGATGAACCATCACAACCCAAATACCGCGCACGCCATATGGTGCGATTTTATGAGCGCGAGGGATCACGCATTTTCCCGGCGGATAGCTTCCGTGAATTCCGCGGGTTGATTCACGACTTTAATAACCGGACGATGAAGCTGAACCAGCTGAACAACCTGTTCCGCCATGGCCATTATGACCCCAGCCATCTGGCCGCCGCCCTGCGCGCGCTTTATGGCGATGCCAAATTAAAAGACTCCCTGCGCAGCCTGATTATTCCCACCTACAACATTGATAGCGGCCAGTTGGAGGCCGTTGAGGAAAAGGGCGAAACGGGCAGCTCCCCGGTCCATACGATCAATAATTTCGTTGAAGAAGGCGGCCATGCCGTCTGGCTGAAAAACATCCGCACGCAAACCCCGCCCGGCGTTGAAACCCAAACCCCGGATGTAAAGCTGTTTGATGCCGTCATGGCCAGCACGGCGGCCCCGACTTACTTCCCCTGCCATCATTTCACCGCCCGTTTTCATGGCGAGGACAGGGATACGTTCGTCACCGGTATTGATGGGTGTATTTTTGACAATCCGTGCATCAGCTATATGGGCGCCATTCGCCAGCACGTTCCCAAAGATCACCGCCTGATGATGATCGTGCTGGGCACTGGCTACACCAATAAATCGATTAAGAAAGAGGAATGGAACCGCTACGGGGCGCTTGGCGTCGTTGATCCCGTGAATGACCTACCCCTCATCAACATCCTGTTCAACGCGTCTGAATCGGCCCTTATGGATGCCTTTGCGGATGAGATGGGCGATAATCTGTTTGTCTTTAATAAATCCCTGTATTCCATCGACCGTTCCACCGCGCCAAGCACACAGATTGACGATGCCAGCCCGGAAACGATGAAACGTCTGCGCTTCTTTGTTGAAGCCATGATGGAAGAAAAGAAAAACCGTTTTGATGATTTATGCCATCTGCTGGTCAGTAACCGTGACCGCCGCATGACCGAAAGCCGGGAAAAAATTCAAAAAGCCCGCACCCGGCATTTCCTCAGCTTTTTTACCGGCAAGGATGACACTTTACGCCACGAAGACCGCCGTTAACCCAAATATTTATGGGAAAAGTTGCGCCGCACAACGATTCAAAAGCTGACAAACGCGCCCCCTTCTTCTAAGTTGAACCCTTATTGAAAACCAGTCGGATCAACAGATCAAAACAGGCCGGATTCAACAGGGAATAGCGTGAGTAATATTACAGAAGCACCAGCACAAAAATACTATGTCCTGCACGTTCCGGGTGGCGGCTTGCATGGCATTCTGCCGATCGTTTCACTGAAATTCCTGGAAACGATGACGCGCCTGCCCCTGTCGAAACAATTCAATATGTCAGCAGGATCATCAACCGGCTCCATTCCACTGACGGCGCTGAATATTCCGAAAAGCGAAGACTCAAATGATCCACGTTATTCCGCTGATGATATTCTCGATTTTTATAAAACCATTGGACCGCGCATTTTCCCGCACCGTCGCGGTTACTATGTCCGCCAAATGGTCATGGACCTGATCAAGCTGGCCCACGGCTTTTTCACCGCGCTGGCCGATTTGTCCGCGAATAAGGCGGACAAGCTGACCAATTTCCTGCTGAACAGTGTCGGCCATCAGGCTCATAAAATACTGACCAAGGACAAGCCTTATATTCCCCTTGATAGCCGCCTCTTCCGTAATATGCATAAATGGATCTTCACGCCGCTGAATAATAAATTAAAGCGTGGCATTGATTCTCTTATCAATGAATCCCTTTATGATATTTCCGTTCTGAGCCGCATTCTTGACGCAACATTACGGTATGAAGACAATAACGGCCGGGTCAATCTGGGGAAGACATTGATCAGCCACCATGTCACCGCGCATAATCTGACGCGTGACGAGCCTGCCATATTTTTCCATTTCAAGGACCCCAAAACCGGGGATACTCAATTTCTGTCCAATCCAGAAATGGAACTGGATTCCATTGTGCTGGGCAGCTGTGCCGCGCAGACGATTTTCAAATCCCCCACACTGCGCAACGGCGAAACCTATGTGGATATTGCCGATTTCGACACCATGCGCACCCCGATCAGCAGCATTGACCGTCAAGCGGACAAGAAACTGGATATCAAACTTATCACCATCGGCACTGGCGAAAAGAACGCCCAGATTGATGTTGAAGGCATGAATAGTATGCTGTTCCTGCAACAGATGATTGCGGAGCTGGGTGGTTATTTATTCGGGATTCGCAAACGCTATATCAACAAAATGGCGGATCTGGATTTGAAATACCGCCTTGGTGCGGAAAACATTATCAAGATTGATTTGCCACTGGTGCAGGAAAGCCTGAATCAAGACTATCTTAAAGACCCGCGTGTTCCGGCCATTGCCGAATTTATGGGCGTTGATATGGAGATGTTGAATATTACAGAGCTCCCCTCCGCGGACCTGTTCGACTCCAATCCGGAAAACCTGCGCCGACTTGAAGCAACAGGCTGGGCCATGGCATTCAAAAATCTGGATACGATGATGCCGCTGTGTAAGGAGCTGGTTGAAAACGCCCGCTCCCTTGGCCACATTACCGCAGAAGAAGCCGATGAGCGCATCAGCTTGATTGAACATTTCAACGGTGCCGCAAAAAATGGTTCCGGCTATACCATCCCGGGACAGGTCCATGGGCCGCAACGCAAACAACATTGGTTTACGTTTGAAGAAATCCGCGAGCGCACCTTAAAAGAAAAAATTACGTTCTTGTTTAAACGGGCCGTCGGTATAGAACAGGAACCCGTCCACCCCCGCCCCGATTTGAACGATAAGGTTGATAAGAAAGCGGATCAGGATGTGCCGCCGCCTCCACCGACTTTACATTCATAAGAACAGCGCATTAAAAAAGGCGACCACAAACGGGCCGCCTTTTTCTTTAATTATTCCTGATCTGTTCAGGCTGCCGCGCGTTTGCGCAAAGCGCCTGTCGCCCGCGCAATCCGCGCACACGCATCTTCTAAAACAGCATTTGATGTCGCATAGGAAATGCGGAAATACGGGGACAGACCAAAGGCAGACCCATGAACACAGGCCACGCCTTCCGATTCCAGCAGATAGGTTACAAAATCCTCATCACTGGAAATGATCTTTCCATCCGCCGTTTCCATCCCGATACAGCCTTCGCAGGACGCATAGACGTAAAAAGCGCCTTCCGGTTTTGGACAGGAAATGCCGGTCGCTTTGTTCAAGCCATTGACGACCAGATCACGGCGTTCGGTGTAAGCCTTGCGCCAGCCATTCAGGAATGACTGATCGCCGTTCAGCGCACCCACTGCCGCCGCTTGCGAAATCGAAGACGGGTTCGATGTGCTTTGGCTTTGCAGCAGCGCCATTGCCTTGATCAGGTTCGCAGGACCAGCGGCATAGCCAATCCGCCACCCCGTCATGGAATAGGCCTTGGAAACGCCATTGACGGTCAATGTGCGGTCATACAATGAAGGCTCCAGCGCTGCCGGGGTGACAAATTCAAAACCGTCATAAACCAGATGTTCGTAAATATCATCGGTCATAACATGAACGTGTGTGTGTTTCACCAGCACATCGGTCAGGGCTTTCATTTCAGCCTTGGTATAGGCCGCGCCTGTCGGGTTGGACGGGGAATTCAGGATCACCCATTTGGTTTTTGGCGTAATCGCCTTTTCCAACTGCTCGCCGGTCATTTTGAAACCGCTTTGTTGCGAACACTGAACGATAACCGGGGTGCCTTCCGCGAATTGCACCATGTCCGGATAGGACACCCAGTAAGGGGCCGGAATAATAACCTCATCACCCGGATTAACCGACGCCAGCAGCGCGTTAAACAAAATCTGTTTACCACCATTCCCGACTGAAATCTGTTCCGGGGCATAATCCAGATTATTCTCGCGCTTGAATTTTGCGGCGATTGCTTTTTTCAATTCAGGTGTACCATCGACGACCGTGTATTTGGTTTGTCCGGCCTTCATCGCTGCAACCGCGGCGTCCTTGATGAAGTCAGGTGTATCAAAATCAGGCTCGCCCAGACCCAAATCCAGAATGTCACGACCAGCCGCCTTCAGCGCTTTGGCCTTGGCCGCAACGGCCAATGTGGGTGATGGTTTGATACGACCTAAACGATCCGCGAGAACAAGCATGGGGCATCCCTTTCGATTGATGTAAAATCAATCGCATAAAAGCATAGGAATGGCAGAAAACAAAGGATTTTTAGAAAGCGTCGGGGCGGATATGCGGACGGATTGTCTGAGCATCCAGTGGGGCGATTTGTGTAAAATCAATCTGTTGTGCGGCAAACCAGTCGGCCAGCGGTTTCAGGACCGGATCTTTCAGCCCTTCACGGATATATCCGGCAATCCGGGGCAGCATCGCCATATAACGCGGTTTGTTATCACGAACGGCCAGACGGATAAACTGCCCAATCACCCGGCAATGGAACTGGGTCGCCAGAACGCGATACCATTTCTGGAAATTATCCCGTTCATCCGGGGTCATGGCGCTGCAATAGCGGTCCATCATCCGGTCCCGTAAATCGGCGGGGACATCAACACGGGCATCTTCCAACAGATTAGCAAGGTCATACGGAACCGGCCCGGTCATGGCCCCCTGAAAATCCAGAACACCACAACGCGCCAATCCGGTTTGCCCCTGCCGCAGCATCAGGTTTTCAAAATGGTAATCAATATGCAGGACACCGCGCGGCACAGGCGGTAATGATTTTTCAATCCCATCCCAGACGGCCAGATACTCTTCGACCAGCCCGTCAGGATTTTTGGCATTACGAATTGCCGGAATGTACCAGTCAACAACACGGCGGCGTCCGGTATGGACATGGCTTTGGTAATAATCGGGCAAGGTCACCGCCCCGGCCTTGCCGTCTGCTTTTCCGTTCTGGCGCAGCCATGACAAAACATCGGTTGCCAAGCCGTAAAGATCTTCACGGCTATTCGGATTCTGGTCCAGAGCCTTTTTAAAGGACGCATCGCCGAAATCCTCGATCAGCAAATACCCTTCGGTTTTATCAATCTGGTAAACATCCGGGGCGGCAATCCCGATGCCGCGCAGATACGCGCTGAGGCGGATAAAGTCATTCATGCTGTGACCGGGCGTGGCCAGCGCGTGACCATCCGGCAAGGCTTCCATCAGGATCACCGATTGCCCGTCATCGCGGGACAGGCGGAAATAACGGCGCATGGCGCTGTCTTCACCCACCGCCACGATCGACGCATCGCCCCAGCCATGCGCCGTTAAGAACGCATGACGCAACGCTGACCGCGTTTCAAACCATTTTTGAGCCTGCAATTATTTCTTATCCGTTTTACTTTTCGCTGCCATTTGTTTTAAGGCATCGATATGGCTTTGCGAAGCTTTTTTCGGGCGGGATTGTGCGGTGTTACCCTCCAGACCAAAAACGGGCGTATCACCGCTGGACAGGGCGCTCAGGATTTCCTTACCGAACGTATCCGGGGCCATGTTCAGGGCCATGGGACCGGCGGCAATTTCATCAGGTTCTGAATGTGTGTCTTGCCGATACATCACACGGCTGATCGCGTGCGCGACAATCCCGGTCAGATGCGGCTGGGCCAGTGACAGCAACAAGCGCTGATCCTGCGTGGACCAGGCGATAATCTGCTGGCGCGCCTTGGTGGCATTCCCGCGGGACTGCGCTAACGCTTCACGGATGCGGTCTTCGGCATATTCACGGCTCATTCCGGTCTCCTGTTAAACCCTCTCTTTTAAGTTTGTCACAATTTTCCCGGCAAAACCATCGCCCCGACCATCAAGTCATAACCCATTGTAATTGCTTAAAAAAAGAGGGCGAAGCCATTGACCTCACCCTCTTTTAAAAATTCATATTATCTAGATTCTAGCTGCCAAAGCCCACTTTGCGTGTGCTGCTGGTCGAACGGCGTTCTTTAAACCGCTGCAACAGATCAATGACGCGGCCATGATCGAAGGCATCGCCCTGATCCAGACGCACAAGGAAGGCGCGTGTTTTCAGGAAATCTTCAGCGGTCAGCCCAGCCAATTGATTGGTCCGTTCCGCAGGCAAAGCGTGATTAAAGATTTTATCATAAAGCGACACAGCTTGTTCCGCTGTCATCGCCGTCATTTTCACATGATCGGAAAACAGCATATCAATCTGTTTCGGCAGTTTGATGTCCTGCTTGGCCGTGACGGCAAACGGGATTTTATGCTTCAGCGCATAGCTGGCGAAAAGTTCAACATATCCGCCTTTCCAATCCGGTGTGCTTTCCCCGTCATCCCCGGCCAGATCTTCCAAACCGGAAACGATCAGGAATTGGCGCGTATCAACCGCACCTTCAAAAGCCATACGGAATTTCTGCGCGGGCGGCATCATCGGATGCGGCGCACAGAGTTCAGCAAAGCTCACCTCATAAGGATTCATAACCATTTCTTCGGCCATACTGCGCAGGAAATGTTCTGCCCCTGTTTCGGGGTCCGCTTTCAACAGCATGGAGAATGGCTTTTTCTCAACGCCGCGCTTGACCAGGCGGTTAAACATTTCATGTAAATCCTTGTCACCATTCAGGAAATCGAGGCTGAATTCCTTTGGAATGCAATCATCGACAAGAATGCTGTCCGTCTGACCAAAAGCAATCTTGGAATCCGCTTCCAGCGAACGGCGGATAACTTCAATATCGCCATCAACAATCCGCATCGTGCGGACGGCCTTTGAAATCATTCGGGCGGGTGCCGCATATTCACGCGCCAGTGTGCGCACATCGGCCGCAGGCAAGGTTGCCTTTTCCATTTCCAGACGGCGTTTCCAGACCTTTTCGCGGACAAGTGTTGGCGGGTAATCCATCAGAATGGAATAAGAGAAACGCTGACGGACCGCTTCATGGAATTTTTCCGGATTGTTGCCCGTCCAGATGGTCACAACCGGATTGGTTTCCAGCAGGCGGTTGACCTGCAATTTGTTATCCGTATCGGCACTTTTCGACGAATCCGTGCCCTTCATCAAAAGGTCTTCAATCTCGTCAAACAGCACCAGACTGTTTTTAGAACCGTCCAGTAAAGCTTGTGTCCGCAACAGCTTTGTCACACGGACTTCGCTGGTCGGGCGTTTGCTGCCGCTATCATTGTAATCTTCTGCATCTTCCTGATCAGGTTCACCGATCGAGAACAGGCGTAAGCCCAGATGTTTGGCCAGCGCGCCGGCCAGTTCCGTTTTACCGCTGCCCGCCGGGCCGTGAAGGAAAATATTGATACCCTTCTCACCATTATCAACGGATTTTTTGACGAGGTTCAAAACGAAATCAAGCTGTTCACCAACATGGCTGAAATCTTCCACGCCCAGCTGCGATACCATCGGCTTACCCAGCAGAACGGCGGCAATTTCATCATCACCCAAGGTCCGGTCAAATTTTTCGAGGATTTCCTCGTCAATCAACGGGAGTCCGCTTTCTGTGGATGGGCCGCCATTTTCAAAATAGGTCAGGCCATAACGGTTCAACCGCGCGCCATAGCTCAGGGACGCCAGATATTTGCGGCCCTCCAGCGGCGCATCCAGCATCCGTGCAATACCAACGGATGCTTTGCGTAAATCCTCCTCGAAGACCGTGGTAATAAACTGGCTCAACTCGCTGTATTGTTTCGCAACGTAGAGTAATTCGAGCGGTTTCTTCTCGCCTTCATTCAGGCCGAGAATATCTGTCAGGCGCACCAGATTTTTAAAAACGGAATCTTCTTCTGGAATAACAACTGGTTCTTTGAATTTTTCAAAATGCGTGGTCAGGGTTTTCCAGTCTTCTTCACTAACCTGTTTCTTTCCGGCATCTTTACGCAGGTAAACATTGGCCTTTTTTGCAGCACTCGCATTCGCCGGAAATTGGACGCCACGGCCAAACTGCCCCTTCATCGACTCTTCTAAAAAACTGGCGATCAGGTAGGCGGTCGCAGAATTCTGCTTGGTATTTTTCAGGATGTTATGGACATAGTGCTGATAAAGATCCCGCAAATGGGTTTGCTCACCATCCAGAATGGATTCTGCAAATTTTAATTCGCGCAACTGCTCTTCATTTAACGCAGCATCAGCGTTTGTCTCAACAAGCGCAATTTCGGATGCGGCAGCCTTTTTGGTAACCATAAGCAGTGAACTCCCCGGGTCTTTTTTATGTCATATTGGTTAAGGGGGGCAGCTTATTACGGCAATATCAGAAGTGCAAAATATTTTTTCATAACCGTTAACAGGTCTGTGAATTTCGCAGAGATCAGGGGTTTAGCGCCGCCAACTCGCGCACCAAATCTTGCACGCCGCGGACACGATGGGCCAAACCATCCCATCCCCGCACCGCAACAAGTTTCTGGTCAGGGCGCATTTTCACCGCGCCCAAGGCTTTGCCCTGTAACCAGATCATCAGATTTGGGACATTTGGCGGGGCATTATTGTGAAACCCGATAACCGCGCCTTTTGGCCCGGCTTCAACCTTATCCACCCCGGCAATCCGGCATAGCTGTTTGATCGCCATGATGTCCATCAGGTTTTCAACTTCGGCCGGGATCGGGCCGAAACGGTCGATCAGCTCAGCCGCAAAACCTTCGATCTCGGCCTGGTCTTCCAGTTCGGACAGGCGACGATACAGGCTCATCCGCACGTTCAGATCTTCGACATAGTTTTCCGGGATCAGGACGGATGTACCGATATTGATCTGCGGTGACCAGCGTTCTTCGGCAATCTCCGCATGGCCCGATCCGGTCCGCGCCTCGGCCACGGCTTCTTCCAGCATTTGCTGGTACAGCTCGACCCCGACTTCGCGGATATGCCCCGATTGTTCCTCGCCCAGCAGGTTCCCGGCGCCACGAATATCCATGTCATGGCTTGCCAACTGGAACCCGGACCCCAGCGTATCCAGCGTTTCAATGACCTCTAAACGCTTCTGCGCCAGCGGGGTCAGTTTAATGTTGGGCTGATAGGTCAGATAAGCGTGCGCCCGCACCTTTGACCGCCCGATCCGTCCGCGGATCTGATAAAGCTGTGACAAGCCGAATAAATCTGAACGGTGAACAATCATCGTATTGGCCGTCGGAATATCCAGCCCGCTTTCAATGATCTGCGTCGCCATCAATACATTATATTGCCCGTCATAGAAGGCCGTCATGCGGTCTTCTAGCTCTGTCGGTGACATCTGGCCGTGGGCGGTGATGATTTTCACCTCCGGCACCAGTTCCTTTAATTCCTTTTCCAGTTCCATCATATCGCCGATGCGCGGGCAGACATAGAACGTCTGGCCACCGCGATGATGCTCGCGCAGGATTGCTTCGCGGATCACAACCGGATCAAACGGCAGGACAAAGGTGCGGATCGCGAGGCGGTCCACAGGTGGCGTCGCGATCAGCGACAAGTCCCGCACCCCGGTCAGCGATAATTGCAGCGTACGCGGAATGGGTGTCGCGCTGAGCGTCAGGACGTGGATATTCGCCTTCATCTCTTTCAAATATTCTTTTTGTTTCACGCCGAAACGCTGTTCCTCATCGACGATCATCAGGCCCAATTGTTTAAAGCGGACTGATTTCCCCATCAACGCATGGGTTCCAACCACAATATTGACGGTTCCATCGGCAAGGCCAATACGGACCCGCTCGGCTTCCTTGGCGGTGACAAAACGTGACAGCTGTTCTACGCGTAAGCCTGTCCCGGCAAAGCGTTTGACGAAATTCTGGTAATGCTGGCGGGCCAGCAGTGTGGTTGGGACCACAACGGCGACCTGTATACCGCTCATCGCGCCGACAAACGCGGCGCGCAAGGCGACTTCGGTTTTACCAAAACCGACATCCCCACAAATCAGACGATCCATCGGGTGATCGCGGGCCAGATCGTGAATAACATCATCAATCGCGCGCAGCTGGTCATCGGTTTCCTGATACGGGAAGCGCGACACAAATTCCTGATAGACGCCGTGATCGACGTGCAATTGATCGGCCTTTTGCAGCATACGCGCAGCGGCAATTTTTAAGAGCCCTTCGGCCATTTTCATCAGGTCTTTTTTGACCCGTGCTTTCCGCGCCTGCCAGCCTGCACCGCCCAGTTTATCAAGCTGCGTTGTGCCCTCGTCGGACCCGAACCGCGACAGGACTTCAATATTTTCAACGGGAACAAACAGGCGGTCACCGCCGGCATAGGTGATTTTTAGGCAATCATGCGACCGGCCTGCTGCTTTCAGCGTTTCCAGCCCCTCGAACCGTCCAATCCCGTGATCGTTATGAACAACCAGATCACCGGGGGTGAGCGAGGAAACTTCGGTGAGGAAATTATCAGCCTTCTTCCGGCGCTTGCTTCGCCGCGTCATGCGGTCGCCCAGAATATCCTGTTCGGTAATCACGGCCAGATCCGGAGCAACAAAACCATGTTCCAGCGGCAGCAGGATCATCCCTACCTGCCCCGGCCCCAGTTTTTTGACATCGTCCCAGTTTTCACAATTTTTCAAAACCGCATTGCGCATTAATCCCGACAGGCGTTCGCGCGACCCGGTGGAATAGCTGGCGATCAAAACCTTGCGACCCGACAGCGAATGCAAATGCTTTTCCAGCTCTCCAAACACATCACCATTCGGCAAGGCGCGGATATCGGCAAAATCGCGGCCCTTCCGACTTATCTGGTCGCCGTCACCACTGAACGGCGACAGGATCACCGGGTCCAACGGCGCGGTCAGGGTAAACCATTCCCCTTCGCCCACATAAAGCTTGTCGGGCGGTAAAGGGTGATAGGTCGTCCCGGACAGGGAAACATCATTCCCTTCGCGTTTATTCTTCTTTGATTTCGCGGCTTCTTCCAGTGTGCGCCGTGCCTGATAAAAATCCTGAATATGCGCATCGCGCTCCACCCGCGCCTGTTCCGCCTGCCCGTCAAAGGTTATGGCAGAACGGGGCACATAATCGAACAGCGTATCCATATGATCGAAAAACAGCGGCAACCAATGATCCATGCCGTTATAACGCCGCCCCGCAGATACAGCTTCATAAAGCGGATCATCGGCGCGAACGACACCAAACATATCGCGGTAGCCGGACCGGAACCGCGCCACGGAGGCGTCATCCAGAAAAAATTCCGTAACCGGACGCAGGGAAAATTCATTGATCTTTTGATCGGTCAGCTGAGTGACGGGATCAAAGCTGCGGATCGTTTCAACTTCATCGCCGAATAAATCCAGACGCAGCGGTTCTTCATATCCGGGCGGAAATAAATCGACGATGCCGCCGCGTTGAGCAAACTCACCCGGCTCCCGCACCGTTTCGGTCCGCACATAACCATTCCCGGCCAGAAAAGCGAACATCGCTTCTGTATTCACACGCCCGCCCGCCCTGGCCGTAAAGCTGATACCCGACAGGCTGGATTTTGGCGTCACACGCTGGGTCGCCGCATTGATGGTGGTCAGCAAAACGCGTGGCACGCGGTTCTTTTGCCCCTCCCATGTCAGTAAATCTGATAACGCCGCAACACGGCGGGCAATAATATCATTATGCGGCGATACACGGTCATAGGGCAGGCAGTCCCAAGCCGGGAACTGGATCACCTGCACATCGGGCGCAAAGAAAGCCAGAAGGTCGGCCAGTGTCGCCACACGGGCATCATCCATCGCAACATGGATCAGAACTTTATCATCACGCATCAGATCACGCGCACGGTCAGCCAGAATGCGTGCATCCTGCCCTTCGGGTGCACCAAAGAGGGTTTTTGCTGAACCGCCCGGCTGTTGCTGTTTTGATGAAGATTCCATGCCGCCTGTTTATACCAAACACTGATCCAGTGCTATTGCAAAATAGGTCAAAAATGCTGATTTCAAAGGGATGACGCGTTAAGCGATTTTATGCGCCAGCAGTTTTTCCATGACCGGATTCATGTAATTGGCGGGGGTGGTTTCCTGCCCGACGATCCAGTTATAAATATCAGGATCAGGATGGGTCAGAATGATGTCGTAAAGATCAAGCTCCTCATCCGACATATCCGGCAGATTACGCTCGGCAAAGCTGCCCATCAGCAGGTCCAGCTCGCGCGTGCCGCGGTGCCAGGACCGGAATAAAAGGCGTTTCCGTTTGTTTTCTGTCGTTTCCATGACTTCTTATAAGTCACTGTAACCGGGTTGTAAATTCACTCTATTGGTCCATCCGGATCGGTGCACAGGCGATACGGGTTCCGGTATTTCCGGCGGGCTGGGTTTTATAATCATCGGGGCCAGAATAAAGGATCAAGGCCGATCCATCCTGATCCCGCAGGGCGTCCAGCGTGATCATCGACGTATAGAATATGGCCTTTCCATTTCCATCACCATGCACCCAGATGTCGGGCAGCGCCCCGGTCTTTGGACCATTCGCATTTAAAAACCCATGTTCTTCCCCCGTATTGGCCAAGGGAAGCCCGGCCAAAACAAAGGAATTTATATTATCGGTACAATGACCCTGCGCGTGAAAGGCCACGCCATGCCAGCCTTCAGGTAATCCCGTTGCTTCAACGCGAACCAATAAACCCTTTGGAGTCTGGGTCAGCGTTGCCGTCCCTGCCCCGGCGCCAAAACCATTTACGAAACCTGTCTGGACCGTCTGACTATCGCGCTTGATCTGCGCGTGGCTCAGGACAGGAAAACTCAGCAAGGCGGCGGCAAAAATGCCCATTACGATTGTTTTTTTCATCATATAAAAAAGTTAGGTCGCCGGATCACGCCGTCAACGCAATATGTTAAACATTAATCTGAAAGCCCCTGATTTTTCCGAACCTTTGTGCCATATTCGTCCCATGTCCAAAGAAGAAGCCATTCAAACCCCGCCAGAAGACAACGTCCGATCAACGGCGCGGCCCTTTATTCTGGACCCGCTGTTCCGGGCCTTGACCGCCCTGCCGGGGATTGGTCCGCGAACGGGGGTGCTTTTTGAAAAGCTGATTGGCGGACCAAAAATTCTGGATCTGGTCTGGCACAAACCATCCGATTTTATCGACCGCCGCTTTTCCCCGAAAATTGTCGATGCGCCCAATGGCCCTGTTGCAACGCTGACGGTGACGGTCGAAAAACATTCCCCCGCCGCACGGCGGTCCCTGCCCTACCGCGTCCGCTGCGTTGATGATACGGGCAGTGTCGATCTGGTTTTTTTCAACGCCCATGCCGATTTCATTTTAAAGGAATTGCCGATTGGCGCGACCGTCATTGTCAGTGGCCTGATCGATCATTATCAGGGCCGCGCCCAGATTGTGCATCCCGATGCCATCGGCACCGAAGAAGACCGCGCCAAAATCGCAACGATTGATCCGGTTTATCCCCTGACTGCCGGATTGACGAATAAGGCAGTAAAAAAATCCGTTCACAATGCGCTGGAATTTATTGTTCCCCTGCCCGAATGGCTGGACCCGGCGTTGAAAACCCGCGAAGCATGGCCGGACTGGCATGATGCCGTACATACGCTGCATAACCTTCCCGGGGAGAACGGCTTAAACCCCCTGCACCCCGCCCGCGCGCGTCTGGCCTATGATGAATTGTTGGCCAATCAATTGGCGCTGTCGATGGTGCGCCATCATCAACGCCGCCGTCAGGGGCGCATCTTTAAAACCGGCGGCGCGTTGCGCGACAAATTACTGGCCGCGCTGCCCTTTGCCCTGACCGGCGCGCAAAGCCGCAGCATCAGTGAAATCGATGCCGATATGGGGGCGCCCGTGCGAATGTTGCGCCTGTTACAGGGCGATGTGGGGAGCGGAAAAACAGTTGTTGCCGCACTATCCATGCTGAACGCGATTGAAAGCGGCACACAGGCGGCGCTGATGGCCCCGACTGAAATTCTGGCCCGTCAGCACGCGGAAAGTTTAAAGCCGTGGTTTGATGCGTGCGGGATTACCTTTGTCACGCTGACCGGGCGCGATAAGGGTAAGGCCCGTGAAGCCCTGCTGAATCAGATCCGCAGTGGCACAGCGCAGATTGTCATCGGCACCCATGCCTTGTTTCAGGACGGAGTTGATTTCGCCGATCTGGGCATGGCGGTGATTGACGAGCAACACCGCTTTGGCGTTCACCAGCGTTTGATGCTGTCGGCCAAGGGCAAGGGCGTCGATGTTCTGGTCATGACGGCAACGCCAATCCCCAGAACGCTGACCATGACCGCCTATGGCGATATGGATGTCAGCCGCCTTGACGAAAAACCACCGGGGCGCAAACCAATCGACACGCGACTGATCCCGATTGATAAGGTCGAAGACATGATGTCGGGCCTGTCCCGGCAATTGGAAACGGGGGCGCGTATTTACTGGGTCTGCCCGCTGGTCGAAGAATCAGAAATCCTTGATCTGGCCGCCGCCGAAGAACGATATGATATTTTACAGGCCCGGTTCGGGGATAAGGTCGGTTTGATCCATGGCCGCCTGAAGCCGTTGGAAAAAGACGAAGTGATGCGCAAATTTGCCAGTGGGCAGATCAGCATTCTGGTCGCTACCACGGTGATCGAGGTCGGCGTCAACGTCCCCGAAGCAACTATCATGATTATCGAACACGCCGAACGGTTCGGGCTGGCCCAGCTTCACCAGCTGCGCGGGCGGGTCGGACGGGGCGGCGAAAAATCCTTCTGCTTCCTGCTTTATACCGCCCCCCTGTCCGAACTGGGCAAGGAACGAATGTCGATCATGCGGGAAACCGAGGATGGCTTCCTGCTGGCAGAAAAGGATCTGGAGCTGCGCGGCAGCGGCGATATTCTGGGGACCAAGCAAAGTGGCCTGCCCAGCTTCCGGCTGGCCGATCTGGCCGTTCACGCCGGATTACTGGCGATTGCCAGCGATGACGCAAGGTTGCTAATCGAAAAAGATCCCGACCTGAACACCCCGCGCGGCAAGGCTTTGCGCCATTTGCTGTACCTTTTTGAGCGGGATCAGGCGATCCAGTTTCTGCGTTCGGGATAAACGGGGCAAAACAGCCTGAATATTTGCATTTTTGTAAGAATTAACCTATATTATGACCAAATCAAAATTAGAGGAGAGTGTCCGTGACCAACGCAAATCAGCCCGCAGAAGCAGACAACAATCAGGCGGACAACGCCCCTGAAGCCGTGACCGCTCCGACCTTGCAAAAAGCTAGCTTTAGAGCCGCCGAACCAGAAGAAACCACGGACAATAATGCGCTGGCCGCACAAGAAGCATTGGACCGCAAAGCGGCCGATGCACAGGAAGACGCCGCGAATACCGCACAAGATCAGCCTGCACAGGCGACGCCGCGCGTAGATGTGTTCATTAAACCGGATGCCGCAACCAATGCTGTCTGCCTGAAAGCCTTGGCAGAACTGTTTGAAACAGACAGCGTTTTAAATGCGGATTACCTGACCAATCTGTCGCTGGTTTGCTCCGCCCCCGGTGGCGTGCAAGTGCGCGGCAGTGACAATGATTATGTTGTCGGTAAAGATTTCATTGAAGCCGATACGGATAAAATCTCCGCCCGCGCCGCGCTTGAAATGGCGTTACTGGCCAAGGCCAACCCAACCATCGAAGCGCGTGGCGTTGAAGTCACAGGTGATCTGCGTGAACGCTATTTGCTGACACTGGCCGCGAAAAAACTGAACCTGACAATTAAAAATCCGGTTGAAGAAGCCGATATTCCAGCCAGCCGTCAGGAAGAGTTCAAGGCCGTCAAAGCCGAATGGATCCAAGTTCTGAAAGATCCGAAGAATGAAAAGGCCGCCGTGGCTGCACCTGCCGCAGAAGACAAACCTTTGAGCCAGACTATGGCCGAAGCGGTTGCCGCGCAACCTGTCGTGGAAATCACCACAACAGCGGAAAAACAAAAGCCACAGGCCGAAAAGCCTGCCCCGGCCCCGGCCGCCATGCAGCCGTAAAACAGCTTATATACCCGATCCTTTCCAGCGGCTGATGTAATCCACATCAGCCGTTTGGCTTTCTGGCTCGTATGGGTGTGCCGGTTTTGAAGAACCAGCGGCAGCGTGTTTCAATTGCCCAACATCGCGCAATAAACCATCAATCACATCGGCCAGCGGATCGCCCTCCCCTTGGGGCAGGCCATAGGCTGCAAACCCACGGCCCGATTTGCAAATAACCCGCGCCGGTATTCCCATCACGGTGACGCCAGCCGGGACTGGTTTGGTCACAACAGAATTCGCGCCGATGCGCGCCCCGTCCCCGACCTCAATCGCGCCCAGAACCTGCGCCCCTGACCCGATCATCACATCATTGCCAATGGTTGGATGGCGCTTGCCGCCGGGCGCATTGCCCGTCCCGCCTAAAGTCACGCCATGATAAATGGTACAATGGTCACCAATGGATGCCGTTTCGCCAATCACGACCCCCATGCCGTGATCGATAAACAAATTTTTGCCGATGGTCGCGCCGGGATGAATTTCAATCCCCGTTATCAACCGCCCCACTTGTGACCAGAACCGCCCCAGAACGCGCAGTTTTTTCTGCCACAGGAAATGGGCCAGCGGGTAAAACAACACCATGGTATGAAAACCGGGATAGCACAGCACAACTTCCAGCGTTGATGGCTGGGCCGCATCACGGTCACGGATTGACGAGATCAGGGATTTCAAATCATCCATTCTTAATCCAGCCCCTCAAACAGGGCGGTGGACAAATACCGCTCGGCAAAGGACGGAATAATTACGCAAATCATCTTCCCTGCATTTTCCGGACGTTTTCCGACCTGTATGGCCGCATGAAGCGCAGCACCGGATGAAATGCCCACAGGCAGTCCTTCGGTCCGCGCAACTTCACGCGCCATGTTCAAGGCATCGTCATTGCCAATCTTGATAATTTCATCAATCAACCCCGTATCAAGGATAGACGGCACAAACCCCGCCCCGATCCCTTGAATCTTGTGCAGGCCCGGCGCGCCACCGGATAAAACGGGGCTGGCCTCCGGCTCAACGGCAATCGCCTTAAGGTTCGGGTTTTTACCCTTCAGGACAGACGCAACCCCGGTCAGTGTTCCCCCGGTGCCAACGCCAGAAATCAGAATATCAATTTTGCCCGCCGTATCATTCCAGATTTCCAGCGCCGTGGTGTCACGGTGGATTTGTGGATTGGCCGGGTTATCAAACTGGGCCG
>CAACXI010000100.1_pt1 | contig 27849 bp, 32 predicted proteins | sample 2275891 | NCBI WGS metagenome assembly CAACXI01 (sample SAMEA5312484, study PRJEB27640) | indoor metagenome | biome: indoor environment; feature: controlled; material: polymer antistatic dissipative epoxy resin | place: Italy | collected 2014-05-27 | reverse complement strand
AAGGGGCCGTCGCTTACGCTCCAGCCCCTTCCTTTATGCCACCGCAGCAGCAGGATTGTAACTTAAAGGGTGGACTCTAAAATGGGGGTTGACCATTGTGTCGTTTCCAGCCCCGCCATATAGCAAGTTATCCTGTAAACCGCCATAACGTATGCCATAGATTCTATCAGCTCCGGCTGTACCATGCTGTTCAAACTGGACATTGGCGAGAGTGACAGTGCTGTTGTCATCAAATACCAGTGTTTCGATTGAGTTTCCGCTTGAAAACTGATTCTGAATACGCGCTTTAAGTGTACCATCAAATAAAATATTCAGATGGTAAATGGCATCAACAACATACTTAATGTCGGCAGGATCATAGCCAGTTGCACCAAATTGAATGGTATCAGCTGTTCCACCCGTATCATAAACGGTGTCAGCACCGCTGGAGATAATATAGGTATCATTACCTGTGCCGCCTTCAAGACGATCATCGCCCAGACCACCATTCAGTGTATCGTTACCGGCGTGACCGTAAAGAATATCGTTGGGCATAACACTGTAATCAATGCCGTTCAATGTGTCGTTGCCTGAAGCTCCCTCAATCCCGAGCGACAAGACACCCAAATCAAATGTACTGCCGTCTGCGAATTGGAGAGTTTCAATAGCCTGATTAGGATTAAAGAAATTCTGAATGCTGATCGTCAGAACGCTATTGAAATAAATCTCAAGGTCATTCGGTGCATAAACAGAGCGCGCCAATGTCATATCAGCTAGCGCATAACTGGGACCAAAGCTAATTTTATCAAGGCCGCCCTGCTCGATCAGGGTGTCAAAGCCGGATGTATGAATGTAAGTATCTTTTCCATCACCGCCATAAATCGTATCGTCACCTTCACCACCAATCAGAATGTCATTGCCTGACTCTCCATACAGAATATCGTGGCCAGCGCCACCTTCTAGCGTGTCATCCCCGGTGCCGCCATAGAGCCTGTCATCACCACCGCCGCCTTTCAGTAGATCGCTGTTGCCGTAGCCATAAATGGTATCATTGCCTTCAGCACCATTCAGAACATTAATACCCTGGTCGCCATAAATAATATTGGAGGCATACACATTCGTATTGAAGGCGCTTTCTACGCGAGACAAATTCAGATAGTTTGCCGGATCGCTGTCTTGAATTAACGTATTCAGCGCCGCACGTTCACCTGTGGACAGGTTGCCCAGTCCAACAGTGAATTCTGCGATACGCAAAATATCGACCCATTGCGTCTTCAAACCATCACCTGTGAGAGCGGCATCCTCTACCAGTGCTTCAATAGCAGCAAGATCAAGAGTCCAATCACCCTCGAATTTACCAGTAAACAGAATATATTTTGCTGTTTCGCTGAATATTTCGTTTGCTGCCGTCTGGACTAGAATATGAGCATAGATATTGTTAAATGCATTCCCAAATGCTTCTTTTAAAAAAGCGGACGCTTGTTGTCGCGGATTGGGGTCTGTACCACCTTGACGGAACGGTTCGCCCGTAAACGCTTCAATGAAGGCTACCATTCGAGCGTCAATGTAGGCGCCTCTGCTATTTGGATCAATATCTGTTGCGCCAGCCCATTCATACATGATGGCTGTAATTTTATCTTTCAGCGCGAAGGAGGCATCAAAAATGGTGGCTGCGCTTTCCATTGCAATAGCAGCGACCATGTCTAGCAGATCTTCGTTCAAGCTCATTGCAATATGAAGATCAGGAAGTGTGCCATATCCTCTGACAGTTGGTAGGACTAATGTCCGTATATCCAGCATATAGTCCTGTGCGTAAACACTATTGACGTTATCGTAAGTGAACCATGCATCAACAATGCTACGCGTTTGGCCGTTGATGACGAATGTACTTTCGTGGGTAATAAGATTGTCCGCGAGGAAGTATGAAACATGATCCGCGTTTAGTGAATTTCTATGCCGAGAGCCTCGGCCTCGCCCCTGGCATTCGGATTGATAATGGCGCGATTGATAACACTATTTTTCGGCTGTTTTCGGCGACGGCGGGCGCGGCAATATGGGATCCAACATTGCAGGGAGAATACCAGGCCTTTGACGCAGGCTTTCCAAAAAAGAACTATTTTAAGGATGCCCTCGTCACGGATATTCATATTGAGGGCATGACCAGGGCCACAACCTTCATTGACCCGCCAGCCGATCATGAAGGCGATATCTATATCGATATGAAGCATACCTTCTATCTGCTGAGTTCCTTTAATTTGCCTTACAATGTCATGCTGCCGAATGCCGGAGACGCGGGCGGACGCTGGGTCACATTCAAAAAGAACGATCTGCGCGAAAACCCGACCACGATCAAGGAGGAAGGCGGCGACGGCCCTGACAGGCGTGAGCTGGTACTGCTACAGCAATATGACACTGTGACGCTCGTTTCCAACGGAGCGAACTGGTGGGTCTGTCAGGACAACCGCATGCCGCGCCCCAGCCGCTATATCGATAACAGCGCGGCCCCGTCCGGCACGTTTCAGGCCGATATGCTCAACCGGGTCTATCTGGTCTCCGCTTTTACAGGGCAGATTATTTTTGAGATCCCGCATCCCTCTCAGGCATCGGGACGGCTTTGCACGATCAAGAAAACAGACCCTAGCGGCAACTATGTCCGCATTCAGATGGCTGGAGCCTCCGGCGGGCCGGATGCCCAGACATGGGCGCTCACCTCTCACTTCGCCGCCATGACGATCTATTCGGATGGGGGGCAATGGATTGTGATTTCTAAATATTAGGCGTGAATTTTATAGTCTTGTATCAGGGTTTCCGCGGGAAGGCTCATGCTGACATGAAGGCTGCGAACCATATCCATCGTCAGCTTTCTTTTGCGGTTTAAAACCTCGGACACGCGGCTTTTGGAACCAAGTAACGGTTCAAGGTCTTTACGATCCATGCCAAGGTCTTCCATGCGGTGCTGGATGGCCGCTATAGGATCGGGTTCATCAATGGCGTAATGCTTCGCTTCAAAAGCCTCGACCAGCGTGACAAGAATATCAAGCTCGTCCCCTTCCGGTGAGTTCGCTTTCGCGGCCATAAGCTGCTCGATGCGTCTAAGCGCGGCAGCGTGGTCTTTTTTGGTTTTGATCGGTCTTATATCCATGGTCGTCATCCTTTACACTGTCTGTGCGTCGATCTTGTCGTATTCCTTATGCGTCCCGATAAACCGGACATATAAAACCCGGTACGGATAGTTAATCCACGCGACCATCCGGTATTTGTTGCCCGCGATATTAAAGACAACCCGTCCGTCCTGCAGGATGCTGGAATTGCCGTAGGCTTTTTTAACCTCCTGCGGGTTTTTCCAGTCCGCCGCGCGTGTGACCGCATACCAGGCTTTCAGCGGTTCTTCGCTATCGGGATGCTTCTCCCAAAATTCCTTGATCGTACTGAGAGCGATAATCCGCATAACCAGCCTTCCCTTACAATATACCACGTTCCCAATTTGGGAACAAGTAAAAATTCCCAATTTGGGAACATTATAGCGCGAGTCGGCGCCATTTCCTAACAGATTGTTAATACACGGTTTTTCACTTCAACACAGGAGGTCTATATGTCCCTTACCGAATGGGGGCTGCTTTTTGCCGTCCTCGCGCACAGCGTGGCCGTCATTACGGCGGCCATCAAACTGATAGCCTGGATCGTCAAGAAACAGGCCGTAACGGATGAACGCATCCGCCAGCTACAGCATCAAGTCGATAATGACGTTACGGGCCGCCGCGTTGTCGGCGAGATGCGGAACGACCTCGCCGTTATCAAATCACAGGTCGCCGATATAAAGATCGACCTGAAAACCCTGCACGAAAAAGTGGGGTAATAGATGGTTTATCGCTTTTCACAAAAATCAGAGGAGCGTCTGAAAACGCTCCATCCCGACATGGCGCGTGTCGTCCGCAGGGCTTTAAGTTTTCAGGTGATGGATTTTACCGTCCTTGAAACGCTGCGCGATCAGGCCCGGCAGGAACTCATGGTCAAAACGGGCGCGTCCACGACACTAAACAGCCGCCATCTGGCCAATGCGGGCGGTCTGGCCGAAGCCGTCGATCTGCTGCCCTATCCCTATAATGTGAACGGCATCGATGTCTGGCAGGACAAGCAGCGTTTTGCGGTGCTGGCCGGATTGATGTATGCGGCGGGGGTAATTGAGAACGTGTCGATCCGCTGGGGTGGCGATTGGGATTTTGACGGCAATAACGCCGATAGCACCTTCCACGACATGCCGCATTTTGAAATACGGAGGCTATCATGATCAGACCCGATAAAAACGACCCCATGAAAGTCCGGCGCGCCCTGGCCTTTTGGGTGTCCGTTTATTCATTCCTGATACTGCCGAATTTGCTGGTCGCCTACCAGATTATCGCCGGGGCCGATATAGGCCTCCTGCAAGCCATCCTTACCTATGTCGGCATTCTGGCCAGCGGCCCCATCGGGGCTTACCTGTACGCCGCCCACAAAAACGGTAACTGCGAAACCAAAAAGGAGCAGCCATGATGGATTTCATTTTCAAAAACTGGCGGTTGGTGGGCAGATTTTTGGCCATGGCTGCCGTCCTCGGCTGGTTCACTTGGCAGGATCACCGCGTCACGACCTTAAAGCGTGAGCTGCAGACAGCACAGGCAAGCGTGGCCTCTTACGAGGAAGGTCTCGCCGTCCTGCAGGCGGACACAAAAGCCAAGGTCGAGGCTTTGGAAGCCGAGCGTGACCGACAAATTTCAAGAACCAAAAATATGGAGCGGCTTTTAGGCCGCATTGAAGGAGCGAGTGATGAAAAAAACGGCCCTGTTGCCCCTGTGCTGCGTGATACTATTGACGGCCTGTACGGGTTTTCCCAAAACCCAGATCAAAGTCATTAGACCAGAAGTCCCGGCCTCGTTACGCACATGCGAATCAGCCCCAGCCTATCCTGGTGATAGCATCACGCAAAAGGATATGGCAAAATGGATCACGCGACTCTGGTATGCCCATGCGGACTGTGAATCCAAGCTGGCCAGCCTCAATCAAGCCCTCGGATATGGAGATGAACACACGGAATCAAAAAGATGATCTATGGCTGCAAGTCGCTTTTGAAATCAAAAAGGCGGCGAACGGCTCCACGGCCATGGAGATGCAAACCGCTGGGAACGGTCAATATGTCCTGAAAACTGAAAAGGCGCTCATCCGTATGATTAAAAATGGCTCCGGCACAGAAATCCGCAGCGCCGATTTTACCAATGGCCATTTCTGGCATGCCAGCGATAATGAAAACGCTAAAATCCTTGCGGAAATCACAGAGAGCGAAAAAGCCGAATTAAAACACAATTTTGAGATTCTGATTAAAGAGAACCTTTAATCGCTCTTTAGGCGGCGGATCAAAAATGTTACGACACCCCAAATTTCCATTTTTCCGGAAGGGGTTTTTTCAAGATCGGATGTCCGGACGTATTCCAGACCGCTCTCAAATCGCCGGAGGGTTTTCTCGTCATGATTAACAGCGACAACGATATCGCCAATTTTTGGGGAAGAGTCCCTGTCAACAACCAGTAGATCATTCTCTTGAATATTCATTCCAGGAATAGAGCTTGTGGAAACCTGGAGAACATAAGCATTCTCTGAATTTCCAGTGAGATAACTATCTATATTTATAAAGTCTACCGTGTTTATCATATAATATCGGTTGTTTTCCACTATTGGTATTGGGTCTTACAGTCCGAGGATAGTGGGCCATGCAACGGAATTACGCCGGGAAAATACCTCGATATGGCGCAACGATGACAGACCAAACTTATCCGGATAAAGTATTTCATACACCACCCGCCCTTCAGGAAAGACAGCGGCATAGCGACGAACTGCAATGGGCGGGACAACCACATCGTCCGCCATTGTCAGCATCCTCAGCGTTGGGCCTTCCATCTGAAAATCAGGCTCAGGCAAGCTGGTGCCAATATCGCTTTGATAAAAGTCGGGGCTGGTACACCATTTGCGCCATTGCCAATACACCCCTGCGGGAAGATCGGCTCCCAAAGAAAGTTTTTTTCCTGGCATATAGCCCGCAAGTATTGTGGCAAGCGGGCCGACTCCGTACCAGAAGGCCAGCACGAAAGGACGGTAGCTCCAAGGGTGATCGCTGACACGGGTAAATCCTGAGCCAATCGCTGTAATGCGCTCCATCCGCGCATCCTGCTTGCGGAACGCAAATGTCATTCCGCCAAGAGAATGTCCTAACATCCATAACGGCCCGTCCGGCGCTAGTTCCGCAAGCGTCGCCTCAGCAGCAGCCTGATCGCGGATTGACCAATCGGAAAAAGTCGTGCGGCTTTCGCGCAATGAACGATGCCGTGAAGCCCCGAAATCACAATAATCATAGGTCAGAACGCCAATCCCTTGTTTGGATGCCCAATCCGCAAACGGCGCATAATATTGCTGTGGCACTCCCGTCGCTCCATGCAATACCAAATTCGCCATGGCTTTTCCTTCTGGCGCAAAGAAGCGGGCTGAAAGTTTTCCCCCTTCTGTATTGATTTCTAATGCTTTTCCAATTGGTTTTTGTTCTGTCATGGGATTTTTGATCCGTTCGTACTCCTCCAGGAGGGGAACGCATCGAATGGAAAAAGTGCGTTTCTCCCAGAGGGGTGATAATATTAAAGTGCTTTACGAATACGCTGATACGCGGTTTTAAGTTCTGAACCGACAAGTTCCAGCGCAGATGTAATATCTTTACCGCTTTGTGAAAGTTCCGCATCCTTTGCAAAATTTTCCAGTTTTTGTTCGGAATCCTTGACATCGTTTGCAAATTTTTTCCATTTTTCTTCTATTTCATGCCATTCATCCTGAGCCTCTTTTGCACCGAGATGAATCTTGAGTTTTATCTCGTCATGCAGTTGAGCAATTTCATCGGCATATGCTTTTAGATTTTCTTTCGTGATTTTAGTCATTTCTATTTTCCTTCTTTCTGTTCCCCGTTTTATGTATTGCGCACAGGATGGGGTATTCCCTGTGTGTGATCCATCGCCGTTAAACGATATTTGACCTCTATTCGTTGGATATAATGATTTTCATCGCCTTTTCTTTCGCGCCGTTGAGAAAGACCTGGTAGGCATGTTCAATCTCGTCCAATTTGAAATGGTGGGTGATCAGCTTGTTCAATTCGAATTTATTCGACGTTGCCGCCTTGATCAGCATGGGCGTGGTGTTCGTGTTCACGAGCCCCGTGGTGATGGTCAGATTTTTGATCCAGAGTTTTTGCAGTTCAAAATCGACCTTGACGCCATGCACGCCGACATTGGCGATATGGGCGCCCGGTTTCACGATGTGCTGGCAGATGTCCCATGTCGCGGGAAGGCCCACGGCCTCGATCGCGACATCGACCCCTTCCCCGGCAATTTTTTGAACAGCGTCGATGACGTTTTCCGTAGTGGAGTTTATCGTATGCGTCGCGCCCAGCTCTTTGGCAAGGGACAGCCTGTTTTCGTCCATGTCAACCATGATAATAATGGACGGAGAATAAAACAGGGCCGTCAGGAGAACAGCCATGCCGACAGGCCCCGCGCCAACGATGGCGATGGCATCACCCGGTTTGACGTTCCCGTATTGCACCCCGATTTCGTGGCCTGTCGGAAGGATATCGCTGAGCAGCACGGCTGTTTCATCGTCAAGGCCTTCAGGAATTTTATAAAGGCTGTTGGCCGCATGGGGAATGCGGACATACTCGGCCTGAACGCCGTCAATCATGTACCCGAGAATCCAGCCGCCGTCCCGGCAATGGGCATAAAGCTGCTTTTTGCAGTAATCGCACGCCCCGCAGGACGTGACGCAGGAAATCAGGACTTTATCGCCTTTTTTAAACTGCGTGACGCTTTCTCCGACCTCTTCAATAATGCCAATACCCTCATGCCCCAGGATGCGGCCATCGGCGATTTCTGGATTTTTTCCTTTATAAATGCCAAGATCCGTGCCGCATATCGTCGTCTTCACGACTTTGACAATCACATCCGTGGACTTCAGAAGTGTGGGTTTTGGTTTTTCCTCCAACGCAATTTGGTGGTCGCCGTGATAAACAAGTGCTTTCATTTTTTTCTCCATAGTTTCATGTTGCCGGGAAGGATTCCAGAATTTCCATCGCCATCGATCGTTCCTCATTGGCTGGAATGATATGATGCTCGAAGGCAGGCAGGAAAGACAGATGAGACAAGATAGCATCGCGCACATCCGCCGCGTTCTCGCCGATCCCGCCTGTAAAGATCAAAGCATCGAGGCCGCCGATCGAAACGCTCATGGACGCTATATGCTGCGCGGCCTTCAAGGCGTAATAGGCCAGCGCAAAGGCGGCTTTGGGATTATCGCTTTCCGACAGGGCTTTGGCATCGTTGGTCAATCCGGAAAGCCCTTTCAGGCCGGACTCCTCATAAAGAATCCGTTCCACATCATCGACGCCCAGCCCCATATCCCGGATCATGTAGAGAACCGCGCCCGCGTCCAGCGCACCGGAGCGCGTTCCCATCGGGAGTCCGTCCAGAGCGGTCATCCCCATCGTGGTATCGACGCTCTGTTCATTCCTGATCGCGCACAGGCTGGAACCGTTGCCCAGATGGGCCGCCACGATGCGTTTTTGCAAAAGATGCGGGCGATCTTTTTTCAGACTGCGCACGATCCAGTCATAAGACAGGCCGTGAAATCCGTAGCGCCGGACACCCTTGGCCCGGATGGTTTCCGGCAAGGCAAATTCACGGAACAAGGGATCGTGCCTTGCATGGAAGGCCGTGTCGAAACAGCCATACTGTGGAATACCCGGCATCTTCCCGGCCAGAATATCGACCCCCGCCAGATTGTGCGGCTGGTGCAGGGGGGCCAGAGTGTTCAGTCCCCGCAAATAGGACATGGCCGGATCATCAAGCAGAACAGGGCCGTCATAGCGCGTCCCGCCATGCACGATGCGGTGGGCCGCCGCCGCAATTCTGCCGCCGCCAAGATCGTTTTTATCAAGCCATGACAAAATAACGGCGAGGGCGGATTCATGCGTTGTTTTTGCGGCAAGATTTTCTTTTATGTCCGCTCCGCCTTCCTTCCTTGCCTTGAAAACGGCATTCCCACCAATATCCGTGACCTTGCCTCCCGCGATCAGCGGCAAATCCAGGGCCAGGCCAAACAAACGGAATTTGACGCTCGAAGACCCGGTATTGACGACCAGCAGCATGTTCACGGTTTCACAGACCCCTTATAAAGCTTCGGCAGATACTGTTAAAGCGACAGGAACATTGCCCCGCACGGCATTGGAGTAAGGACAAACTTTATGCGCTTCTTCCACGATCTTTTCGGCTTCTTGTTGCGGCACACCGTGGATCGTAACATCGAGCGCGACAGAAAGGCCAAATCCACCCGCCTCGTTCTGCGCCATCGAGACAGTCGCGACAACCCTGATGGCATCATCCGCAACTTTATATTCCTTGTTACGCGTGATGTGTATCACGGCATTTTCAAAACAGGCGGCATAACCGGCTGCAAATAATTGTTCCGGATTTGTAGCCCCGCCCTTTCCGCCCATCTCTTTCGGAATGGCAAGGTCGAGCGCAAGCAAGCCATCCTCGCTGCGGACAGTCCCGTGACGCCCGCCAAGGGCCGTAACTTTGGTTGAATAAAGTGTCATGCGTTTTCTCCTTATTTAATTTTTCCACTCTTGCGGGCAACGGACAGGGCGATGGCCACGCAGCAGGAAAGCAGCCTCGTCCTTGTGCTGTCGGCCCGGCTGGTCAGGATAACGGGAACACGCGCCCCCAGAACAATTCCGGCGGCATCGGCTTTCCCGAGAAAGATAAGCTGCTTGGCCAAAGCGTTTCCGGACTCGATATTCGGAACCACCAGGATGTCGGCATCACCCGCCACGCTTGACACGATCCCCTTATCCCTGGCGGCTTCCGCGCTGAAGGCATTGTCAAAGGCCAGCGGGCCGTCCAGATCTCCGCCCTTGATCTGCCCCCTGTCAGCCATCTTGCACAAGGCTGCGGCGTCGATCGTTGACGGCATACGGCTGGTGACGGTTTCAACGGCGGACAAAATAGCGACTTTCGGTTTTTTATCCGCGCCAAACAGGACATGCCACAAATCAATGGCATTGCGGCAAATATCCGCTTTTTCCTCCAATGTCGGCGCAATATTGATCGCCGCGTCCGTAATAAAGAACGGTTTGTGATACGTAGGCACATTCATGATATAGGCGTGCGAGATACGGCGCTCGGTACGCAAGCCTGACGCAGAAGAAATAATCGCTCCCAGAAGTTCGTCTGTGTGAAGCGATCCCTTCATAATGGCGTCTATTTCGCCCGATACGGCTAAAGAGACCGCTTTTGCGGCGGCTTCATGACTATGCTCCGTATTGATAACGGAAAACCGTTTGCTCTCAATACCAGCTTCTTTACAAGCGGCCTCAATTCTTTCTTCCGGCCCCACCAGAATGGGGTCTATTAGCCCCTCGTCCACCGCCTCGATGACGGCTTCAATGACGTTGGCCTGTACCGGATGGACAACGGCAACCTTTATTCTGCCAAGCCTTCTGCATGCCTCTATTACATCCTGATAATGATCTTTTGCTTGTGTAACCATGTTCTTTCCTAGGTTTCGTGAACATATGTGCCGGGCGCTTCGCCCAGAACCTTATATTCCCCGTTTCCGACTTTTTTCGGCGCGGGGATTTTCGTTTTTACGCTTTGCCCCTGAAGCCATTTTCCCCATGCCAGCCACCAGGAGCCTTCCTGCCGTTTTGCGGCTTGTTCCCACTGGTCGGGAGATTTATAGGATTCCCCCGCCTTTTTCTCGGCGATTTTGTAGCTGCGCCGTTCATGGCCGGGTTCGCTGACGATGCCGGCGTTGTGACCGCCGACTGTCAGGACAAAGGTAATGTCTCCACTGGCCATCAGATGGATCTTGTAAACGGACTTCCACGGGGCGACGTGGTCTTTTTCCGTTCCGACGGCAAATACGGAAAGATTGATATTTTCCGGCGCGATGGTTTTCCCAAGGGCCGTATAATGCCCATTCGAAAATTCGTTGTTCAGATACAGGCGTTCCAGATATTCGCTGTGCATCTTATAGGGCATCCGCGTCGCGTCCGCGTTCCACGCCATGATGTCGAAAGGCCGTGAACGCTGTCCCATCATATATTCCTTGACCAGGCGTGACCAGATCATGTCATAGGAGCGCAGCATCTGGAATGCGCCCGCCATCTGCTTGGTATCCAGATAACCCTGCGCCCACATCATGTTTTCAAGATAGGCGACCTCGCTCGGTGTCACGAAAATCATCATCTCGCCCGCTTCGGTAAAATCGCCCTGCGCGGCCAGAAGCGAAAGACTTTTCAGGCGATCGTCGTTATCATGCGCCATAAGCGCCGCCGTAATCATGGCCAGCGTGCCGCCGAGGCAATAACCTGTCAGATGTATTTTTGCGCTATCCGTAATGGAGGACACGGCGTCAATGGCTGCCAGCGCCCCGTCGCGGATATAATCGTCCATGCCCCGGTTGCGGGCCTCGGCCCCCGGATTTTTCCATGACACGATAAAAACGGTATGTCCTTGCCCGACAAGCCACTTGACCATTGAATTATGCGGTGACAGGTCGAGGATGTAATATTTCATGATCCATGCGGGAAGGATCAGGACAGGTTCCTTGTACACATCCTGCGTCACGGCATCATACTGGATCAATTCCATCAGATCGTTGCGGAACACGACCTTGCCTCCGGCGGTCGCCACATTTTCGCCGACCTTGAAATCCTCCATGCCCGCCGCCGATTTGCCCGCCTTGTTGCGGGCGAAATCATCGATCGCGTTCACCGCGCCATCGGCCAGATTCGCGCCGCCGCGCCTGATCGTTTCAAACAGTATTTCCGGATTGGTCAGAAGGGAATTTGCGGGAGACATCGCATCCAGCATCTGCCGCGCGGAAAACGAGATCGCCCGTTCATAGTGCGGCGAGAGGCCGGGAATATTCTTGGTCGCAAGATCCCAGAATTCCTCGCATCCGTGAAACATATCGACATAGGATTTCCATGGATAGCTTGACCAATCTTCGGACTTGAAACGCGGATCGGGCGGCGGCTGAGGTTTTGACGGATCCATCACGTCATGCGCCTGCATCTTCGCATTGTGCAAGGGGAAGTAGGCCAGAGCCGCCATCCGCCCCGGACACAGCGCAAGATGCGCCAGCCACGACACATACACCTCGGTCATTCCCGCCGGTGTCAGACCGCACGTGATACGGGATAGCCTTGCCTGAAACAGACGGTCGATTTCATCGGCAATCTGTGTGAAGGAATGGTTGGACGCATCTTCCATCATAGCCTCCATCGCCTATTCTTTTTTTTTGTTCTCAGCAGAACTTTAATCCGCAGCCAAATGCCCGGCCAAAACGCAGCCAACGCAACAAACAGGACGAAAATAAGCATGGCAGCAACAAAGCTGATAAAATGAAAATTGTTGGCATCGGGTGCGACGAACCAGCTGGCGATCAACCCGCCAAGCAGCAACATCCCTCTTGCAATCCATCCCATTATAATTGTCCTCCTAAAGATTTGTTTAGATCAACGCTGGATTGAAGCAACTGACGCTTCGCCTCGATCTGGGATATTTCCGCATCGAACAGGCTGCGCTCGGCATCCAGAACATCCATATAGCTGGAATAGCCTGCGTCAAACCGTTTGCGCGCCAGTCTTGCCGCTTCACGCAATACGCTGGCTTGTTTTTCCAGGGCGCGTGATTGTTCCTGCGTCTTTTCCTGTGCGGTCAGGGCATCCTTGATTTCACGAAACGCCACGCGAACGGATTTTTCGTAACCTATATAAGCCTGCTTCTCCCGCGCCGTTGCGGCCTCGACCTGTGCGCGGGCGCGGCCAAAATCAAGAAGGGGCGCGGTCGCATTCGCGCCGAGACTCCAGCTCTTTGATCCGCTTTCCAGCAAACTATCCAGATCGCCCGAAGCAGCCCCCAGCAAACCGGAAACGGATAGACGGGGCAGATAAGCCGCCCGCGCCACGCCAATATCAGCGTTCGCCGCGCTCAGCATATGTTCCGCCGCCATAATGTCGGGCCGTGCAATCACAACGTCACTGGCATCTTTCTGCGGCAAGGGCGGGAGATCCGGCAGGATCGTCTTGTCTGAACCGCTGAAGGCCCGGGATTCCATGATATCTTTTGGCGTTTTTCCCAAAAGAACGGAAAGGGCCGAAAGCCTTTGTTCACGCTGCTGCTCTAATGCGGGCAACCGCGCCTGCGCTGCAACCATCTGGGATTCCGCCTGACGGACAATCAGGGAATCCGTATCTCCCTGATCAAGTCGTTTTCTCTCAAGATCATAGGCATTCTTACGGGTTCGAATCGTTTTTTGCGTTATAGCAATCTGCTCATTCAGGGCAGAAACCGCAAAGTAATTGGCAATCGTTTCTGCCGTGATGCCGAGCGCGACAGCGCGCGCATTGGCTTCTTCAGCCAGCAATTGCTGGCGCGCCGCCTTGTCAGCATTGGCAAGACGGCCCCACAGATCGACCTCGAAGGAAAGCAGGCCGCCCAGAATAAAATTGTCCGACGCCCCGCCGGACGGCAACCCTTCTAAATTGAGGTCGCTGCGCGAAGCGCCGCCTCCGGCTGTAATATTGGGCATCCGGCTGGCCCTGGCGCTCCCCGCGATCGCGCGTGCTTCATCGACACGCGCCGCCGCCAACTGGATATCGCTGTTATAGGCCAAGGCCTCAGTAACAAGAGCGGACAGCTTTTCATCATTATAGGCCGCCCACCACGGGCCATCCTGCCGCACGGCAGACGGTCCCGATAACTGCCAGTTTTGAGGAAGACTCGTTTCCGGTTTACGCATGTCTGGCGCAAGCGAGCAGGCTGTCAGGACACAGCATAAAAAAACTGCCGGCAGCGCATAAATTCCTGTCTTTTTTATTGCCATACCTAGCAGCCCTTCTTCGTTGACAAACAAACAAAAATGTTTATTCATTCATGAATGGATACAAACATTATCACACGAGCGGCGAAAAGCAATAACGTGATGCCCAAAAAGAAAGAACAAGGTCTTGTAACCAGACAGAAAATCCTGGCGGCGGCGGAGCATGTCTTTTTTGAAAAAGGCGCGGCCCTGACCTCGCTTGAACAAATCGCCGAGACGGCCAATGTGACGCGGGGCGCCATCTACGGGCATTTTAAAAATAAAAATATGCTTCTGGAGCATGTGATAGACAGCGCCATCATACATGTGATCGACATTTTTCGTTCTGCCCTGACAGAGGCGCCGAAGCCCAGCTTTGAACAGCTTCGCAAAGCGACGATTGATACAATTCTGACAATTGCCTGCAGCCCCGGACTGACGCGCCGCCTGTCGATTGCGATGCTGAAATGTGAATATACCGAGGAATTTTCCTACATCATAGAAAAGCACACTCATTATCGTGATGAAGTCCATGATCTTTTCATGACGTATTACTCCGACATGGAAAAGTGCGGGATCGTCCTTCCCAAAGAGCCGGAAAAGATGGCGGAAGCATTGCTGTTCTACACGACAGGCCTGTTGACCGAGTTTTTCAAGCATCCCGACAAGCTGGATATCGAAAAAGACATTGCCGATTACCTTGATATATTCTTCTTCTCGGTTTCAAAGCCGCCGGCTTAAATATAAGGATCGCCCGCCATGACAAAAAAACTGCTTCTGATCGCCTTCGTTATCGCCGCTGTGGCAGGAGGCATCTATTACTATTTCCAGCACGCAAAAACCAAAGACCTTGAAGGGATAGCCTACGGCAATGGCCGGATCGAGGCGCAAAGCGTCGACATCGCAACCCGTCACGGCGGGCGCGTCCTATCCGTCCCTGTCGAGGAAGGGCAGATGGTTGAGGCCGGTGATGTCGTGGCAACGCTGGATCTGACCGATCTTGCCGCCTCCGTCACCGGGGCGAAAGCCAATGTCCGCGCCCGTGTTCAACAAAAAGACGCCGCCGCGTCTGCCGTCGCGCAGGCCGAATCCGCCTTGATACTGGCGGATAAGGAATACGAGCGCGCCGATGCGCTCGCCCGTGAAAAAGCAGTGTCGGAAAGCCGCCGCGATCAGGCCTTCAACGCCAAGCAGGCCGCCGAGGCCCAGTTATCCGCCGCCCGGCAAAATTTCTCCAGTGCGGAAGAAGGCATTGAAGTGGCGGAGGCGGAAGTTACCCGCCTGGAAGACCTTCTGACCGATCAGAATCTTAAGGCCTCCCGGGCGGGCCGGGTGCTTTACAAGCTGGTCGAACCCGGCGAAGTCATGAGCGCTGGCGGCAAGGCGGTCACGCTTCTCGATCTCACGGATGTGTACATGACGATCTTCCTGCCCACGGAAACAGTCGGAAAATTGCAATTGAAACAAGAGGCGCGCATCGTCCTTGATGCCATGCCCGACACCGCCATTCCGGCCTATATTTCCTATATCTCGCCCGAAGCGCAATTCACGCCTCGTCAGGTGGAAACACGAACCGAACGTGAAAAACTGACCTTTCGCGTCAAGATCAGAATACCACCCTCTCTTCTTTCCAAATATATCGACAAAGTCAAAACCGGCCTGCCCGGAATCGCGTATTTGCGAGTCGATCAGGACCGGGACTGGCCGGACCATCTGAAAGTCGACCACGCGCTGCTGCAGGATATTGAGGCCCAACCATAATCATGCTGGTCCGCGCCGACAACATACGCCAGATCTATGGCAGGCAGACAGCCCTGGACGATGTGACGATTCATATCGAAAAAGGCGCCAGCGTTGCCGTCATCGGTCCGGACGGGGTTGGAAAGTCGACCTTGCTCGGGCTGATCGCGGGCGCCAAAAAAATTCAAGACGGGGAACTCGTTATTTTTGATGGCGATGTGCGCAAAAAGACGGTGCGGGCCATGTTGCAGCAACGCGCCGCCTATATGCCACAAGGCTTGGGCAAAAACCTTTATCCGGAGTTGAGCATCCGCGAAAACCTCGAATTTTTCGGGCGGCTTTACGGTCATGATAAAAAGGAACGCGACCGCCGCATTGAAATGCTCACCCGCGCGACGGGATTGCTGGCGTTTCTGGACAGGCCCGCCGGCAAGCTTTCGGGCGGCATGAAACAAAAGCTCGGCCTGTGCTGCGCGTTGATCCACGACCCCGAACTGCTTATTCTTGATGAACCGACCACCGGCGTCGATCCCTTGTCCCGCAAGCAATTCTGGGCCTTGATCGACAATATTCGCGCCGAACAAAAAGATATCACCGTCATCGTCGCGACTTCTTACATGGAAGAAGCCGACGATTTCGATATCGTTGTCATGATGAACGACGGGAAAGTCATCGCCTCTGGAACGCCGGACGAACTGAAATCCAAAAGCGGCTGTGAAGATCTTGAAAAGGCCTTCATCGCCTTCCTTCCCGAAGAACGCCGCAGCGGTCATGAAATTCCCGAAATCACGGTGCGCGATCTATCGGGCAAGGACATCGCCATCTCTGCGAAGAACCTGACGCGACGGTTTGGAGACTTCACCGCCGTCGATCATGTCAGTTTTGAAATCCCCCGCGGGGAGATCTTCGGCTTTCTCGGCTCCAACGGCTGCGGCAAGACCACCACCATGAAGATGCTCACCGGCCTTCTCCCCGTCAGTGAAGGAGAATCCTCCCTGTTCGGTGAAGCCCTTGTTCCGGGCGACATGGCAAACCGCAAACGCATCGGTTATATGTCGCAGAATTTTTCTCTTTACGGCGAACTGACCGTGGACCAGAACATGCAGCTCCACGCCCGTCTTTTTCAGCTTCCCAGGGATAAAGCGTACAAACGGATCGCGTGGCTCTATAACCGATTCGATCTTTCCAGATACAAGGACGCCTCTTCGGGTGACTTGCCGCTCGGCGTGCGCCAGCGGCTTTCCCTCGCCGTCGCCGTGATCCACGAACCGGAAATATTGATCCTTGACGAGCCGACTTCCGGCGTCGATCCGGTGGCCCGCGATAATTTCTGGGCGCTGCTGATCGAACTTTCCCGCAAGGACGAGGTCACGATTTTCATCTCCACCCACTTCATGAACGAGGCGCAGCGGTGCGACCGCATTTCCCTGATGCATGCGGGGAAAGTCCTGATTACCGGCATTCCGGATGATTTACGCCGCCAAAAGGGGGCCGATACGCTCGATGACGCGTTCGTCTCCTATCTGGAAGACGCAGTACATGAAAGCGGCAACAAAAAAACCGGCGAAAAAGACGAAACTTTTTCTATCGCGAAAGCGGTGGGAACGACCGCAGGGAAACAGGGATTTTTCTCCTCCCTTTTTTCCGCGCGGCGCATGATAGCCTACGCGCAACGTGAAATCATGGAGATGATGCGCGACCCTATCCGTCTCAGCGTGGCCACGCTCGGCACGTCCCTGCTGATGCTGGTGTTCGGTTACGGCATTACGATGGATGTTGATTCATTGCGTTACGCTGCGCTGGATCTTGACCGGACAGCCGACAGCCGCGCCTATCTTCAGGAACTGGAAGGTTCGCCCTATTTCGTCACCCAGCCGCCGATCAGCAGCGATGAAGACCTTAACTACCGCCTGCAAAGCGGCTCCATCTCCATGGCCCTGCAAATCCCGCCCGATTTCGGCAAGGATCTGCATCGCGGCGCAAACACGGACATCGCCGCATGGATTGATGGCTCCATGCCTTTTCGCGCCGAAACGATTGGCGGCTATCTTCAAGGGATTCACATGCGTTTCCTGCAAGATCGCGGCTTGATACCGTCCGTCCCGCTCACGCTTGAGATGCGCTATCTCTACAATCAATCCTTTGAAAGCATCAACGCCATGGTGCCCGCCGTCATCGGCCTTCTTCTGGTTTTCATTCCGGCGATCCTGTCCGCCCTGTCCGTCGTGCGCGAAAAGGAGATGGGATCGATCGCCAATATGTATGTCACGCCCGTGACGCGGCTGGAATTCATCCTGGGCAAACAGATTCCCTATATCCTGTTCGCCATGGTCAGCTTCCTGATCGTTCTTATCATGGCGCTCCTGCTGTTTCACGTTCCGATCAAGGGCAGCGTTATCGGCTTGATCCTCGGCGCGCTTTTATATGTCTCGGCAACGACGGGACTAGGCTTGCTCATTTCCTCTTTCACAAAGTCACAGGTCGCGGCCCTGTTCGGCGTCGCCATCGCCACCATGATTCCGGCGGCGCAGTTTTCAGGCCTGTTGCAACCCGTCTCGACGCTGGAAGGTGCGGCGCGCTGGATCGGCACGTTCTATCCCACGACCTATTTCCTGAAAGTCAGCATCGGCGCCTTCACCAAAGGGCTGGATCTGCTCTCGCTCCAGCCCTTCCTGTTCTCGCTGTTCTTGTTCATACCGGCGCTTTTGCTGTTCAACGTCCTGCTTCTCAAGAAACAGGAGCCATAAGATGAACATAGAATTCCCGTCCTTCTCGAATATCGCGCATCTGTGCCGCAAGGAATGGCAATCGCTTCTGCACGATACTGTGATGATCTTTTTCATCGTCTTCGCCTTTTCATTTTCGCTCTACTCCCAAGCCACCGGCACCTCGACCGATTTGAAAAGAGCCTCCATCGGCATTGTCGATGAAGACCGCTCCCCGCTGTCCCTGCGCTTCGCGGATTCCCTGCTGCCGCCTTATTTCGGGACGGTGGACAGGATTACGCAAACCGAGGCGGATGAAGGGCTGGAATCGGCGAAATACAGTTTCGTCCTGCATTTCCCCACACGCATGGAGGCGGATCTGCGCGCGGGAAAACAGGTCACGGTCCAGCTCCTCATTGATGCCACCATCATAGGGCAGGCCCAGATCGGGGCCGGATATATTCAGACGATCATCCAGCAGGAACTGGCCCGTTATTTCAACATGCAAGGCAGCGCGCAACCGCCCGTCGATCTTATCGTCCGTTATTCTTTCAATCAGGGACGAAAAACCGCGTGGTTTTCATCCATCACCGGCATGATCCAGAACATCACGATGCTGGCCATCCTGCTGACAGGGGCCGCGCTCATCCGCGAGCGCGAACGCGGCACGATCGAACATCTTCTTGTCATGCCGGTCAGCGCGCTTGAAATCGTTCTGTCCAAGGTCATTGCCAACGGCATGGTCATTTTGCTGGCCACTTTGCTGTGCATCCAGTTGACCATCCGGCTCTGGATCGGGGTGGAGATTGACGGGTCCATCACCCTGTTTCTCATCGCGACGGCCCTTTATCTTTTTTTTACGACAGGCCTCGGGTTGTTTCTCGGGACGATTTCACGCTCCATGCCACAAATGGGGCTGCTCTTCATCCTCATCGTTTTGCCCATGAACCTTCTCTCCGGCGGCTTTACGCCTCTGGAAAGCATGCCGGAGATCCTGCAAAAAATTATGAGCGTCGTCCCTTCCACCAATTACATCAAACTGGCGCAGGCGATTTTATTCCGCGACGCCGGATTCTCCATCGTCTGGCCCGAAATGGTGATGGTCACCGTCGTGGGCCTTATATTCTTTGTCTACAGCACGCTGCGCTTCCGCAGCTTTCTGGAACGTCAGGGATAACAAAAATGAAAGGAAACACCATGTCACGCATTGTTCTGATTACCGGGGGCGCCACGGGCATCGGCGCGGTTACCGCCAGGCTTTTCAAAGACCGGGGATACAACGTCGCCGTCAATTATTACAAGAACGGCGATGAGGCCGCCGCCTTTTCCAAGGACACGGGCATTCCCGCCTATGAATGGGATGTCGGCGACGCCGAAGCCTGCCTGAACGGCGTCAAACAGGTCGAAAAAGACCTCGGCCCCGTTGAAATCCTCGTCAACAACGCAGGCATCATACGCGACAAGACCATCCATAAAATGCCTGTCGAGGACTGGAAGGCCGTCATCGACACCGACCTTGGCTCGTGCTTCAACATGTCCCGCGCCGTCGTGCCGTCGATGAAGGAGAAAAAATTCGGGCGGATTATCAGCATCAGTTCCGTCAACGCTCTTGCCGGTCAATTCGGCCAGACCAACTATTCCGCCGCCAAGGCCGGCGTCATCGGCTTTACCAAAGCCCTCGCCCTTGAAACGGCGCGGGGCGGGATCACCGCCAACGTTGTCGCTCCCGGCTATACCGAAACATCGATGATGGAAAAAGTCCCCACCGATGTCCTGAAACAGATTGTCGACAAGGTTCCGGTCGGACGCCTTGCGAAACCCGAAGAAATCGCCCGCGCCATCCTCTTTCTGGCCGACGATCAATCCGCTTTTATCACGGGGGAAACCCTGTCGGTCAACGGCGGGCTTTATATGCAGTAATGCAGGCGTCGCCTTTAAAAAGGAACATAAAGTGAAGGAACGTAACTTGATCCTTTATAAATTTTTCAAAAACGTTCCATGACGTTTCATAGAAAAAATATTTCTTCTGAACATCATGGAATATAGACAATTGTTTTAACCTGAACGGAACTATGACCTATGCGGCCTGTTACCAAGATTGCATCTTTTATCGCGCTGAGCCTGACGATCACCATGATCGGGGCCTGCGCCCACAATGATTCCCTGCCCGTCCGCACAGCCACGCCGTCGGTTTACGATTACCCGATAAACAACGCCTACGCCGCCACCATCATCGGCACGCCGGCAGAAATAAAAGTCCGGTATCCCAATGCCATTGAACCGGACGAAGAAAAACTGGTGGTTTTTCCGGACAGGGAAATCCCCGAAGGCTTCTGGTACTATGACGGACTCCTCTACGGGCAGATGTTGCAGGATAAAGCGGCCCCGCTCGTTTATATTATCGGCGGCACGGGATCGGGTTATAAATCACGATTCACGGTCGCACTGGCGAACACCTTGTACCATGCGGGCCATCATGTGGTCATGCTGCCGTCTCCCACCCATGCCAATTTTATCGTGACGGCAAGCGAAAACAATTTCCCCGGAAACGCCGAAACCGATGCAAAAGACCTTTACCGCGTCATGACGATGATACAAGAACGGGTTGCGCAAAGGCGGGAAATCACATCGACGCACCTGACAGGCTACAGCCTCGGCGCGTGGAACGCCGCTTTTGTTGCCTTGCTGGACGAACGGGAACGGAAGATCGGCTTGAACAAGACGCTGCTGATCAACCCGCCGCTCAATCTTTACAGTTCTATTTCACGATTGGATGCCATGCTGCTTCAAGGGCTCCCCGGCGGCATCGACGAACTCGACATATTCTTGAACCGGGCGATCGCACGCCTGTCGCAGTTGCGCAACGATTCCGATGCGTTCGACCTGAAAAACGAAAATATGTTTCTTGAAACCTACAATCGCCTGAAACCGTCGGACGACAAAATGGCCACGACCATCGGCCTCGCCTTCCGCTTCTCCGCGGCGAATATGATCTTCACGTCCGATGTCATGAGCCATGCCAATTACATTTATCCCGCCGACAGACCCTTCCAATCGGGCACGCCGCTGCATGATTATATGGCCATGTCGCTGCGCACGGGTTTTGGCGATTACTACAAGGATGTCTACTCGGCCTATCACATGGCCAATACCGCCGGCCTCACCCGGAATCACCTTATAGACCAGAGCAGCCTTGAAACCTTGCGGGTCTGGATCGCGGCCAATCCCCGTATCGGCCTCATCACCAACCGCGACGATATCATTCTGGCCCCCGGGGAACTTGCCACGCTGGAATCCCTCTTCGCCGGGAAATCATGGATCTTCCCGACAGGGGGGCATCTGGGCAATATAGAACATCCCGCTTTTGCATGGCGTGTTGCCGATTTTTTTGAAGGAACACGATAATGATCAGGATCGCGGCACTATCCGGCATTTGCCTTTCCCTGTTGACCGCTTGCGCGGCTGACAACGGCGTTTCATCCTATAAAGAGCCAGCCCGCCGCTATGCGCGCGCGGACATAGAGGAGAAAGCCAAGGAACAATTCGTGGTATACGATCCCATCGAAGGGACGAACCGCGGCATTTATAAATTCAACGCGAAGTTTGATAAATATGTCTTCCTGCCGATTGTGGACGGCTATGATTTAGTCGTTCCCGATTATGTGGACGACAGGATTTCCAGCTTTTTCTCGAACCTCGGGGAATTCGGCAACGTCACCAATTCCGCCCTTCAGGGAAAACCCTACAAAGCCTTTACGGGAATCGGGCGTTTCGCCGTCAACAGCACGGTCGGCCTTCTCGGCCTGTATGATCCGGCATCCGAAATCGGCATCAAGAAGCATACAGAAGATTTCGGGCAAACGCTGGGCGCATGGGGTGTCGGCCCCGGCGCCTATATCGTCCTGCCGGTACTTGGTCCCTCCAACGTGCGGGACACGGTCGGCATGGTTGCGGACGCGGCCGCCTTCTCCCTCGTCGTACCAAACCATATAGAGGACGAAACCGCCTATAAAGTCGTGCAGTACGGCATAAAACCCGTCAATACCCGCGCCAACAACGATTTCCGTTACCACGAAACCGGATCGCCGTTTGAATATGAACTCGTCCGCTTCGTGACGACAGAAGGACGCCGCCTGGCGGTGATGGAATAATATGCGACGGGTGGCCGAAAAAATTCTGTACCTGCCCCTGCTGGCCATAGCATCCGGCCTTGCAGGACTTGCCTTTTGGTACAGGCTTCCCTTTTCCGATCCGTTTAAAATGGCGGCCATCGCAGTCTGGGCAATTTTCTGCCTGTCCGTCATGGCGGCGGAAGTCACGCGCTGCCGGAAATGGCCGCGCATCGCATTCCTCGCGGCCGTCCTGCTTTGCCTTTTGTGGTGGAGCTTCATCCATCCTTCCAATGACCGGATATGGGCCGACGATGTCGCCCACACCGTGACGGGTTCCGTCGAAGGCAGCCGCGTGACCTTGCACAATGTCCGGAATTTCACATGGCGCACGGTGACTGATTACGACCAGTCGTGGGAAACGCGCGATTATGATTTGAACAAATTGTCCTCGGTCGATCTTTTTCTGTCCACATGGGGCAATCCGGATATCGCCCATACGCTCGTCGGCTTTGGATTTACGGATGGCAGCCATGTCGTATTCTCGGTGGAAATCCGCAAAGAGCGGCACGAGGTTTTTTCCGAGATCGCGGGCTTTTTCAAACAATATGAAATCGCCCTGATCGCCGCCGATGAAAACGATATTATCCGCACCCGCACGAATGTCCGCAAGGAAGATGTGTCCATGTACCGCGTCCTCCTGACACCGGAACAGGCGAAAAAACTGCTTCTGTCTTACGTGCACAAGGGGAACAGGCTTGCCAAAGAGCCAGCCTTTTACCATACATTGACAGCAAACTGCACCACGGTCGTCTATGACATGATAAGGCTTATTGTCCCCGGCATTCCCATGGACTACCGCATCCTGCTTTCAGGCCGACTGCCCGCCTATATATACGATCTTGGGGGATTGGGCCGTGAAACGACATTGCAAGACATCATGGATCGCGCATCCATATCCGCCCGCGCGCAAGAAATCAAAGAGCATGAAAACTATTCAAAATTTATCCGCAGTCATTAGGTCAAAAAAAGGAAACACTTTATGTCCTCTCTCCCTTCCGTTAAATACTGGCTTCCGCTAATAGCAATTGCTGCATTGATACCGCTGGGCGGTTGCTCCAGCATCGCCCGGGGCGTAACGGAAGCGCTGGTCGATAACGGCCCGGAAATCGATAACCGGCAATGTGAAATCGAAGGTCCGGCCTTCGGCGGCGTACGGCAAAGTCTCGAGGCCCAATCCGCCCAATCGCCGAAAATCACTAAGGTTCTTATGGTTCACGGTATCAGCAGCCACCTGCCCGGCTATTCCAGTCGCCTGCAAAAGCAGCTCTTTGAAAAGCTGGGGCTAACCAAAACCGATTCAGAGGTCAAAACCATCCAACTGGATAGCGCCAATATCCAGTGGGAAAAGGATGAGCCCCATGTTCTTGGAACGCTGCGTGTCAGCAGGCACACGGATGATTCCGGTGAGCGGCAGCTCCTGTTCTACGAGCTGACATGGTCGTCGATCACCGATCCGCAGAAACAACAATTGGCTGCCGACTCTGCCAACAATGAAGGGCTTCAACGCGCCAGTCTGAACAATTCCCTAAAAGGCTTCATGAATGCCACGGTTCCCGATCTTCTTATTTATAACGGAAACGGCTATGACCGGATTACAACAGCCGTCACGCAATCCGTATGCTGGATGATCGCCGATGACTGGAACGATTTGCCCGATGGCGGCGCTCATCAATGCGAACCGTGGCCCGGATCCATCTTTGCGAGTCTGGAAGACGACGATCACTTTTTCATAACGCATAGCCTTGGAAGCCGGATTACGATAGATACGATTCAAAATTTTGCGTCGCAAACACGGACGCGGGATACAACCCCGAAGGAAGAAGAGAATTTGCTCAAAGTCGGGCAAAAAGTCAGGAACAAGGATTTTACCGTCTTCATGATGGCCAATCAGCTCCCCCTCCTGCAAATGGGCCGCAGCGCCCCATCCGTTTCCGCAGAACAAAAAACCTATTGCGAAGCTGATGGCAGCAAGGCGGAGCAGCGTGTGATGCGGAAAATGGACATTATTGCCTTTAGCGATCCGAATGACATTCTTTCCTATCCGGTGCCTCTGGATTTTGCCTCAAACAGCATCGATAGCCGCATTTGCCCGCAGGTCACGAATGTCAGCCTGAACGTAGCCACCCAGAAAAGCCTGTTCGATGCCGCGTCCTTTGCAAACCCTTTAACCGCGCATAGCGGCTATATGGAAGACGACAGGGTTATTGATCTGATTGCCAATGGCATCAAGGGTGGCAGCCTCTCCCCCCTGATCGCCGAGCGGTGCAAATGGCTTGAAACGGTGCAGGAAACCCGAAAAGGAAAATCATAATGGACATACCGACCCAAAGACCAAAGGTGGTCATTATAGGCTCAGGATTTGCAGGTCTGGAGGCGGCGAAACATCTGGCCGATTGTCCAGCGGATGTGGTTTTGATCGACAAGCGCAACCACCATGTCTTCCAGCCTTTGCTGTATCAGGTCGCAACCGCGGCCCTTTCCCCGGCGCAGATCGCCCAGCCGATACGCAGCATCGTAAAAGAGCAGAAAAATTGCACTGTCGTACAAGGAGAAATCATCACTATCGATCCTGACAAAAAGATCATTTACGGCCATAAGGGAAGCCTGCCCTATGACTATCTGGTCGTTGCGACGGGCGCCACGCACACTTATTTCGGTCATGATGAATGGGCGACCTTTGCGCCCGGCCTGAAATCCCTGAACGACGCCCTTCATATCCGGCAGCGCATTCTTGCTGCCTTTGAAAAAGCGGAAATTTGCGAAGATGAGCAGGAGCGCAAGTCTCTCATGACCTTTGTCCTGATTGGCGGCGGCCCGACAGGTGTTGAAATGGCAGGCGCGATTGCGGAACTGGCGCGTCATACGCTCAAGGATGAATTCAGGTTGATCGATCCGGCGAATGCCCGCGTGATCCTGATCGAAGCCGGCCCAAGGCCTCTTGCCGCCTTTCCTGAAAAACTGTCAGACCATGCGCGTAAAGACCTTGAACAAATCGGCGTTGACGTCATGACGGGCGTTTCCGTCATGGACTGCACGAAGGACGGTGTTCAGGCAGGGGATAATTTTATACCCTGCCGCACGATCGTCTGGACGGCGGGTGTCAGAGCATCGCCTGCGGCGGTATGGCTAAAAGCCGAGCAGGACAAAGCCGGACGGGTCATCGTCGCCCCCGATCTTTCCCTCCCCCAATATCCGGATATTTTTGTCATCGGCGATACCGCGCATGTCATGGATGCCAAAGGCCGGAATGTACCCGGGCTTGCGCCTGCCGCCGCGCAGCAGGGAAAATATGCCGCGCAGCTTATTGCCAGCAAAATAGAATCCTCTGCACCGCCGCCGCCTTTCATGTATCGGGATTACGGCATCATGGCCACCATCGGCAGGGAAAAAGCCGTTGCAAAAATCCGCAACTTTACCTTCGGCGGATTTTTCGCCTGGTGCCTGTGGGGAAGCATCCATCTTATTCCGCTGGTCGGTTTTCGCAACAGGCTTGGTGTGGCGGTTGACTGGACATGGGCCTATTTTACCCGTTCCAGAGGGGTGCGGCTGATTACGTCAGGCTCTGAGAGCGAGGCGGATATCTGATTTTTTTACTGTTTGTGCGTATCTTGAGCGTTTTTATATGTTTTCCCATCTATGCCGATGTCGGGCGTGTGGCTCTTATGGTATCCAACGCTCATAGATATTCCCTGACTTACAATGTTCGGCACATCCACTTGTATCATTCCCTGCCGCTTGCGGCGCTGCCCCTGATCGCTCTGACGGTTGCCTCGTTTGGAATCGGGACGACAAAGTTTGTCCTCATGGGATTGTTGCCGGAAATAAGCAGGAACGCTTTTCTTGAGGCGCCGTGCCTTTTCCTTGAGCCGAGTACAAGCCAGAATTAATATTCTGGAGATTTGATCAGATCGTTCCTCTGTGGTCATGGAGTCAGGCGGTGTAAGCTCAATCATCTTGAAAACCTTTCATAATTGTTTTCAGGACGGTTGCTTCGAATTTTGGTCAAAGCAATATAGATCCGTAAAAACCATTCATTTTCCGATAATATTCTTTGGCCGCGACTTAGGAGTGGTGTAATATCAACGCGTTGAGTGGAGACTTTTTCTTTTTTTAGACGCTCCGCTCCGCCATTTACCTTTACAGCAGCTTCCAAGAAAATCCAAAGTCCCGAATAACACTCAATAAACACTGGATAATTGTCCAGTGACCTCTTGCGAGATTCTTTACAAGCCAAATTTATATGAGTAGATTCATGAGTAGATTTAAGCAGGACACTCATGGCACTCACAGATTTAGCAATTAAGAATTTAAAGCCGAAGGAAAACGCCTATCGAGTTACGGATATATGTTACAGAGAAAGGTTTTTGTATCGATCCTAAAACAAAACTATATTCTGGATTTAACGACTGGAAAGAAGAACACAAATTTAACGAAAATATATGCCAAGCCACCTACAGCGCATATAAAATTGGACAAATGCTTACGATCAAATATTTTGCCAAAGTTACTTTCCACCCAATTCATCGACAAATACATCATGTTTGATATGTAAGCCGCCATGAGAGTTGAAAATTCAAAATTATCGTCCTCACATTGATTTAATTCGGTGTCAAAGATAGGCTGCATTTCCGTCCACAGCGCTTCGTGCCGTCACCTTCTTTTGTGTAAGCGCGGCAAGTTCTGAGACAATGATTGACTAAAGCTTCGATAGCTCTCCCCTTCGCAGTGTTAATTGCTTGTGACATTGGGTTAAGCGGATCAAGGACGGAACAATGACGGATTATCGATACGATATCTGGCAAGCAGCATTGGTTAAAATTTGATATAGGATTGGCGGGGCGCAGACACGATGTTTCAAGATGTAGATATTGTTGAACAATTTGAAAGACATCTAAATAGCCCCAAGCAGACTTGGCTATTGGGGGCAGGAATCAGCTTTCCTGCTAATATTCCGTTGATGTATCCATTGACCGTGCGGGTGCTTGATCTAGCGCGTAATAATGATTTTTCGCAGAATGAAGAGGCCCTACGGGTACTCAATTTTATCACGAGTGATTGTGGAGAGAACTCCCACATCGAACACCACCTCACCCATCTTGGTGACCTCATTTCTATTGCTGAGCGTTCTCGAACCAACAGCATCGAGATTTGAGCCGCCCCCTATAAATGAGTCCATATCAGGAGTGAATCCGGATAAAATATGGATAATTTACAGGAGACATATAAATGGCAAGGAAGCGTTATACGGCTGAGCAGATTATAGGCCATCTGCGTCAGGCAGAGGTGATGGTTGGTCGGGGTTGCGGCATGGAAGAAGTGCT
>CAACXI010000106.1_pt1 | contig 28647 bp, 29 predicted proteins | sample 2275891 | NCBI WGS metagenome assembly CAACXI01 (sample SAMEA5312484, study PRJEB27640) | indoor metagenome | biome: indoor environment; feature: controlled; material: polymer antistatic dissipative epoxy resin | place: Italy | collected 2014-05-27 | reverse complement strand
TGATAAATCACAAAAGCATTGGCCGCAATCTGATCCAGCATCGGTTGTTCATCGACACCCAGCAGATAAACAACATCTCTGGTCGGCAGATCAAGCTTGTCAGTGACAAAACCAATATCAAGCGCGCCAACGCGGGACGCCGCATTTTGCAGGACGTTAAAGCCGTTCCAGCCATCCTTGACCACGCCCAAGGCTTCCGCTGCTTTACGCAACGCGCCTTGTAATGCGGCACCATCGGGACGGGTGAAAACGCCAGCGCCGATAATCATCATTGGACGTTCAGCCTGAACCTTACCGGCATAATCGGAAACCAGTTTTTCCAAAGCTTGCAGATCATCACCCAGATGCAGATACGGGTAATTAAGATCAACCGCTGGGCCGATCAGCGCGACCTTCACGCGCTTGTTCCGCCACGCTTTCAAAATACGGGCATTGATCATCGCCGCTTCAAAACGTGGATTTGTACCGATCAGCAAAATGGTGTCGACTTGCTCAATCGCGGCAATACCGCTGTTAAAAACATAACCTGCGCGCGCGGACGTATCAAACGATGCGCCATCGGTGCGGCATTCAATCGCCGTGCTGCCGACTGTCGCCATCAAATCTTTCAAGGCAACCATTGATTCCAGATCGCAAAGCGGTCCGGCCAGTGCGGCGACATTCCGGCTGGCATTGATTTTTGACGACACAAGCGCGAACGCCTCATCCCATGTCGCCGGACGCAGACGACCATCTTCACGGATGAACGGACGATCCAGACGTTGGCGCTTTAACCCGTCATAGGCAAAGCGTGTGCGGTCATCAATCCATTCTTCGTTGACGTCTTCGTTCAGACGCGGCAGAACGCGCATAACTTCGTTACCACGCGCGTCAACGCGAATATTCGCGCCAACCGCATCATGTACATCAACGGTTTCTGTCTTTTTCAATTCCCATGGGCGGGCCTTGAACGCATATGGTTTTGACGTCAACGCACCAACCGGGCAGACATCGATCAAATTACCGGATAATTCGCTGGTGATATATTTATGGACCAGCGTATCAATTTCGGATTCTTCGCCACGGTGAACCATACCCAGTTCGGTGGTTCCCGCAATTTCATCGCTGAACCGGACGCAACGCGTACATTGAATGCAGCGGTTCATTTGGGTTTTAATCAGCGGGCCAAAATCCTTGTCCTTCACCGCGCGTTTGGATTCGTAATAACGCGAACGGTCATAACCGTAACCAACCGCCTGATCCTGCAAATCACACTCACCGCCCTGATCGCAAATCGGGCAATCCAGCGGGTGGTTGATCAGCAGCATTTCCATCACGCCCTTGCGGGCCTTATGGACCATTGGTGAATCGGTGAAAACTTCCATGTTGTCGGCACAGGCCAGCGCACAGGATGCCTGCGGTTTTGGCGGACCGGGCTTCACTTCGACCAGACACATCCGGCAATTGGCCGGAACGCTCATCTTGTCGTGGAAACAAAAACGCGGAACTTCGTGGCCCAGCATTTCCGCCGCCTGCAGGATGGATGTCCCTGGTTCGACTTCGATTTCAACATTGTCAATTTTCAGCTTTGGCATTACGCAGCCCTTTTTCTGTATTGCAAAATCCGCTCTTCCATGACGGGACGGAAATTCTTGATCAAACCTTGAATTGGCCACGCCGCCGCATCGCCAAGCGCGCAGATTGTGTGCCCTTCAATTTCCTTGGTCAGTTCCAGCAGCGTGTCGATTTCTTCAACCGTGGCATCGCCCTTGACCATGCGGGTCATAATCCGCCACAACCAGCCAGTGCCTTCACGGCATGGCGTACACTGACCACAGGATTCATGTTTGTAGAAATGCGCCAGACGCGCGATGCATTCGATAATATCAGTGGACTTGTCCATGACGATCAAACCCGCCGTCCCAAGGCCCGTGCCAACCGCTTTCAACGAGTCAAAATCCATCAGGACCGTGTCGCAGACATCCTTGGTCAGGACAGGTGTCGAAGACCCACCGGGGATCACGCCCAGCAAATTATCCCACCCACCGCGAATACCGCCGCAATGCTTTTCGATCAATTCCTTCATCGGGATGCCCATGGCTTCTTCGACGTTGCAAGGTTGATTCACATGACCGGAAATGCAGAAAAGCTTTGTGCCCGTGTTCTTTTCATCCCGTCCGATCCCGGCAAACCATGATCCGCCACGACGCAGAATGGTCGGGCAAACAGCAATGGTTTCGACGTTATTGACGGTGGTCGGGCAGGAATAAAGACCAGCCATTGCAGGGAATGGCGGCTTGTTCCGTGGCTGACCTTTATTACCTTCAAGGCTTTCGATCAGCGCGGTTTCCTCACCGCAAATATACGCGCCCGCACCGCGGTGCAGAACCAGATCGAAATCCCAACCTGAACCGCAAGCGTTTTTACCAATCAAACCAGCCGCATAAGCTTCCTTGATTGCCTTGTTCAGATTGGAGGCTTCGTTATAAAATTCGCCGCGAACATAGATATAGCAAGCATGAGCACCCATGGCGAAGGATGCAATCAGCGCCCCTTCAACCAGCTTGTGCGGGTCATGGCGCATAATTTCGCGGTCTTTACAGGTACCGGGTTCGGATTCATCGGCGTTGATGACGAGGTAGCTCGGACGCCCATCCTTGCTTTCCTTGGGCATAAACGACCATTTCATTCCCGTGGGGAAACCCGCACCGCCGCGCCCCCGAAGACCGGATTTTTTCATCTCTTCGATGATCCAGTCGCGGCCCTTGGCCAGGATGTCCTTGGTGTTATCCCAGTCACCGCGTTTTTTCGCAGCGTCCAGGGAATAAGACTCCCATCCATAAAGGTTGGTAAAAATGCGGTCCTGATCGGCAAGCATCGGGCGATTCACTCCATTGATATTCCGCGCAGATAATAGCCCCTCCGAACAAAAAATCCAGAGTATTTAAGGCTTTGCGAATGTTTCTCACCCTGTAAATTTTACCCCGTCAGAAACCAATAAATTATAATTATGAAAACAAAAGGCCCGCTAAGCTTGATGCCTGCGGGCCTTTTGAACGAAAGGGTCAGAATCGCTTATTTCGCGACATAGGGCTCTTCTTCGGTTGGAATAATCTCCGCCAGCCTGCCGCTGCGCAAATCTTCAAACGTATTCTCGCTGCCTTTGACGAATTGAGGCATCAAGGAACCCACCAGCATCCCCAGCAAGCTGGCGATCAAACCGGCCAGTTGCGGCGGAATGGCGGCTTCGTGGCCAACAAAAACCATCGTGGAAATCCAGACAATCAGACCGAGGAAAATCGCGGCCAAAGCCCCCTGATTGGTTGCCCGTTTCCAGAATACGCCAAACACCAGCGGAATAAAGGCCGAAACCAGTGTGACTTGATACGCATTTTCAACCATTTCAAAAATGCTGGCTTCGGAATTGATCGCATAAAGCGTAACCAGCAAAGTGAAGATCAACGTCACGCAACGCATCGACAGCAACAATTTCTTGTCGGTCATATCGGGACGCATCGGACGCAGAATGTTTTCCGTGAAGGTGACGGATGGCGCCAGCAACGTCGCCGAAGCACAGCTTTTAATCGCCGAAAGCAACGCACCAAAGAACAGGATCTGCGCCAGCAGCGGAGAATGTTCAAGGATCAGGGTCGGCAGAATCATCTGCGGGTCCCCTTCCATATTGGCTTGCACCATTTCCGGATCGATCAGCATGGCTGAATAAACCAGGAAAATCGGAACAAAGGCGAACATCAGGTAAAGAGATCCCCCAAGGACGGAGCCCCATTTCGCAATTTTTTCCGACTTGGCCGATTGCGCCCGCTGGAAAACGTCCTGCTGCGGCATCGACCCAAACATCATGGTCATCAACGCTGCCGCAAAAGCGATAATCGACAGCATATCCAGTGATGGCCAGAATTCAAATTTACCGGCGGCCATGGCGTGATCAACAACGGTGCCGACACCGCCAACCTGTTCCGCCAGTTCCCCGCCGATAAACAGCATCCCTAAAACAATAATCACCATCTGCAACAGATCGGTAACCGCAATCGCCCACATCCCGCCAAAGAAGGTATAGATCAAAATGGTCATCGACCCGATCCACATCCCTGCGCCCTGGCTGATTGCACCATCAGACACAATATTAAAGACAAGCCCCAGCGCGGTAATTTGCGCCCCGACCCAGCCCAGATAGGACACGACAATTGCCAGCGTTGTCATGACTTCAGCCACGCGGCCATAACGCTTTTTATAAAAGTCACCGATGGTCAGCAGGTTCATCCGGTAGAGCGGAACTGCCAGAAAAAGACCGAATAAAATAAGGCAGAGCGATGCGCCAAACGGATCCGCAACAATCCCCGCCAACCCTTCTTCCATAAACACCGCCGGAATGCCCAAGACCGCTTCGGACCCGAACCAAGTGGCAAAGACGGTGGCGACAACCATGTAAAAAGGCAGATGACGCCCGGCAATGGCAAAATCGCGCGTATTATGAACTTTCCGGGCGGCCCACAGGCCAATTAAAACCGAGATAATCCAGTACCCGATAACAAATCCCAGCAGCATGATAATACCCGTATGTTTTTATAAGTGGCCCCAAAACTGCGAAAAATTATGAACAGTTTTTCCAGACTGGCAAGCCCGGTTTTTTGGCGTGGAGCAGGTTTTAAACAGTTCCTTTATTTACAGGCTGCGCGCGACCAGAAGGCAACCCGACAGTTCGTGCGCGTAGGTAAAGTCCAGCCGCCCTTCCTGCTGTAACTGCAAAAAAGTCTGTACGGGGAAAAGGACAACATTCCACACTTCATTATCGGCATGGTCACGCGCCGCTTCGGCATAGGCCGGGTCAGATTGCAATGTTGTGATATGGGTTTTGATGCTGTTCAGCTCCGCTGCCTTGAGTTCACAACGGTAACCCTGCCAGTTGACCCCGACTTTCACGCTGCCTGGCGAGGTCGCTTTATAATCAATACCGCTATCAATAATCTGCAAACGGTCAGGGGTGATTGTGGTCAGAACGGGCTGCCCGTCCCCGGTCTGGATTTCTTCGCCCAGTTCACGGATGGCGGCCTCAATCGGCTGTTCCGTTTGGGATTCAAGGTCGATATGACCGCCGGGAACGCCATAACCCTCGCGGCGGGTTCCCTTATAATTGCCGCGTTCAATCACCAGAAGAACATGGTCCTGCTCCGTTTCATCCCAGCCGTGAAAAACACAAAAGGCGCCGGAACGAACATAGCGGATCGCGGCTTCATCCATATGATTAAACAACGCCTGCTTTTTTGGCCATATCCTGCAACGTGGTCGGGCCTTCGATGGCCATCGAATTCTTACGCCCATTTTGCGGGCCGACAGGAACTTGCTTGCCAGTAGCCAGCGCGGTCAGGATTTCTTTCGTACGCTCTGCGGTCAGATCTTCGTAATAATCATCATTGATCTGGGCCATCGGCGCATTGACGCACGCGCCCAGGCATTCAACTTCAACAACGGTAAACATACCGTCCTTGGTTGTTTCGCCCGGATGAATGTCCAGATGATCTTCACAGGCCTTTTTAATTTTATCGGAACCACACAACCAGCATGGCGAGGTCACACAAACCTGCACCAGATATTTGCCGACCGGGGCCAGATTATACATCGAATAGAATGTGGCGACTTCGTAAACCTTGACCTTGGCCATACCCAGAATGACAGCAATTTCATCCATCGCAGCGCGTGGGATCCAGCCACCATAAGGCGGGTTGACGTTTGCCCCCTCTTCACCAACCTGACGCTGGGCCAGATCGAGCAATGGCATAACCGCGCTTTGCTGTTTTCCCTGCGGATAACGGCTGATGATTTCCGCGACCTGAGCCTGATCCTTGAAGGAAAAGCTGGACGGTTGGTAAGGGGCGTTCTGATCGAAAGGCTTTTTCATGACTCTACCTGCAAAATGACCCTTAGGGGTATAGCAGGAAGAAAACGGAAAACCAAGGCTCCGCACACGGCTTTTGCCCTGATTTCCAACAGATTTTGGCGGGGTATTAAGGGGCCGGGTTGGCGCAGCCGCTCAGTTTCACGACTTTCTTGCCATCGACGACCTGAACTTCGCTAACCGTGCATTCAACATTCTTGGGAACGGCGATGTCGCGCATATCATTCCCGGATGCCTTGATTTCAGGGTGCAGATCTTCCAGTGTCCGCACACCCATCGCGCGGATACCAACATCGGTTGAACTTGCCATGGCGCGGGCCGATTGTTCCAGGTTACAGCGTTGATCGCAAACCGTGGCGCACCCGCTGACTGTTCCAGCAAAGGCAACGGCGGCAAAGGCTTTCACAAGTGAGTTTTTTAAAGCTGTATGGGTCATCGGTTTATCCTTTAATCGGTGTGTTATGGCGCAATGACGTTTGGACCATCGCATTTCAGTCGCGGATCACTCAACAGGATCGCGGAAATTTTCGCTGCATTAGCGGCACAGGGTTTAGCCTGATTTTCGGTCACAATCTTGCGCGCGGCTGCCATCGGATCAACTTGAGCAGGTGTATCATTAGAAGAACCAGAGAAATATAAAGCACCGGCAATGGCCGCACCCGCCAAAACGATCCCTGCGGCAACCTTGGTAAAGGCGCTCTTTGCAGTCCGCGTTTTTCCTTCAGGAATTAATGTCATGCCATTCCTCCGTTTCAATGTGGAAACACTATAACTCAAACATTATGTTAAATGCAAGAAAATAGCTGAATAAGAAGAAGAAAAGAGGCAGCCCCGTTTCCAAGGCTGCCTCCTCCCCATTAAATCAGCTTATTTGCAGCCGCAAGGATCTTTTGGCTTTGGTGCTGCAACTGGTGCCGCGCGGCGAACAGGTGCAGGACGTGCCACTTCCTTGGTGCTGACGGTGCCTTCAACGCGGACCGGGTTGATCACTTCAACGCGGATCGGTTGAACTGGTACTGCGACAGGAACAGCAACAGGTTGCAGCGAGCGAATGAAGTTTTCTGTACCGGTGACATATTCGCCGGAACATTGCAGGTCATTCTGGGTCAGCATAATTGCAGAAATTTTTGCGGCTTGTGCTGCACAAGGTTTCATCAGGTTTGTAACAACAGTGTTTGCCGCTGCATCAAATTCAGGATGCAGATTACGCAAGCTAGCCAGACCGGTTGCTACCATCCCGGTGTCTTTTGAAACAAGACCAGCATTGATTGCTGTTTTTGCTGCTTCTTGGGACAGGCAGAATTGGTTTTGGGAGCTTTTGCCACCACCTGCACCGAAGAATGGGATGCTGAGGTTCAAAGCCCAGCCTTCACCGCAATTACCGGCAGGAATAATGGTGACAGCTGCAACGTTACCCATTGGTTTAGGCGCTTCGTAGTTGTTGCTCATGCTCATGTTGTTGCCGCCGCTATTGGATGCGCCGCCATTTGCATTGGATTGACCACCCGTTGCATTGGATTGGCCGCCTGTCGCGTTGGAATTCGCAGCACCGCCAGTGGCGTTTGAATGCGAAGCTGAATTGGAATTGGAGTTGGAATCTGCGTTGGAGTTCGCAGAGCCGCCTTTACCACCTTGACCGCCAGCGCCACCTTGGCCGCCCTGACCACCAGCGCCGCCATAAGCGTTCTGCGATTGACCTTGGGCTTGACCTTGCGCTTGGCCTTGACCCTGCGCTTGACCTTGGGTGTTGTTGTTCTGGTTATTGTTGTGGTTGCTGTTGTTATTATTGTTCTTATTCGTGTTGTGATTGTTGTTTTGGTTATTGTTATTATTGTTGTTGTAATTACTATTTTGGTTGTTGTTATTGTTTTCGTTATTATTGGAAGGGTTGGTTGGGTATTCCGGATATGTCGGTGTTCCCGGATATTCAGGATAATATGTCGCGGACGCAGGGGCTGCAGCAAAAGCAGCGGCGGTGGCGAGGGCAATAGCAGCTACAGATTTTTTCAAGCTTGTCATTATATAGACCTTTCAAACGCTTAAATGGGAACACGATACATACCGCTTTCTCTGTGCGGCCATTACGATTACGACAAATGCCGTTCGTTAGGGCGTTTAAATACATTATGGCATATGCCGCTGTCAAGTTTTTTAAAAAATAAGTTAAACTTTATTTTTTGCAATTTGACGTTCACTTATGGTAAAGAGTAGCCCGAGTTTAGAAATTGACGAGAGGGTTACTTCATATGTCCGACAATAATTTTGAGCCAGCGAACACTCAACCTGTTGAAGGTTCAGGCGAAATTGCAGTTCCGACCATCAAGAAACCCCGCAAATGGGTAACCGCCGCGTTCAACATGGCATCTGGTGCCGCGGTATCGCTGGCCATGAAAACCACTGTACTGGCTTGCACCGCATCCTTTCTTGCGCCGGCTGTCAGCATTGGCGTTGCTGCCGTTGCCGCCGGTGTGGCATCCAGCTATGCCCGTCATTATCTTGAAAACCGCGCCCTTGTGAAATCCGGGCAGGAACCTGTCAAATTCACCTTTAAAAAGGCCGCTTTTGGCGGCGTCTTTGGTTTGCTGGGCGCGGGTCTTGCTGCTGCTGGCACCGAAGCCCTCACCCGTTTTGCTCCTGATTTCGTTACCGAGATGAAAAACTTCCTTGGTTTCTCTACGCCTGTCTGCCCGCCTGAAGCAGCGGTTGCCCCTGCACCTGTTGTGGAGCCTGCATTGGCACCGTCAGTGACACCAGAAGTGGAGGCTGTGGCCACTCCTGTTCCCGCCCCCGTCGATGTCCCTGCGGCAGTTGAATTGCCGGCAACCGTTATTGAGGCGGATTGCCCACCTTGTGTTGCCGTACCAAAAGCCATTGATTGCGTCACAGACCTTGCCAAAGCGGACGGCGTTTCCGACCGCGTCAAGGATGCGATTGAACGCGCAGCATCAACGAATGCGCGCGTTTCCGCACAGGGTGTAAAAGATCTCGGCTACTTCCTGTTCAATGGGTTTGACGGGATGCCGAAAGACCCATGCCTGGCCGTTCAATTGCTGAAAGAAGCGGCAGAGAATGGCAATGTTCAGGCGAAAGTCGATCTGGCCTATCTTGAATATCACGGCAATGCTGCGGCCGGCATCACCGCCGACCGGGACGCCGCGCTGGAAAAAATGAAAGCTTTGGGGTCTGAAAAGGCCCGCTGGTTTGTTGCCCAATGGACAGGTGTTGGCACGGATGCTGCCCCTGCCCCTGCAGCCGCGCCCGTTTCAGCACCTGTTGTTCCTGCTCCTGCGGTTTCGGCACCTGTCGCTGTTACACCGCTTCAAACCGTTACGCTGCCAGCTAGCACGCCCGTAGTCAGCGTTGATGTTACTGGTGACGCCCCCGTACAAGCAGCCCCAGTTGGCGCAACAATTGAAAGCGGCCCGGGGATGGATTGCCAGCCCATCATTCACAGCGGCAGCGGCAATATCGATTTTGTTTGCAGCCTGCCTGAAAATGATAATAATTTTACCGTTGGTGAAAAAGTTATTATCCAACGTCCAGCTTTACTACACTTGATCCGCTAAACATTAAGAACAGAGGGAGAATAAATATGACGACCAAAAAAGAAAATAATGCAGTTGAAGTGCGTTCCGCTTTTACCTATGCCGGTGTTAAGGCCGCAGACAGCGTTGTACAACAACGCGTCAATAAAGAATGCCAGTATCCGGTGACACCGTATAAAATCAATGATGAAGACTGGAAATATGGAATCGGGCTGAACTAAGCCCCTTCCTTACCAGCATAAAAAAAAAGCCGCTGATGATGTCAGCGGCTTTTTTTAAATGAGCTTTGGTCTAGCGGTCAACTTCACCGAAAACAATATCCATCGAACCAATGATTGATACTGCATCGGCCAGCATATGGCCCTTGGACATGAAATCCATGCCCGCCATATGCGCAAAGCCAGGGGCACGAATGCGGCAGCGATAAGGTTTGTTGCTGCCATCGGCAACCAGATAAACACCGAATTCGCCCTTTGGCGCTTCGACAGCGACATAGGCTTCACCGGCGGGAACATGGAACCCTTCGGTAAAGAGTTTGAAGTGGTGGATCAATGCTTCCATCGAACGCTTCATCTCAGCGCGCGGCGGTGGCGTCACCTTATGGTCGTTCACTTTAACCGGGCCGGATGGCATTTTTTCCAGACATTGTTTCATGATACGCACCGACTGGCGCATTTCTTCCATGCGGACCAGATAACGGGCATAACAATCGCCGGTCTTACCAACCGGAATATCAAAGTCGAGCGCGGAATAGCATTCATAGGGTTGATTGCGGCGCAAATCCCACGCCACACCAGACCCACGCAGCATCGGGCCTGTGAACGCCCAGTCAAGGGCCTGCTCCCGTGTCACGGTTCCAATATCAACCGTACGCTGTTTGAATATACGGTTATGGGTCAGCAGGCTGTCCAGATCATCGATCATCAGCCCAATGGATTTTTCGGCCCATTCGTACATATCTTCAGCCAGGCCAGCCGGCATATCTGACGCCACGCCACCGGGACGGATATAATTGGCGTGCAGACGCGCACCCGACACGCGCTCATAAAACTCCATGCCCTTTTCGCGTTCTTCGAACGCCCAGAGTGACGGCGTAATCGCGCCAACATCCAGTGCAAAGGTCGTGATGTTCAAAAGGTGATTTTTAATCCGGGTCAGTTCGGAAAACAGCACGCGAATATATTGCGCACGATCCGGAACCGTAATCCCCAGCAGTTTTTCAACGGTTAATGAATAAGCGTGTTCCTGATTCATCGGGCTGACGTAATCAAGGCGGTCGAAATACGGCACAGCCTGGATATAGGTTTTATATTCAATCAGCTTTTCCGTGCCCCGGTGCAGCAAACCAATATGCGGATCGGCCCGTTCAACAACTTCGCCATCCATTTCCAGCACCAGACGCAACACACCGTGTGCGGCCGGATGCTGTGGGCCAAAGTTCATTGTATAGGGGCGGATTTGTGTTTCTTCGCCGATATCCAGATTTTCAACGGCACTCATGATGCGGCATCCTTTTTATGGACGACAACACCGGGACCGCGGTAACCACGGGCCGGTATAGTCGCTTTTTCATCGCCGGGAAGCTGAACATCGGTCATGCCTTCCCATGGGCTGGTAAATTCAAAGCGGCGGAAATCCTGCGTCAGTTTGACAGGTTCATAAACCACGCGCTTGCGTTCTTCGTCATAGCGCAGCTCGACATACCCGGTCAGCGGGAAATCTTTCCGCTGCGGGTGGCCTTCAAAACCATAATCGGTCAGGATGCGGCGCATATCGGGATGGTCATTGAAATAAACGCCGTACATATCCCATACTTCGCGTTCAAACCAGTTTGCGCTGCTGAAAACGCCGACAACGGTTGGCACCGGCGTGGATTCTGTTGTTGTCACCTTAACGCGCACGCGCTGGTTTTTCGACAGGGACAGCAGGTTATAAATAACCTCGAAACGCTCGAACTGGTCCGGGTAATCGGCCCCGCACAGATCAACCAGCATTTCAAAACGGCACTCAGCATCATCGCGCAGGAATTCCAGCACGCTGACAATCGCATCGCGTTTCGCGATAAAGGTGACCACATCGCTCGCCATATAATGACGTTCAATCTTGTCACCAAGCGCGTCCGCGATGTGGGCGGCCAGATCAAAACCTTTTTCTTCAACTGCCATTTCGGCGTTTACAGTTTCTTCGGTCATGGCGATTACCTCACAATCCGCGTGTCTTCACGCTGGATTTTCTTTTGCAATTGCAACAGGCCATAAACCAGCCCTTCGGCGGTTGGCGGGCAGCCCGGCACATAAATATCAACCGGAACGATGCGGTCACAACCGCGCACGACGGAATAGGAATAATGATAGTACCCACCGCCATTGGCGCATGACCCCATGGAGATAACCCAGCGTGGTTCCGGCATCTGGTCATAAACCTTGCGCAGCGCGGGGGCCATTTTATTGGTCAGCGTCCCGGCCACAATCATCACGTCGGATTGACGCGGGCTGGGGCGTGGAATCATGCCGAACCGGTCAAGATCGTAACGCGACATATAGGAATGGATCATTTCAACCGCGCAGCACGCCAGACCGAATGTCATCGGCCACATCGAACCGGTCCGCGCCCAGTCGAACAAATTATCCGCCTGAGTCAGCAGGAAACCCTTCTCGCTCAGATGTTTCGAGATGGCCGCCGGAACGACATCCTGTTGCGATGCGGGTGGCATCGGAACGCGGGTGCGAAGATCAGCGGCATCGGGAATGGCAACGTGACGGTCATGCGACATGATAAAACTCTACTTCTTTCTTGCTTCCACGAATTATTCCCATTCGAGGGCGCCCTTTTTCCATTCGTAAATAAAGCCGATGGTCAGAACCCCAAGGAACACCATCATCGACCAGAACCCAAACAGCCCAATCTGCCCAAGGCTGACCGCCCACGGGAACAGGAAGGCAATTTCAAGGTCAAAAATAATAAAGAGAATGGCGACGAGGTAAAAACGCACGTCAAATTTCTGGCGGGAATCACTGAACGCATCAAACCCGCATTCATAGGCCGACAATTTTTCAGTATCCGGGTTTTGCCGCCCGACAATCAGCGATGCGATCACCATTAAACACGACAATCCCCCGGCAATACCGAAGAAAACGAGAATGGGAAGATATTCAGCCAGAAAAGATGCAGGAGCCATAGAAACATTGCCTGTTCAAACGCGTGAAAAACCTCCTAGGGTTTACACGATTTAGCTTTAAAATAAAAGGCTTCCCAAGCGGTTATCAACCTTTGCCACGCATTATTTACCATATGATTGGATGGTTTTTTGCCACAAAAAAACCGGCCTCGAAAGGCCGGTTCTTCTTATTCTGAGTGGCGCGAGCGACGGGACTTGAACCCGCGACCTCCTGCGTGACAGGCAGGCATTCTAACCAACTGAACTACGCCCGCAACTCAGTGGGCGTATAACTACATAAAGTCAGAGGGGATTTCAACCCCTTTCTGACAACTATCCAAATATTTAAGCGACAAGCTCTTTCGGAGCCTCGACATATTCAAGATTTAACGATTCTGCGACCCCTTTGTGGGTGATTTTGCCCTTACAGACGTTCAGACCCCGGCGCAGATTCTGGTCCTCCAGCAAGGCCTGTTTCCAGCCCTTATCGGCCAAAGCCAGCGCATAAGGCAAAACGGCGTTATTCAAGGCCAGGGCGGAGGTCAAAGGCACCGCGCCCGGCATATTGGCAACGCAATAATGAATGACGCCATCAATAGTATAAACCGGGTCATTATGGGTCGTGGCCCGGCTGGTTTCAAAGCAACCGCCCTGATCGATGGCAATATCCACCAATACGGTCCCCGGCTTCATCGTAGATAACATTGGCTTGGTCACCAGCATTGGCGCCGACGCGCCCGGGACCAGAACGGCCCCGATAATCAGGTCGCTATAGGTGACAGCGCGTTCAATATGATCGGCGCTGGAATAAACGACACGCGCCGTACCACGGAAATAATCATCCAGCCAGCGCATCCGGTCATGGCCCTTTTCCAGGATGGTGACATCAGCGCCCATGCCAACGGCAACCTTGGCTGCATTAAACCCGGCAACACCGCCGCCCAGAACCAAAACCTTGGCCGGTGGAACACCCGGCACGCCACACATCAAGCGGCCCAGACCGCCCATATGCTTTTGCAGGTAATGTGAACCGACAATCACCGACAGCCGTCCGGCGACTTCACTCATCGGGGCCAGCAGCGGCAGGCCTCTTCCGTCTGGACCGGTCACTGTTTCATAGGCAATCGCCACGCATTTTGAATCAATCAATGCACGGGTTTGATCAACATCGGCAGCCAGATGCAAATAGGTGAATAAAACCTGATCTTCGCGGAGCATCGCGCATTCAACGGCCTGCGGTTCCTTGACCTTGATAATCATATCGGCTTCGGCAAAGATTTCCTTTGCGGTTGCACGGATTTCCGCACCGGCTTTTTTATAATCATCATCGGTAAAATTAATACCCAGCCCCGCACCGGTTTCAACGATGACCTTGTGGCCATGCGAAACGAATTCTTTGACGGATGACGGGACAACACCAACGCGATGTTCTTGTGCCTTGATTTCCTTGGGGACGCCGATTTTCATGAGGATGCTCCATTGTTAAATGCGCGGACATTCTGGCGTGAAACCACCGGGCATTCAATCTGCATCGCAGCAATAGAAAACGGGGTTGCATTATGTCTAAATGCAACCCCGTTTTCATTTAAAATACGTCTATAGGTAGCCAAGCAACATCAATATGACCAGAATCAGTAAGACGGTCCCAAGACCACCCACCGGGTAATACCCCCAGCTACGGCTATGCGGCCAAGCCGGGAATACACCGACCAGCATCAAGATCACAATAATAAGAAGAATGGTTGTTAAGCTCATGGCATAGCCTTTCAAATAAAAATTTAATGTTTACGTCCGGAACCCGATTTCTTGCCGCCGTGCGGCATATCAACCTCCTGATTTCTATGTCGTTATATAAACGAAGGAATAGATTAAAAGGTTCCCGCCGCAGAATGTTCCCGCGCATATTCCAGACTTTGCTGGCAGTCAAATTTGCCGTTTTCATAGGAAAAAATATTCAGCGCAATCCGGTCCGGATGAATATCAATCGTATTGTAACCATTTTTGTGCAAACGAAGGCGTGTAGAAAGCGCCGTGGACGCACTCAGAAATACCATTCGGTGTTTCTCATTTTCGACTGTCGTGACCGATGCGTGATGCGTGTGACCAGTCAAAATAATATCCGTGCCCATCGCGCCCAATTCTTTCATCGCGTGTGCAGAACCATACACGATGGTATTAAAATTATGATCGGCTGCTTTTTGAACCGGGTGATGCATGACGCAGATTTTCAAATCATTCGGCGCTTGCGCAAAAACATCATGCAAATGTTTTAATTGCGCGCGCGATATTGCACCATGCGCCCAATTCCAATGCGGCAGAATCCGCCGCGCCGTATTAATCCCCGCAATGGTGACGCCATCCAGTCGCAGCACCGGGCTAAGATCTTTGTTGATATGCCGTTTATAACGCCGGTAAGGATCAAAAAAGCGCCCCATCAGATGCATCCGCGGAATATCGTGATTACCGGGAATACAAAATACCGGCATATCTAGCCCATCAATAAAGGCCCGCGCCTTTTGAAACTCCGTATTACTGCCAATCTGCGTGAAATCACCGCTGATAATCGCCAAATCCGCAGGGGTCGCCTTGATATGCGCGATCAGGTCACGCTGAAGGTCTTGTGTTTCTGTTCCAAAATGAAGATCAGAAAGATGAAGAATCCGCATTACACCCCCTCTGCCAGCCCGGTCACGGGTAATAATACCGTATCTGGTAACGGCTTTATAACCGGCACAATAACATTTAAGGCCTTTGGTAAAATTTTAAATTCCAACGGCATGGTCATCAATTCCGGTTCACCATCGATTGAGATCAGTTCAGATCCGCGATGAGTTTTCATGGTGATGATCTCTGCGCGATCTTCTATGACCGTTTGATCCCTGCGCCACCCGCCCGTTTTCAGGCGGATAAAGAAACGCACCTTATCCCAGAAAGAATGAGTTGAAACCATATAGACCCCCAGGATTCCATCCTGCAGATCATCTTTCTTAAACGGTTCTGCCGCAGAAACCGGATTATACCGGTTGTTGGAAATGACCAGCATACCGATTTTGAATTTCTTGGCCCGTTTATCCATCGTTAAATGAACGTGCCGGCGGTTGCGGTAATCAAGACTGCTGAAAACCATCGCCGCTACGCGCGGGATTGAAATTAACGCAGGAAGATGGCGTGTTTTTTCCCTTAACTCTGCGGCTTCCGGCATCGTCCCAAAGGAAGTGCAGCATAGGAAAACCCGGTCACGCGCCATCCCGACATCAATCTGGATAATTTCAGTGTCGGCATAGGCAGCAATCGCCTGCGAAAAATCGACCGGAATATGCAGGTCAAGCGCCAGCATATTCATTGTCCCGCAAGGTAATATTCCGAATGCTTTATTCTTTTTCAGATGTAGCGACGCTGTTTTTGAAATGGTCCCGTCCCCTGCCCCAACCAGCAAAGGCGTATCATCCTCCAATAACTCATTCATCTTTGGAAAGAATTCTTCGGGGGGCAGAATATGCAAGCTTTTATAAGAAACACCGCTATCCTCCACCAAAAGACGGATTTTATCCTCCCCAAGCGCTAGAACAGTGCCCGAATGCGCATTAATAAGAATGTTAAAACTCATTTTTGTTTGCCTGCTTCAGGTTTTGGCTGTTCTGCGTGTTGCCGTGCCGCACTAATCAACTCGCGGCAATCGCTATCTTCGCCCAGACCAAGTTCAATAAAGGGGATAATAGCCGCTGGTGGGAAAATAGCACCCAGTATCGCAGCCCCAACGCCACGCGCGCCAAGTTCAAGCGGTTCCAGACCAATACTTGGAGACTTTAATTTGCCGGAGACTATAACTGGTGTTTTCAACGCCAGAATACTCTGATCCTTCGGATTGGTCTGAATGCGTGCATTAATTGTTTCTTCTTTCAAATTAATCGCCGCATCACCCTGAATATTCGAATCCGTTGTGTCAAAAACAAAGATATCGGAATTAAGGACACCATCCTGCACTTTAAAGTCACCGACCGCGCAGCGGATGCGCGTCGTTGCATCGCTTCCCAACAGCAACGGCGTGACCTCGGCAATATCAATCCCGGCGGCTTCGACCAGCATCAGGCTGATTTGACCACCCGACATGGTGACACTGATCCGACCATCACTGGTGGCGAGGACTTCTGCCAGGGATTTTCCCTGCCCCTTCAAATCAATGCGTCCGCCAAACCGTCCTTCGGACAGGGATTCAAAGCTGGTCCCTTCGAAAAACTGTTTCAGGCTTAAGCGCCTTAAGGCCAGATTCATTTCAACATCAGGTGTTTTTTCACGGCCATTCAATTGTAGCGTGCCATCAATCGTTCCATTCGACACGCCGAATTTCAATGGATCAAGACGCAGCAGACCATCATCCAGTTTCAAGGTCACATCCATATCATTAATTGGCCAACCCGGCGCGTTGATTTGTGTGGAAACCAGGTGAACCTGCATATCGGTTGCGCGCATACGGTCCAGATTAATTGGAACATCAGGCAGTAAGCGTTCGCTTTGGGCTTGCTCCTGGGCCAATTTTTTCTGCTCTGGCGCTGCGGCTTCTCCTTTATCCGTGGTTGGGGCCAGACCGATAAAGCCGCCAAGGTCATCCATATCCAGCAACTTTGAGGTCAGCTCAGCTTTCATCATGCCGCGCTCACCAGATACGTCGTAGGTCATATCACCCGACAAATCGCTATCGCCCACGCGCCCCTTAAATCCGTTATAAGCCCAAACCTCCCCTTCCTTGGATAAGTGCCCATCAAGACTGTACGGCGGTGTCGGGGCCAAAGGAATCCCGGTCAGATAGAAAAGATCGGCCATATTATTGCCCTTGATATTCAGGTCCGCATCGATCCCGGTCATTTTTACAGGTTCGGTCAGCGTGCCTTTAAAAGAAATTTCTGTTGCGCCCATTTTGATAGAAAGATCCAGCGGATACGGTTTACTGCTGTCGCGGATGAAATCAATTGGCCCGCCATCGGCACGCAATTCAAATTTTTCTTTTTGCAATAAGCCTGTGCCTCTCAAGGACAGGGAACCGCCGTCTTCACCGCCTTCGCCGCGTGCGATATTGACGCCCAATTCAACATCAAGGTCCTTTTCCTTGTCGCGATATATCAGCGTTCCGTTTTTTATAGCCAGTGTCCCGATAACCGGGAAATCATGACGATTATCGGGAAGCGCAGCATCGACCGCCTGCTCGCCTTTTGAAAAAGCGGGCAGCTCCCAGTTCTTGGTATCCTTATCTTCTTTTTCGAGAATGATTTTGGCGTCAGTGATACTGAGCGCGGGCAACTCCACACGGCCGCGTAATAATTTCCAAATTTCGATGGTTGCATCAATCTGACCGATTTCGACCATGTTGGGATCCTTGGCCCCTTCACTATTGGCCAGCCTGATCTGGTTCACGACCACGCGCGGGGTCCGCCAATTCCAGCTGATATCAACATCGCCATCAATCGAAAAATCCCGGCCCGTGGCGGCAGAACCACGCGTATTGGCAAAGGATTTGAGCCGGTCACCCGTTACAAAATAAACCAGCCCGCCAATCAGCAGGCAGACAATCAGAATAAATCCGAAACCAATCTTAGAGTATTTTTTTTGCATGGGTTTTCCTCACTCACCATGCCTACCAACAGCTAAAGCCCGCTATGGTTCCATAAGGATTTGTTTAACAAGGAAAAAGCGAGGTTTTTAAGCGCTGCGCGGCCAAATAGAAGAAGGCGGAAACGATCCTTATCGTCTCCGCCCCCGACCTTAATTTTGGATTTTTTTATTCAGCCAAACCAGCTTCGGCTTCGATACCAATGGTGATTTCATCTGATACATTTGGAACATATTGGGTAATGCCAAATTCCGAGCGCTTCAAAACGATATTACCGCTGAAACCAGCGGTTTTTTTGCTGCTGATCGGGTTCATATCAATTTTGTTCAGCTTCATATCCAACGTGACGGGTTTTGTGACGCCGTGCAGTGTCAGATCACCTGTGACTTTCGCCGTATCTTTTCCGGTTACATCAACTTTCGTGCTTTTGAAGGTCGCGGTTGGAAATTTCGCCGTATTCAGGAAATCTTCGCTTTTCAGGTGCTCATCGAATTTAGGAATGCCGGTGACCAGGCCCGCAACATCAATTGTCACCTCTACGGTACTTTTATCCGGTGCTGCTTCATCCAGAACCAGCTTGCCTTCGATAATTCCAAAGCGCCCCGAAGGATTTGAGAAACCAAAATGGTTGGCGTGCCAGACAATATTGGTATGGCTCTGGTCAAAATTATATGTTTCTGCCGCTTGCGCACCGGAAATACCGGATACAAACAAGGCGGACAGTGCGGCCATCGCCAACAAGGTTGATTTCATTCTATCGTCTCCATAATCGTTTAAAAAAGGGTCAGGCACCGGATCAGAATCAATTCTTGCCCCGAACGCTTCCAATAGGATATAGGACGACTATATCAATTGTATAGTAGGCCGCTTAAAGATACATAGTATCCATATGCATACTATAGAAAGCGTAATCAGGAATGACGAAAACACCGGCCACAGAAACCCTTTGCCCTGCTACAGTCACGCTGGATCTGATTGCCAATAAATGGGCGGTCAAAATCCTCTACACCCTGTCACAGGCCAATGGGCAAACCTTGCGTTTCGGCCAGATTCAGAAATCTCTGCATACGATCACCCAGCGTGAACTGACCAAGCATCTACGCGAATTTGAAAAGGCTGGCCTGCTCACCCGCATCGCCTATGCCGAAGTCCCACCGCGGGTTGAATACACCCTGACCAAACTCGGTATGTCCCTCCGCGCCCCCGTGGACACCCTAACCGCATGGGCCGAAAAATACGGCGCAGAGGTACAAAATAACCGGGATGAATTTGAAGGCAGACAGTCCTCAATCAACCAATAAAAAACCCCGCCAAAGCGGGGGTTTAAATGGCCTATGGATTATTCTATATGATTGAATTTGGTTAATTTCATTTTGAGTAAGCATGTATGACATTTCTTTTCTCCTCAGCCAAATTGTAAAAATAAGTGACGATCTGTCGAATTGCCTGATCAATAAAAAAAGCATTTTCAAAATTATTGATACTATAGGTATAGCGAATATGAATATTGCCCAATATCACCCCTTTGCCCTCACATGTAGGATTCAGAGATTTATTTTTTTTAGATTCTGCGCAACCGATCAGAAGAATTGGGTTAGTCGCATCTTTTTCACGGAGTACATAAAGATCTCTTCCCCATATATGAATTGGTTCGTCACGGCGGTCATACTGACACAGTTCATATTTCTTATCTTTTATAATATACGAACTGCAGTTGAAATAGATATTCCCCCTCAAAGGATTAGGCCAAAAATCCTGTTCTCCATACGGGCTAGAACCATCAGCAACCACAATAATATTCACCAAGGTTTTCTTCTTTTCAGGTGTAGATTCATGATTCAAGGTTTGAAAGGTATTAGCATCAAAAGCGAATCTTATTGCCCCGGCGTCTTTCTCATAGACCGCATTAAAATCATAAGGAATTAAAAATTGTTTCCCAGCTATAGAAACTAATTGTCCTTCAATTCGAGAATCTGCCTCTTTAAAATTAAATGATATATCAGAGGCGCCGAAACCTTTTTCGTGACCTTTAAAAACTGAATAAATATTCTTTATACAGCAATAAATTCCGATCAAACCGACAACTACTAAGACCGCCACTATCAATTTAGATCCGAATTTTCCCGTCATTACAAAACCCCTTCAAGATTGTAAAATATCAGAAAACAAAATCATCAGGACATGACAAATCGGTCTCGTCAAGCCAAGGGCAATGACGGTTTCTTTGACAGATAATTTTCCGTTCCATGCGCATATAATAATGACACAGCTTATCTCCTAATAATTTTGAATTTTTGATAAAATTTATAAGTTTCGAGAGCAAACTTTAGAATAAATGTAAATGATCAGTTTGGCAGAACAAAACGCCGTTAAACCAGAAAACATATAAGGACCGATCACTAAAATCGCCAAAACCCTAAAGGGGTTGCTGTGAATTTGTTCTGGAAGAAAAACAAAAAACACAAACATGATAAATAAAATTAGTAATAGCGAAAAAAATGCATTTTTTAATGTGTCTGAATCTAAGAATTTTATCCGATCCTTAAAATTAAAAAACGTAAGAAAAATAGATAGGATCGAAACAGAGGACATTATGAGCAGCCCTTTATATATTCCATCTTCTCCTGAGCCCCACACTCCAAAAGGCAATAGCGCTAGCAAAATTGTAAATGACAAAAATGTGGAAAGCTTATAAACATAATGCAGTAAAACAGATGCGTAGTTGTTCTTAATAATTGGGAAAATAGAATTTAATGGAGACGTAATCATATCTATAAAATAGAAAAAACCGTTTACACACTCAAAAAATATTTTCATATTCAATCACTTCTTATTAACATACATCTAAACAAGACTTATATTCTAGAATGCTTTGAAATTTACGGGGAATTGCCGAGCGGTAGTAAAAATGGCCGTTCCGACTATAAAGATGACGCTCTATGGCCTTCATGCTGTAACACCTGCTGTAACAAAAAGTTAGCGTGAGGTGCTTGCTATGGAAGGAAAGCCTTTAGAATCAATTGCTCGGAGCGAAGCAGAGAGGGAATGGTGCGCGGTGAGGGGATTGAACCCCCGACCCACTCGGTGTAAACGAGTTGCTCTACCGCTGAGCTAACCGCGCACTCTAGAGACCGGGGAATTGATACTCGGTCACAGAGAGGATTTCAAGTCTTTTAACGCGGATATACAGCACAATGTTTCAAAGCAGACCATTGCTGGGACGTACCACCATCCCTTGTAAAATCGGCCTGAATATCAGCCAGAGCCGTTTCTGGGTCGACCGGGCTTTGTGGCGCCTGAGCAGCCGTAAAAGTATCACGGGCCTTCACCAGGTATTTTGCCTGCAAAGCGGTTGGAACCATATCCAGCGGGTTTAATGACGTCATCGGTTACTCCTTTACCGGGTTTGGGCGGACCCTACCCTATCTTTCCTTCTGCTGACAATAAAAAACCCCGCCACACCGGGCGGGGTCTTTCATGCGGCTTGCGCGGCAGAATTACTTGTTAACAGCGTCTTTCAGTTCTTTACCAGCCTTGAATTTTGGCTGTTTGGAAGCTGCGATTGCGATGGCTTCGCCGGTGCGTGGGTTGCGGCCGGTGGTTGCTGCGCGTGCGGAAACGCTGAATGTACCAAAACCAACCAGACGAACTTCGTCGCCCTCTTTCAGGCTGCCTTTAATGGTTTCAAAGATTGCTTCAACGGCTTCTTGTGCCTTTGTTTTAGGCAGATCGGCTTTTTTAGCAACTTGATCAACGAGTTCTTGTTTGTTCACGGGTAAGTCCCCTTCGTAAGAGTGAGTAAAAAAATCCTTCAGCGCGGTTGAGCCCCCAAAAGTCAAGGGATCCGCCCGTTTCCGGCGAATCCCTTGTACGATGTTTTTTAGCCGAACTCAATGGCGAATGACGTCAGAACCCTTGTTTTCCGCCGTTTTTGCCGCTGCCGGGTCAACCGTCGCGTCATCAGGCTTCACATATGGAACAAGCTTCCGGACCAAGGCATGGCTTAACACCTCATCAATCGTGGCGACAGGAACGATGACCAGCCCCTTTTTCACGATTTGTGGGATATCCGCCAGATCCTTCTCATTTTCCTTTGGAATCAAGACCTTCTTAATGCCGCCGCGATGCGCCGCCATCAGTTTTTCCTTCAATCCGCCAATTTCGGTAACATAACCACGCAGGTTGGTTTCCCCGGTCATGGCAATATCGCGGCGCACTTCGATCCCGGTCAGGGCGGAAACAATGGCGGTCACCATTGCAGCCCCGGCGGACGGCCCGTCTTTCGGCGTGGCCCCTTCTGGAACGTGAACGTGGATGCTGCGCTTATTAATCTCTTCAAAATTCAGCCCGAATGATTCGGCCCGTGATTTGATGAGCATTTCAGCCACGGTAATCGATTCCCGCATCACATCTTTCAAGTTCCCGGTCGTGGTGACCTTTGCATCCTTGCCCGGCATGGTTACGGCTTCGATGGACAACAGATCGCCACCAAATTCCGTATAGGCCAGACCGTTGACGATACCAACGCGATCCTGGGCTTCAACCTCGCCAAAGCTGTATTTGCGGATGCCCGCATATTTATCCAGATTGCGCGGCGTGACTGTGACCAGCCCCTTTCCCTTCATCAAGATGTCCTTGATTGCTTTCCGGGCCAGATTGGCCAGTTCGCGTTCAAGGTTCCGCACGCCCGCTTCCCGTGTGTAGTAACGGATCAAGTCGCGCAGCGCGCCATCATTAATACTGAACTCGTTCGATTTCAAACCGGCGGCCTTGGTTTGTTTTTTCAACAAATGGCGTTTAATAATTTCCAGTTTTTCGTCTTCGGTATAACCGGCCACACGAATGATTTCCATCCGGTCCAGCAATGGGCGCGGCAATGTCGCCGTGCTGTTTGCCGTACAAATGAACATCACGTCCGACAGATCGTAATCAAGTTCAAGATAGTGATCGTTGAATTTCGAGTTTTGTTCAGGATCCAAAACCTCAAGTAATGCCGAGGACGGATCGCCGCGCCAATCGGAGCCCAGCTTGTCGATCTCATCCAGAAGGAAAAGCGGGTTCGAGGTTTTGGCTTTCTTCATGCCCTGAACAATTTTGCCCGGCATCGCGCCGATATAGGTGCGGCGGTGACCACGGATTTCGGATTCATCGCGCACGCCACCAAGGGCAACACGCACGAAATTCCGGTTGGTCGCCTTTGCAATCGACTGACCCAGCGATGTTTTACCAACACCGGGAGGGCCGACGAGGCAGAGGATCGGGCCACTGACTTTATTGGCCCGTTGCTGCACGGCTAAATATTCAAGAATGCGTTCTTTGACTTTTTCCAGACCGAAATGATCCTGATCGAGAATCTTTTTCGCGGCCTGAATATCTTTCTTCACGCGGGACCGTTTATTCCACGGCACCGACAAAATCCAGTCGAGATAGTTGCGAACAACCGTTGCTTCCGCCGACATTGGGCTCATCTGCCGCAATTTTTTCATTTCGGCTTTGGCCTTGTCATAGGCTTCTTTGGACAGTTTGGTTTCTTCGATTTTTTTGTCGAGTTCACCGAGTTCGTCCGTGCCCTCCTCGCCATCGCCGAGTTCTTTCTGAATCGCCTTCATTTGCTCGTTCAGATAATACTCGCGCTGGGTTTTTTCCATCTGGCGTTTAACGCGGTTACGAATGCGCTTTTCAACCTGCAACAGGCCGATCTCGCCTTCCATATGGCCGAAGATTTTTTCAAGGCGCTCAACCGTGGTTGGCGTTTCCAGCAGATCCTGCTTTTCCTCAATCTTCAATGTCAGATGTGCGGAAACAGTATCGGCCAGCTTGGCGATATCTTCGATCTGGTTGATCGACACAATCACTTCCGGCGGAATCTTTTTGTTCAGCTTCACATATTGTTCAAACTGATTGACGACCGCGCGTGACAAGGCATCGACCTCATCGCCCTGCGGAACATCATCGGCAATTTCTTCGATGCTGGCTTCAAGGTAATCGGTCTTACCGCTGTACGCTTTGATTTTCACGCGGCGGCTGCCTTCGACCAGAACCTTGACCGTGCCATCCGGCAGTTTCAGCAATTGCAGAATGGTCCCGACCGTTCCGACCATATAAAGGTCTTCCGGATTTGGATCATCAACGGATGGCGATTTCTGGGTGACCAGCAGAACCTGCTTGTCTTCCTTCATGACATTTTCAAGTGCGCGGACGGATTTTTCACGTCCGACAAATAACGGCACGATCATATGTGGGAAAACCACGATATCCCGCAGCGGGAGAACAGGAAGCGTTGTTTCCTTGTGGGATGAAAAACCGATCATGAATACTCTCTTTCCTATGAAGCGCCAATTATGAAAACAATTGCCCGGACGGGCGAATCCACAGTGACGCGAATCTACACAGTTAATTTAATACAGCTTAGTTAACAGTGTGTTTCCGGGAGGGATGCTCTTTAGCATTGTACCCCCATCATGAAATGGAGGTACAGCGCTTAAAAATCAAGATGTAGGATTAAGGATCAGCCTATTCTTTAGGCTTTGTCGTTTCCAGTGCGCCTGGGCGCTGCTCAACCACATGATCTACAAGGCCAAATTCCTTGGCTTCATCAGCAGTCATGAAGTTGTCGCGTTCCAGAGCAGCAGCAATTTCAGCGATTTTGCGGCCTGTATGTTTCACATAGATTTCATTCAGGCGTTGCTTGATACGCAGGATTTCGCGGGCGTGGATTTCGATATCTGTTGCCTGCCCCTGTGCGCCGCCCGATGGCTGGTGAACCATGATGCGGGAGTTCGGCAGGGAGAAACGCTTGTCCTTTGCACCGGCAGCCAGCAACAGGGATCCCATTGACGCGGCCTGACCGATACAAACGGTGGCAACCGGGGATTTGATGTATTGCATGGTGTCGTACATCGCCAGACCGGAGGTCACAACGCCACCCGGAGAGTTAATGTAGAAGGAAATTTCCTTATTCGGGTTTTCCGATTCCAAAAACAGCAGCTGGGCGCAGATCAGTGTTGAAACATGATCCTCAACCTGACCGGTCAGGAAGATAATGCGTTCCTTCAACAGGCGGGAATAAATATCGAAGGAGCGTTCCCCCCGCGCCGTTTGTTCAATAACCATCGGAACAAGCGTGTTGGTGAGGGTGTCGATAGGATCGCGGTCTCTAATCATCTGGGAATCTTTTCGTGAATGGTGGGTGAATCAGTGGACTTAATAGACAAACAAACCGTATCGCGGGGATACGGTTTGTTCAAGTGTCTTGTTACGTTAGAAGGCTGAATAATTAAGCCTTTTTCTTGGCTTTCTTTTCGGCCTTATCGCCCTTTGGCGTGTAATGCTCGTCTTCATCAACCTTGGTCAGCTCTTCAAGGGTGACCGGCTTTTCGGTTACGGTGGCCAGTTCAAGGATGAAATCGACGACTTTATCTTCATAAACCGGGGCGCGCAGTGCATCGAGGGCATTGCGGTTTTTCCGGTAATATTCAAATACTTCGCGTTCCTGACCTGGGTAACGCTGCGCTTCGCTGATAACGGCGCGCTGCATTTCCTGATCGGAAATCGTGATGTTGTTGGAACGGCCAATTTCAGACAGAACCAGACCAAGGCGAACACGGCGTTCGGCAATGGCTTTCAGTTCAGCTTCTTCGTCCGCGTCCAGTTTCAGTTCGCCATCAACAACGTCAGCCTGACGTTCGATGCGGATCTGTTGCATGATGTTCTGGTATTCCAGTTCAACCATACCGGCTGGCAATTCAAAGCTGTGGGCTTCATCCAGGCTATCAAGAAGCGCGCGCTTCACCTTCTGGCGGCTCAGATTATCGTAATCGCTCTGAATTTGTTGTTCGACAACTTCACGCAGGGCGGCTTCGCTATCCAGACCCAATTTCTTGGCGAAATCATCATCAATCGCAACAGGCTTTGCCTGACGGATTTCATGGATTTCAACGTCAAAAATCGCTTCCTGACCAGCCAGTTCAGCGGCGTGGTAGGCTTCCGGGAAGGTTACTTTCACTTCGACCTTGTCACCCACTTTTTTGCCGATCAACTGATCTTCAAAACCGGGGATAAACTGGCCGCTGCCCAGCTCCAGCTGTGCATCATGGGCGTGCATACCTTCATGTGGCTTGTTGTCCTTGGCGGTGCGGCCATGGAAGTCCATTTTCACGATATCGCCGGATTTGGTCGCGCGGTCTTCGGTTACGACTTCGGTGTCGCGGTTGCTGCTGGCGATTTTTTCCAGTGTTTCATCAACGTTCTTTTTCTCGACCTTCACAACTGGCTTTTCCAGTTTCAGGGATTTCAGGTCGGATACTTCAAATTCTGGAAGGGTTTCAACCGTCATGACGTATTTCAGGTCTTTGCCTTCGTCGAATTCTTTCACTTCAATTTTAGGTTGAAGCGCAGGACGCAAGCCCTTGTCTTCAATGATTTTTGCGGTGGAGTCATTCACAGCTTTTTCAAGCACTTCACCCAGAACTGACTTGCCGTATTTCTGTTTCAGAATGTTCAACGGCACCTTGCCCGGACGGAAACCTGGCATCTTTACCGTTTCGCCAACTTCGACCAGACGGGCATCAATCTGTGCATCAATATCCTGTGCTGTCACAATGACTTCCAGTTCAACGCTCAGACCGTCTTTTTTCAGTTCTTTAACTTGCATCTTAAAATCTCTATATAAGGTGTTGATTCAACAATATTTTTCGCGTTCGTCGCCCATATTGCAAAAGCAAGATGGGTGGTGCGGATGAAGGGACTCGAACCCCCACGGGTCACCCCGCTGGAACCTAAATCCAGTGCGTCTACCAATTCCGCCACATCCGCGAAATCCGCCCGCCCTTCAGAAACCAGAATTCGCAGGTAAATTCAAGTGAGTTCCCGCATTATCCCCGGAATTTGTTCGATCAGATCGGGCGCAACCAGCCCGGGGCCAAAACGACGCCCCGCCTCGCCATGAATCCAGACCGCAGCACAGGCGGCTTCATAAGCAGGCATTCCCTGGGCGAGCAACCCCAGAATGATCCCGGCCAAGACATCTCCGGCCCCTGCCGTGGCCAGATACGGCGTTGCATGGGTATTGGTCACCATCCGCCCATCAGGATGGGCAATCACTGTTTCTGCCCCCTTCAGAACGATGATGGCCCGGCTTTTCACGGCCGCTGCGCTGGCTTGCGCGGCAAATGTGCCCGGCACTTCACCGAACAGCCTTTTGAACTCCCCGGCATGGGGGGTCAGAATGCACTGGTCATGTAGTACCGAAAACAGCATCGCTTCATGCCCTGCAAAGACCGTCAGGGCATCAGCATCCAGAACAATGCTGCGCCTTGCCTCTACGGCCTTTAAAACGGCATCTCGCAAGTAATCTGGATTGGTCAGCCCAAACCCAGGCCCCAGCAACACGGCATTCCGCCGCGAATCTTTCAAGTGATCGGAAAAGGCAGGCTGAAGCGGTTCATAAAGAATATGGGGGGCGCTACATTGATAGACCGTACGGGCGTCAACCCCTGCAACAATCGTACATAACCCGGCCCCAATCCGCATGGCCGCCAAAGACGCAAGGCGCGCCGCCCCGGTCATAAGGCTACCGCCCAGAATAAGAGCATGACCGCGTATATATTTGTGAGTATCTATAGAAGGAACCGGGAACAAAGAGCGCCAAAGCGCTGGCTCGTTTATCACGATAGTCCCCTTTCAGTTAAGAAAGCGGCGGATATGGCGGCGGTAATCTTTTGATCTGACCTAAAAGACGCTCAAGGTCGTTAACCTTGCTTTGCATTTTACCAAAGCTCACATCGCGCATTGCCCCTGTCAAACTACTATCATACGCCCCATCCAGAACGCGCCTTTGCCCCCGATCCAGCCATAGCGCGGCCACGTCTAATAGGACTTTGGCATTATGGTGTTCAGGGGAATCAGGGGGGTTAGATTCCATTGTTGCTCTTAATTCGAGAACAAGCTCTTCGGCGATTTCGACAAAGCTTTCGTAAGGGCCCTTCGCATCTGATGTATTCATCATGACCGTCCTAAAATTATTGAAAAATAGATTTTGAGGCGTAAGAACGAAATATGGGGCGAACGACGGGATTCGAACCCGCGACCACTCGGACCACAACCGAGGGCTCTACCAACTGAGCTACGTCCGCCATAAGGCATTTGATTGGCTCTGTTATTCATGATTTGCGCTATGGCGTCAAGTATTTGTCCATCTGATTAAAAAAATTTGTGCTATGCAGTGGACAAGATATTTTTTGCATGATAACAAACAAGCATCAATCATTCCGCATGGCAGATCCGCGCCAAACGCATATCTGCACCGCACCATTTACGAAAGAAGTAACTCATGTCCGACATTGACCTTCCGAAAGCCAAAACCCTCTCTGATATTTTGAAATACTGTAAAGATAACGAGATCGATTATATCGACTGTGAATTTACAGATCCCCGCGGCAAGTTACAT
>CAACXI010000093.1_pt1 | contig 28983 bp, 31 predicted proteins | sample 2275891 | NCBI WGS metagenome assembly CAACXI01 (sample SAMEA5312484, study PRJEB27640) | indoor metagenome | biome: indoor environment; feature: controlled; material: polymer antistatic dissipative epoxy resin | place: Italy | collected 2014-05-27 | reverse complement strand
TGGTTCTTCACTGCTGCTGACCAGTTTGATAAAGCTGCGGCGCAGTCCATCGCCAACGGCATTTTTGTGATCAACAAAGCGGCTCTTCTCTAGACCCTGCGCACAGATTAATGGGTGATCGACAAGGCGATCAAGGCTGTCTAGGCGTCCGGGAACATAGGGCCACTGGCTTTCAAAGCTGCGGTTCAGGTCAAGCGCCATCAGCAGAACGTTATAACGATTGTCATCCTGTTGCATATTCCAGTCGATATGTTCGGCGAGCGGCGAAGCAGAGGGGACGCCCATAAAATTGAGCTTTGTCGCAAAGGCGCCTTGAAAAACGCAGAACGTACCCAGTTCGTTGGCGCGTTGATGCGAGGTAAAGGATTCAAAAAGGGAGCGCTCCAGCTTGGAGAGTTTTGAAATAAAGCTGTTCGAGCTTTTACCTTGATAGTCGTTGCGCATGATCTTTTACTCCCTTACCCTCTAAAACCTGCATTATTTGACATAACACTGGCGGCCTTTGCAAGCTTATTCATTCTTTTCTATCGCGGGGATGCGCAGATTTATAGATCTTAATCAGTTCTTCCGCATTTATTTCTGTATAGCGCTGGGTGCTGCGCAGCGAGGCATGGCCAAGCAATTCCTGAATTTCCCGCAGATTGGCCCCGTTTTCCAGCAAATGCGTGGCAAAGGAGTGTCGCAGGGCATGGGGTGTGGCGGTTTCGGGTAGGCCCATCGCCAGCCGCAAATCCCGCATCGCTTTTTGAGCGACCCCCTGATTCAGCCGTTTCCCTTGTGCGCCCAGAAAAAGAGGGCGGGACGGTGTTTCCGCCACCGGGCAAGCGGCGCGGTAACGATCCAGCGCAATCATCACGGCTTCCAAAACAGGAACCTGACGCTCCTTGCGCCCCTTTCCCCGGACGATCATAAAGCGGTCCCGGGGCAGATCTTCGATATTCAGGGAGAGCGCCTCATCAATCCGCAATCCGCAACCGTATAGCAGCGTAAACAAGGTGCGATCACGCTGGCCCATCCACCCTTCGGCAGTTTGTTCGTCGAGTAAGGCAAAGGCCTGACGGCTGCTGAGCGGGCGGGGGAGTTTATGGGGCAGTTTTGGCGTGCGGACGGTTTTGATGGAGGCATTATGCATGATGCCTTGCTTGTCCAGCCAGCCGAGGAAGTTTTTGATCCCGGACAGCGATCTTGCGCGCGTGGCTGCCGTTGCCCCATCCATCGCCTTGCGCGACATCCAGGCGCGGAAATCGCGTAAGGATGCATCGGACAGGTCATTCAGCCCCGGTGATTTTTCGTGATGCTGGCCCAGAAAGGAAATAAAGCCTATGACATCAGCGGAATAGGCGCGCAGCGTATGGCGCGACATATTCTTCTCATACCGCAGATAGTCGTACCAGCGCGACAGCGCATCACGCAAATCCGCGGCACACAGATTCAGGGTTTTTTCGTCTAGGCGCTCGGGCTCAGCCACAGGCGGAAACACCGTTCAATCACGGCCCCCAGAAAGCTGATTTGTTCGGTGCCCATACCGGCATGGAACATATTCGGATCGCGGCTGCCAAAGGCCAGAATGGCCGCAGGCGTGTCGCCGCCAATATGCAGGCGCATCAAGGCTTGCGATTTGACCAATCCAGCCCCGCCGCCATAAATATCATCCAGACCGTGAATAGCCGGTTCCAGCAGCATGGCTTGCTTTTTGGTCAGCAGATCAACCGTACCGGGGCCGACAACGCGCACGCCGGTCATATCAATTTGCGGGATCATGGCGTCATCGATTTCAACGACCAGCGAGATAATGTCCACATTCAGCAGGGCCGCGAAATCCATCGTCATCGTATGGATAAAATCCTGGAACGTCGTCGCTTCCAGCAGCAGCAGGATCGCATTGTGGATGCGGGCCTGATTATTCATATTTGCGCGGCTGGTTTCGACGATTTCGCGCGCGCTTTGAATGACATCCTCGCGGTCGTCTTTCAGACGTTTAATCATATACGATTGAAAATCGGCAACCTTACGGTCGTTGTCCTTGCGTGTCGGCGGAACCAGAAAATCCACGGCTTCCGGGTTACGGGCCAGAAATTTCGGATTGGCCTTCAGCCAGTTGAGAACTTCGTCATCGGTGAATCGTGTGTCATCAGCCATGATCTGGGACATTCTGTAAGGGCTCCGGGAATCAGAAAAGCAAAAAGGAAGGGCGCGAATAAATCGCGCCCTTAAATATTGCCCTTATTTTCAGCTTTAGACAATAAAAGCTTTCAATTGCTGAAAACGGGTCGCCGCGTTTTACGGGGTCAGGTTCAGCTGATTGCGTTTTGCGGCAATGGTGTCCAGATAACGCTTATTATCTTCGGCCGTTGCATTAAACCCGATGGCCGGACGGCCTTCCGGTGTGATTGCAATCTGAATGACCGGTACGAAAGCATAAGGCAAAGGCAGGCACTGAATATCAAATTTCCAGCCTTCTTTTTTCATTTCCTGTTGAACATCATGTTCAGGAAGCAAACATTCCTCGTGGAATAATTCGCTCAGGCGGTTAAAGGCTTTACCCAGTCTGGATGTGAAGGTCATTTGTCTTCTCCGTCGCTAAATTATGGTTTCAGGCCGTGTTGGATACGTTTTTGGGTGACAGTCTCTTTGAAAAGGGCCCGATCTTCCGGTTGGACATTGCCGTTATGGGCCGGGCGGCCTTCTGGTGTTTTGACAAACATGATTGGGAAAATCATCGCGCCATAGGGGCTGACTGGTATCGGCATATGGGCATGAAATTTCCAGCCCTCTGCTTCCATTTCTTTTTGAATTTCAGGTTCCGGCAGTGGCGATCTTCTAAAGTCATTAAAGGCTTCGGTCAGGCTTTTCAGTTTGTTTTTGAAATCTTCTTTCAGTGACATAACACCCTCGCTTTGTTGTGTTTAAAAATGCGTTTGGCCCGCATGGAACATAAAATAAATCACGATGTTGAAAAGGAATAATACCGTCGCCGCCACCATGATTTTAAACGTCAGGCTTTTCTTAGGTGCGCAGGGTCCGTGACAGCAGCTAGATTCATCGGCGCAGTTCAGCTTTTCGCTCAGCAGATGCAAACCCCAGCCGACGGCCAGAAGCACGCCGGAGAAGATAATCATCGGGACTTCCCAATGATGCAGCAAATTATGGAGATCCAGGACAGAGCCGGGGATGAAGGAAAGCGCGCCGGCGCCCGCTAACAGGCTGACAATGCTCACAATTGTAGGCAGCACGCAGCAGAAAATATGTGTGCTTTCCGACAGGATCAACGTCCAGAGTGTTGCCTTTTGCAATTTTTCCATGCCCGGTTTTATACGCGAAACTATATCCATATGCCATAAAAATAACGCAAGCCCTCATAAGAAAAACCCCGCATCGTGCGGGGCTTTTATCTGCTTAGAGGATGCTTTGTCCGGTTTTTTTCCAGTCATCGACAAAAGCAGCAAGGCCTTTATCCGTCAAAGGATGGCTATACAGCTTGCGAATTACGTCCGGTGGGCAGGTTACAACACCTGCGCCCAGCATGGCGGCATCGACAATATGCATCGGGTGGCGAACTGACGCGACCAGCACTTCTGTCTGCCATTCGGGGTAGTTATTATAGATGGTGACAATGTCGGAAATCAGCTGCATTCCGTCCTGACCAAGATCATCCAGACGTCCGACAAACGGCGACACAAAGCTGGCCCCGGCTTTGGCGGCCAGAATGGACTGCGCCGCAGAGAAGCACAGTGTGACATTAACCATCGTGCCGTTATCCGACAGTTCTTTACAAACTTTTAGCCCGGCAGGGGTCAACGGAACCTTGACGGTCACGTTGCTGGCGATTGCGGCGAGTTTTTTGCCTTCTTTAATCATGGTTTCGTAATCGGTCGCGGCGACTTCGGCGCTGACCGGGCCGGAAACGATGGAACAGATTTCTTCGATCAGCGGCAGGAAGGGCTTTCCGGCCTTTGCGATCAATGTCGGGTTGGTGGTGACCCCGTCCAAAAGGCCGGTTGCGGCCAGATCACGGATTTCGGCGGCATCGCCTGTATCAACAAAAAACTTCATGTGGTCACCTGTATGGATGAATTGAACTGTGCTAGGTCTTAGCAGATGCAGGATCTTTTTGGAAGAACGGACGAAGACCCGACAGACGCGCCAAAACTGGCCGGTCTGGTATCCGTGCTGGTCCCGTTTCCGGTTGATAAAACATATACTTACGGTATTCCCGCCGGGCTGGCTGTCGCCCCCGGCGATTATGTCAGCGTACCGCTGGGCAACCGCGAGGTTCCCGGTGTCGTCTGGAGTGCTGAAACAGACGCCGTCCCGCCGAAAAAGCTGAAATATATCGTCGTCCGGCACGATCTGCCGCCGATGCCCCAAGCCCACCGCGATTTTATCGATTGGGTGGCGCATTACACGATGAGCGCAAAGGGCGCGGTCCTGAAAATGGCCCTCAGCGTTCCGGCTGCGCTCGACCCGCCCAAGGCCACGGCAAAGGCTTATAAAATTTCCGCACTGGCCGCGCGCGCCGAAGGCCGCCTGCACCAAAACCTGACCCCCGCGAAAAAGAAGGTTCTGGAAGCGTTGCGTGACAACCACCCGCATCGCGCTACAGAGCTGGGGGTTTCGGGGTCAGTTTTAAAGGGCATGATGGCGTCCGGCTTGATCGAACAGGTTGAATTGTTTTCGGCCGCGCCCTGTACTCATCCCGATCTTAACCGGGACCGCGCGATTTTATCGGCGTCACAAAAAGACGCAGCTGATCATTTATGCCAGCAGGTTGAATTGGGTGGGTATCACGCGTCCCTGATTGACGGCGTGACCGGGGCGGGGAAGACCGAAATCTATTTTGAAGCGGTGGCCGAAGCCCTGAAAAAAAATCGACAGGTGGTTATTCTTCTGCCTGAAATTGCTTTGTCGAATGCGTTTCTTGATCGTTTCCGCAAGCGGTTTGGGTGCGCCCCTGCGCTTTGGCATTCGTCCCTGTCCCCGGCGCAACGGCGCACAACATGGCGCGGCGTTGCCGAAGGGCATTGCAAGGTGGTTGTTGGTGCGCGGTCAGCCCTGTTCCTGCCCTATGCCGATCTGGGATTGATCGTGATAGATGAGGAGCATGATCCGGCGTACAAACAAGAAGACGGTGTCATTTACAATGCCCGTGATATGGCAGTTGTGCGCGCGCATCTGTCGAAAATTCCGGTTGTGATGGTATCGGCCACACCGTCACTGGAAACCATCGTCAATGCATGGTCCGGGCGTTACGACCATCTGCATATTCCTGACCGTCACGGCGGGGCAACGATGCCGGATATGCATCTGATTGATTTGCGCCACGATAAGCCGGAGCGCCAGCATTTTATCGCGCCATCCTTAAAAGTGGCGATGGAAGAAACGCTGGGGCGGGGGGAGCAGGTTTTACTCTTCCTCAATCGCCGCGGTTATGCGCCGCTGACCCTGTGCCGGACGTGCGGGCAGCGGATGGAATGCCCACGGTGTACGGCGTGGCTGGTTGAACACCGTTCAACGGCGCGGCTGGAATGCCATCATTGCGGGTATTATATGCCCTTCCCGAAAAACTGCCCCAGCTGCGGCGATGAGGATTCGCTGGCGGCGTGCGGGCCGGGTGTGGAGCGTATCCACGATGAAGTTCTGGAATATTTCCCCGAAGCACGGACAATGGTTCTGGCCAGCGATACGGCGGATAGTCATGACAAGCTGAAAGCCATTCTGGATGATATTCGTGAACAGCGGATCGACATTGTGATCGGGACGCAGATTATCGCTAAGGGGCACCATTTTCCGGGACTGACGCTAGTCGGGGTGATTGATGCCGATCTGGGGTTGGGCGGCGGTGATCTGCGCGCGGCGGAACGGACCTATCAATTGCTGCATCAGGTTGCGGGCCGGGCGGGGCGGGAGGAATTAAAGGGGCAGGTGTACTTGCAAACCTGGATTCCTGAAAACCGCGTTATGCAAGCCTTGGCGGGGCAGGGACGTGATGGTTTTCTGGACGTCGAAGCGCAGGAACGTGAACGCACCAATATGCCGCCCTATAGCCGCCTGGCCGGGATCATCGTTTCGGGTCGTGATGAAAAACAGGTTGATAGTATCGCCAAGGCACTGGGGGTGAGTGCTCCGCAGGGGGATGGGATTCGTACGCTGGGCCCGGCACCCGCGCCGATGGCGCGTCTGCGCGGCAATTACCGCAAGCGTTTGCTGGTACAGGCGGATAAGACCATCAATCTGCAAAAAACGATTGATGGCTGGATGGCGACGGTCAAGGTTCCGTCAACGGTCCGGGTTCAGATCGATATTGATCCACAAAGCTTCCTTTAGGGCGCTTTCCGTTTATCCATAAAGGATTGGTTTTTATCATCCGTGTAGATGGTGCCTTCGCCATTCTGGTTATTCATCGCACTGTAGATGATGTTGACGGGGCGATGATTTTTCCAGCTGCTTTGCCCGTCCATAATCTGGCGGTTCAAATGCGGAAAGACGCTGCGCAATGTATTATCAAGGCGCCGGCTGAACAGATCGGTGTATTGTGGCGTGGTAATGAAATTACCGACCATCATCCCGTCTGGTTTCAGGGCGGATTGAACCTGTTCAAAAAATTCGCGGGTAATCAGATGGGCCGGAACCCCGGATAAATCCTGATACGCGTCCAGGAAAATTATGTCGTATTTTTTATCGGTCGTGGAAAGGTATGCACGCGCCTCTGCTGGAATAAAGGTTTTATTTGCGCCCAGCTTTTCCTTTAGGAATTCCTTCTCCGCAATATCCTTTAATGCTTTGTCGATATCGACAAAGGTGTACTGGTTACGGTTATCATCCAGTCCCAGTGTAAATCCGCCCGCGCCAAGAACAAGAATTTCAATGGGTTCGGCCTGTTGTGACAGCGGTGCGATATAGGTTTTTCCAACGTAGTCAATATAACCAAAAATCGGGCGGTTCTTGCCGTCGCTGCCTGTCTGTACAGCCGAGGCATAGGTGGTATTGATCTGCATATAATGCGTGGCGTTGTCGGGTGAGCTATGCAGTTGCACCGTATTATATTGGTTATTGGCAACGATGTTCAGGCGTTTCAGCATAGCATTGCTGTTGAGTGTAAGCGACAAGCCCAGTGCAACAAATGCAGCAACGATATGACCGTTAAAGCGGCGCGGGGACAGTAGAAGTGTCAAAATCGTCAGGCAGGCAATGGTGATGCTGACACTGTGATTCACGCCGATATAGGGCATGAGAACCAGTGTGCAGAAGATGGCCCCCATAAAAGACCCAAGCGTGGAGTAAAACAACACCTGCCCGGCAAAGGTCGCGAGAGCCTGGCGTTTAAAATAATGGCTGACCAAGGGAACGGTCTGCCCCATCATGAAAACTGGCAATGCGATAAAGCACAGCGCATAAATTGTGGTCAGAGCGACCGGTGATTGAATGCCCGCCATCATTGTCAGCGTGGCGAAAAAAACCTTCATCACCGCGTGGGACAGGCCGATGCTGAGAATGACCGCCGAAAACGACAGGTTGAGGAGGAGGCGTCCCCGGATCGTCTGGACTTTCCCATCGCGCGAAACGTGCGGCCTAAACCGCCCGCCATAGGCATAACCAAACGCCAGCGGCATCAAAACCGCAGCGATAATCACTGACATCGTATCAGTATTGCTGCCCGCAAAGGGGATGACCTGCCGCATGGCCAGCAATTCCGTGGACAGAACCGCATAACCTTCAAGGAAAATAACCAGAAATAGGAGGAGTGTTGCTTTCATAATATGCTAAGCTTAGTCAAATTTATGGATACCTGCCATGACAAATACTGCTCCCCTTTCAATTCCCGATAAAACCAGCGCGAATCTGACGTCTTATGACCTGCTGAAGGCTGTGGCCGTTCTGCTGATGATCGTTGATCATATCGGTTATTATTTTTACCCCGAAGAAATGTGGTTCCGGGTTGCCGGGCGCCTCTGCGTTCCGATCTGGTTTTTTCTGGTCGGCTATGCCCGCAGCCGCGATTTATCACCAACCATCTGGATTGGCGCGGGGGTGCTGATACTGGCCAGCATGGCGGCGGGGCAGTCGGTTATTCCGGTCAATGTCCTGGGCACCATGATCCTGATCCGGCTGGTTATTGACCCGGTGATGAGGGCGGTTACTCGCAATTTCGAAGCTTTTATGGCGTTTTCAGTTCTTTTGCTGCTTTTGGCACTGCCCAGCTATGCCTTGACGGAATATGGGACGCATGGGTTATTGCTCGCCATGTTTGGGTATATTGTTAGGCATAAGCCTCAAATTCCGGGGTTTAGGGAAAATATGTCCCTGTCCAACGCGTTTTGTATGTTTACGGTTTTTACGTTTACCGGGCTTCAAGCGCTGAGTTTCGGTTTTGGTCAGGCAGAATTTATTGTGTTGGGGATCGGGATTGCCGCGGTCTGTCTGGTCTTAAACGGATTCCGCCCGATGGAATTTCCGAAATTGACGCAAAAATTGCCTGTCTTTCTAGTTGCTCCCTTGCAATTTTTAGGGCGGTGGACGCTGGAAATCTATGTCGCCCACCTGATTTTGTTCAAGATTTTAGGGGTGATCTACCAGCCAGAGCGTTTTGCCCTGCTGCAATGGACGTGGTTATGGACAGGGTAACCAAAAATACAACCGCAGGTTTATAAAAAACATCGGTAATGAAGGGGTCAAATCCGCTTGATCCTGCGGGTTTCGTATGCTACATCAACGGCGGCTTAAACCCTTAATCTAAAGAGAGCAACGCCATTGGCAACGTCGTCCAGTACAGGCCAAGTCGCCTCCCGTTATGCCGCCGCCCTGATTGATCTGGCGGAAAAGGCCGATTCTATTCAAAAAATCGAAAAGGATTTCCAGGAGCTGGAGGCGATGATTGCGTCTTCCGCCGATCTGGCATCCCTGATCCGCAATCCATTGCTGAACAGTACCCAGCAAAAGGCCGCGATTCTGGCGATTTCGGACAAGGCCGGTTTTTCGCCTTTGACCAATAATTTTCTCGGTGTGCTGGCGCAAAACCGCCGCCTGTCGGTTTTGAACGGCGTGATCCGCGCGTTGAAGGCCGAGCTTGACCGCCGCCGTGGCGTGGTTGATGCGCGGGTTCAAACCGCCTTTGCGCTCAGCGATGACCAAACCAAGGCGCTGCAAAAATCCTTGTCTGACGCGATGGGGTCCCATGTGACCCTGAATGTCGAAGTGAACCGTGATCTTCTGGGTGGCATGATCGTCACCGTTGGATCGCGCATGATTGATGATTCTGTCCGCCGCAAGCTGGAACGTCTGAAAAGAACGCTGTCCAGCAGCCAAGCGGCATAACGATTTAGTGTAAAAAAGGAAAAGTAGAAAATGGAAATCCGCGCAGCAGAAATCTCCGAAATCCTCAGAAAGCAAATCGCCGAATTCGGCGCACAGGCTGATGTCGCCGAAATCGGTCAGGTTCTGTCCGTTGGTGACGGCGTTGCCCGCGTTTACGGTCTGGATCAAGTCCGCGCCGGTGAAATGGTTGAATTCCCAGGTGGGATCAAGGGTATGGCCCTGAACCTCGAAGCCGATAATGTCGGTGTCGTTATTTTCGGGAATGACCGCGATATTAAAGAAGGCGATATCGTCCGCCGTACCGGTGAGATCGTTCAGGTTCCAGTGGGCCGTGAACTGTTGGGCCGCGTTGTTGACGGTCTGGGTAACCCAATCGATGGCAAGGGTCCATTGAACGCGAAGGAATTCCGCCGCGTTGAAGTGAAAGCACCGGGCATTATCCCGCGTAAATCCGTTCACGAGCCAATGCAATCCGGCCTGAAGGCGATTGATGCGCTGGTTCCGGTTGGCCGTGGCCAGCGTGAATTGATCATTGGTGACCGTCAGACCGGCAAAACCGCCGTTGCGATCGACACCATTTTGAACCAGAAGGGGATTAACAAATCCTCGAACGAAAAAGAACACCTGTATTGCATCTATATCGCCATTGGTCAGAAACGTTCGACCGTTGCGCAGCTGGTTAAGGAACTGGAAGATAACGGCGCGATGGAATATTCCATCGTTGTTGCCGCGACCGCGTCCGATGCCGCACCGATGCAATATCTGGCCCCGTACACAGGTTGCACGATGGGTGAATATTTCCGCGATAACGGTATGCACGCGCTTTGCGTTTATGACGATCTGTCGAAACAGGCTGTGGCCTATCGCCAGATGTCGCTGTTGCTGCGTCGTCCACCGGGACGTGAAGCGTATCCGGGCGATGTTTTCTACATTCACTCCCGCCTGCTGGAACGCGCCGCGAAAATGGGCGACGATCATGGCAATGGTTCGCTGACGGCGCTGCCGATCATTGAAACACAGGCCGGTGACGTGTCTGCCTATATTCCTACAAACGTGATTTCAATCACCGATGGTCAGATCTTCCTGGAAACAGGTTTGTTCTTTAAAGGCATCCGTCCGGCGATTAACGTCGGCCTGTCGGTTTCGCGTGTTGGTTCTGCGGCGCAGATCAAGGCGATGAAACAAGTTGCCGGTACAATTAAACTGGAACTGGCCCAGTACCGTGAAATGGAAGCGTTCGCTCAGTTCGCCTCTGATCTGGATCCTGCAACACAGAAATTGCTGGCCCGCGGTGCGCGCCTGACCCAATTGCTGAAACAACCACAGTTCTCGCCAATGGCTGTTGAAGAACAAGTCTTTGTGATTTACGCCGGAACACGCGGTTTCGTCGATACAATCGCCGTGGCTGATGTCAGCGCGTTTGAGAAAAAACTGCTGGATGAAGTGCGTGGAAGCGGGAAAGCTATTCTCGAAACCATCCGCACCAAAAAAGCGCTGGATGCGGCCGTTGAAAAAGAGATGAATGATTTCCTCTCTGCTTTCGTCGCCCGTTACACCGGCACAGAAGCCAAAGCAGCAGCGTAATTTAGAAGCGGATCAGAAATGCCGAGTTTAAAGGAATACCGCAACCGCATCGTATCCGTTAAATCGACGAGAAAAATTACCTCGGCGATGAAAATGGTGGCGGCGTCAAAGTTGAAGAAGGCTCAGGATCAAGCGCAAGCCTCCCAGCCTTATGCAACTGCGATGATTGAAATGATGCGCCGTGTTGCGGCGAATGTGATTATTGGTCCGCAAAGCCCGAAAATGCTGATCGGTACAGGCAGCGACAAGAACCATCTGCTGGTTCTTGTGACGTCTGACCGGGGTCTGGCAGGGGGCTTTAACGCCAACGTCATCCGCCGCGCCCGTCAGGAAATTCGCAAGCTGACCGCCGAAGGCAAAACCGTCAAGGTTCTGGCCGTAGGTCGTAAGGGTCGTGATATCCTGCGCCGTGAATTGGGCGACCGCCTGATCCACAGCTTTATCGGGATTGGGGCTAAGGGCACCGTCAATTTCACCGATGCGGACCAGGTTACGCAGATCGTTCTCGACCAGTTTGAAGCGGGCGGGTTTGACGTTTGCACCTTGTTGTATAACGAATTCGGTTCGGTCTTAACGCAACGTCCTGTGGCACAGCAATTGATCCCGTTCCGTCTGCCGGAAACAATGGCCGTCAACGAGAATACAAAGAAGGTTGATGAGCCAAAGGGTGAACCAAAATCCCCGTACAGCTTTGAACCCGAAGAAGACGCTATTCTGGCCCAGCTTCTGCCGCGCAATCTGGGGATCCAGATTTTCCGCGCCTTGCTGGATTCGGCAGCGGGTGAACAGGCTGCACGGATGACGGCGATGGATGCCGCAACCCGCAATGCCGGCGATATGATCAATAAACTGACGCTGCAATATAACCGCGCCCGTCAGGCTTATATCACCAAGGAGCTGATCGAAATCATCTCCGGTGCCGAAGCCGTTTAATACATTCAATATCGACGATTTAAGATTTTACGAGACAGAAAAGGAAGTAAATAAAATGACACAAGCCACAGGCAAAATCAGCCAGATCCTCGGCGCTGTTGTTGACGTTCAGTTTGAAGAAGGCCAAGTTCCGGCCATTCTGAACGCGCTGACAACACAAAACGATGGCAAGACGCTGGTTTTTGAAGTCGCACAGCATTTGGGTGAAAGCACCGTGCGTTGTATCGCGATGGATACAACTGATGGTCTGGTCCGCGGTCAGGAAGTTGTTGATAGCGGCGAAGCGATTAATGTTCCTGTCGGTCCTGAAACGCTGGGCCGTATTCTGGATGTGACCGGCAACCCGATTGACGGGATGGATGCACCGAAAACCAAAAAAACCTACCCAATTCACCGTGACGCGCCAACCTTTGCCGATCAGGCAACGGAAAAAGAGCAGCTGGTCACCGGGATTAAAGTTGTCGATCTTCTGTGCCCATACGCAAAGGGCGGTAAAATCGGTCTGTTCGGCGGTGCCGGTGTTGGTAAGACCGTAACCATTCAGGAATTGATCAACAACATCGCGAAAGGCCATGGCGGCGTTTCTGTTTTCGCGGGCGTTGGTGAACGGACCCGTGAAGGGAACGATCTGTACCACGAAATGATCGAATCCGGCGTTATCAACCTGGAAGGCGAATCCAAAGTTGCTCTGGTTTTCGGCCAGATGAACGAACCACCGGGAGCGCGTGCGCGTGTTGCCCTGACTGGTTTGTCGATGGCGGAATATTTCCGTGACGAAGAAGGTCAGGACGTTCTGTTCTTCATGGATAACGTGTTCCGCTTTACACAGGCTGGCGCGGAAGTATCCGCTCTGCTGGGCCGCATTCCATCTGCTGTTGGTTATCAGCCAACACTGGCGACCGATATGGGCGCGTTGCAAGAACGGATTACATCGACCAATAAAGGCTCGATTACATCGGTTCAGGCCGTTTATGTTCCGGCAGATGACTTGACCGACCCTGCACCTGCAACCACCTTCGCTCACTTGGATGCGACAACGGTTCTGTCCCGTGCGATTTCCGAACTGGGGATTTATCCTGCGGTTGATCCGCTGGATTCCACATCCCGTATTCTGGACCCGCGCGTTGTTGGTGAAGAACACTATCGCTGCGCAATGGATGTTCAGAAAACGCTGCAAACCTATAAAGCGTTGCAAGATATTATTGCCATTCTGGGTATGGACGAATTGTCCGAAGACGACAAACTGGTCGTTTCCCGTGCGCGTAAAATCCAGCGTTTCCTGTCCCAGCCATTCCACGTTGCTGAAGTCTTCACCGGTTCGCCTGGTAAATTCGTTCAGCTGGAAGACACCATCAAGGGCTTCCGCGCGATTGTTGATGGCAAGTACGATCACCTGCCAGAAGCCGCCTTCTACATGGTTGGCACAATCGAAGAAGCCGAAGGCAAAGCCCGTAAAATGGCCGCCGAGGCAGCGTAAACAGAATGAACGCCGTGCATTCCCCCTTATTGCCCCAGATCAAGACTATTCTAGGCAATATGGGGTATGCGCCGGTCGTTGCTGATGCCGCGTTATTTGTTAAGAAATCCCGCCTGGATCAGCCGCTATCGGTTCAGTTTTTCCAGGTATCTGAACGTAATGTTCAAAAAATCGGGACCGTGCCTGCGCAAAAACCGTTATCCCATGCGCAATTTGTAACGGCCCATGTTCAACATCTCTTTCCAAAGGTGTAATTGTTTTGAAAGCAGACCGCGATATCGAAAAAACCTACTCAGCAACTGAATTCGCAGAAAAACTGCGCCGTCTGGCCGATTCTGTAGAGCAAGGTACTGCCTTTGAAATTCAAATCGCGGGCGAGCGTATTTACGTTCCGAAACACGCCGTATTTAATATCGAGCATGAGCGCGAAGACGGCGAAGAAGAAATTGAATTCCAATTAAAATGGACGATTGAAGGATAAGACGATGGTTGATTTTGCAATTGAAGGCACCTTCAATTTTGAACTGGTTTCCCCGGAGCGCAAGCTGATTTCCGGTCCGGCGAAAATGGTCGTCATTCCGGGCGAAGAAGGCGATTTTGGCGTTCTGCCGGGGCACTCATCCTTGGTCGCCACGATCCGTCCCGGTGTTGTTGAAATTACAATGGCGGATGGTGAAGCCACGCAACGCGTCTTTATCGCCGGCGGTTTTGCTGATGTGACCCCGGAACATTGCACGGTTCTGGCTGAAGAAGCCATCAACGTGAATGACCTGAACATGGCTGATCTGGAACAGACAATCCGCAACCTGACCGAAGACATGACCATCGCCAAGGATGAATTTGAAAAGGCCCGCATCAACCGCCGCTTGATCTTGACCAAGGCGAAGATGCAAGGCTTGACGGGTAAGGCTGTGGCCTAAAGCCCCCAAATGAATTTTAAAACCCGGCCCCCGTGGCCGGGTTTTTTTATGAGAATTTATTGACGGGCGAAGCGATTGAGGCGTATGACAGTGTTATTGTTGTGGAAATAGATGGGAAGCGCCATGGCTAAAAATTATGCTGATGCCAGTATGCAGGTTTTGGGCTGGGCGGAGAATCTCTGGATGATGCTTCATGCGGGGGAGCCGGACGCAAAAATTCCTTATCATCAGATGACCCCGGGTTTGATGGATTATCCATCCCTGTCCGAAGAATTATTTTCCCGGATCGGTGAACAGGGAACGCTGGCATCCCGTTTTACCCGCGCTGTCATGCCGCAAACCATGGATGAATGGGAGCGCCGCATTATCCGCGTCCGTCATCAACCCAAATATGATTTCCTGCAAGCCACGCTGAAACAGGTATTGGCGGAGCAGGGCATTAATGCGGTCATGCGCGCTTATCCGGCGGATGAGGAGCCAATGCAGACAAAGTCGCTGTTACAGGCGATCCAGTTTAAGCACAGCGTTGTTTCAAACGAGCTGGTCCTGGCGCTGATCTCAAGAACAGCCGCACCGGCGCCTCGCTAGAAAGCCCCTTCAAATCCTATGATTGGTAACGGACCCTTAAGCTTTCTTTGACCAAAGCTTAAACACTCCTATGTCATGCTGAATATTCTATTCTTTGAACCGATCAGGGGAATTTGGCGCAATGGCGACCGAAGAGCGTGTCTGTATTGTCTTTAAACCGGCCCCCGGCAAAAATGCCGGGGATGTGTCCCGGCAACTGCCCGTGATCGAATCCATTATTCGGGGGGCGGGTGGCGATGATTTTGGGATTCATCCGCACGATACCGCGGCTTTTTGCTTCACGCTGGATGATGGCGCGACCCAAGTTCAGGCTGAAACAATTGTTCATGCCTTGAATCGTCTCACCGATTATGATGGCCGCCCGGTTGTCGATGCGGAACAGGGCGGAATTTCGGTCATACAGCTTTCCGCGCCTCAAGCCCCAATCTATGGACGGGTCCAACCCCGCTAGCGTTCATTTTTTCCTTTTCAAAGAAACTTATCCTGTGATATTGCATTGCAAAATGGGCGTCAGGCCTTGGCAATCAAACAGGGTAAGGTTATAAAATGAATTATCAGGGAAAAATCAGGCTATACGGCGATAACAGCGAATGCTTTGGCGAGATTGATCAGGCAACGCTGACCCGGGAATGGAATTATCTGAGACAGTTTGCCGGAATTTTTTCACCCTATGGTGCGGGTTCCGAACGCAAGTTAGAGGCGTATGATATGCCTAAGCCGACCCGTCCTCAGCTAAAAATAGTTTAATTTTTTCGGCGGCTTCGGCCAACCCGATCCGTTCGACCACAACGCCATCCGGGAATGCCCCGTGCAGGCGGCTTGGCAGCATGGAATCGAGCATGACGAAAACGCCGCGATCATCCGCGCGGCGGATCAATCGGCCAAAGGCCTGACGCAGTTTTAACCGCGTACTCATTTCATCATAACGCCGCCCGCCAAATGCATCGCGCCGTGCCTTGTGCAAGATCGTCGGGCGCGGCCACGGTACGCGGTCATAAACCAGCATCCGCAATGCATCGCCCGGCACATCAATCCCGTCACGCACGGCATCGGTCCCCAGCAAACACGCATGGCGTTCTTCGCGGAAAATATCGACCAGCGTTCCAGTATCAATCTGGTTGACGTGCTGGGCATAAAGGGGAATGCCTGCCCTTTCCAGTGGCACGCTAATTTTATCGTGGACCGCGCGCAGGCGATTAATTGCGGTAAACAGCCCCAGCGCGCCACCGCCTGATGCTTCGAATAAAACGCGATAAGCGCTGGCGACCTGTGCCAGATCATCCTTGCGTACATCTGTGATGACAAAGGCGCGTGTGCGGCCCGCATAATCATAAGGAGATGGAACGCTGAGCGTTTGGGGGGAGATGCTCAGGTATTGGCTGCCCGTGCGCTCAATCGCGGCGCGCCAGTCTGCATCATCGTCCCCGGTGCCGTCCAATAAGGTGGCAGAGGTAATGGCAAGGCCTTGGGCCTGTTTCTTCAACGTCGCGGCAAAGGGTTGCATCGGGTCAACCCAGTGGCGGTATAATCCGACATCGCTGGCTTCGCCCGCGTTGCGTTCGACCGCCATCCAGTCGATGAAATCGGCGGGCTGGTCTTTTTGTTCGAGGGTTTCCAGCATGGCAATCCAGCTGCCGATGGTCAGTTCACCGCGCCGGATCAGGGTCGATGACACGGCATCCAGACGCTTTTTGGTGTCGCTATCCAGTGTTGCGGCCTGATCTTCCATCCGTTGACGCAATTTCGCGGCCAGGAGCAGCATGGGTTTTTGCAAGGCGCGTAGTTTGGCCTTTAGCGCGACTGAGGATTCCAATAATCCGTCAATCACCGGGCGGGTTTCGGTTTCCAGGGAATAGGGGCCATTCTGCCCTTCGGACCGGACGAAAACCTGCTGGTGGACCAGCCCGAGGAATTGTTCGGTGGTGCCCATCGGGTTTTTATCCTTTAAACGACGGGACCAGCCATGGGCGGGCAGGCTATGGGCGGCTTGTAAAATGTCTTCCAACGCTTCGGTACAGGTGGCATCCCCGTTTAAAAGGTCTTCAACCCGCTTTTTCAGACCCCTTGCCCGGCTGCGTCCGCCACCTTCCGGCCCCAGAACCCAGCGGCGCAGATCGGCAGTTTCCCAAGCGGTCAAATGTGCCGAAAACGCCCCGTCGGCGGCATCGAATAAATGGTGCCCTTCATCGAAAACATAGCGTTGCGGCAGGTCGCTATCAGGCCCGGACAGGGCCGTTTGAATCATCACCAAGGCATGATTGGCGACGACGATATTGGCGCGTTTTGATTTGCGAATGGCACGTTCAACAAAGCATTTATGATAGTGGTCACAGGCCGAATAGATGCATTCGCCGCGTTTATCCGCGAGGCCTGTCGATTGGGCAACACCGACCAGACCGGGAAGCCAGCCGGGGAAATCGCCACCGCTGAGATCGCCATCACGCGTGGTTTCCGCCCAGCGCGACATCAACCCGGCGGCAATCGCTTGTAACGGTGTCTTCGCCATTGCAGCACTGGCGATCATGTCTTCCAGATTTAAAAGACACAGGTAATTTTCACGTCCCTTGCGAATGGCAACCCGGCGATCCTTGGTTTCAGGATCCGGGTATAGACGGGAGAGTTCCTTATCGATCTGGCGTTGAAGATTGCGGGTATAGGTCGAAATCCAGACCGTGCCCGCATTTTTTTCTGCCCAGACACTGGCCGGGGCGATGTATCCCAATGTTTTGCCAACACCGGTTCCGGCTTCGGCCAGAACAACATGGGGATCATCCTCTGCCATACCCGGTGCAAAGGCTGCCGTCAGGCGTGTGGCATAGTCCACTTGCTGTGGCCGCGGTTCGGTCTTATGCGGGGCTGTATCCAGCAGATTCCTTAGCCTTTCACGCGCTTCTTCACCTGTTACAGGATAATGCGAAGGCGGTGGCGGGGGGGCTTCTTCTGCCCACGCCGGAAGATGACGCCAAACGTGGAGCGATGTCTTTGCCATGATCGCTTTTTGCGGATCGAAAGTTTGATTCAGCGATGCAAAAATAAATGGAGTCCATGGCCATCCGCGACCCTGAAAACCCATCACCCCGGCAATTTCGAGTAAATCGAGTCGCTGATTCGCGGAAAGAGGGGCGGGGTGATTCGCGTTCGGATTCAAATGTCCGGGTGCGGATGATGATGCGGATGGCGGCAAAGAGGATGTCTGTGATAGCGGCGAAGATAATTTTTCTTCATGTGGATTTTGGATTTTTAAAATCTCTGCAGGCGTAATTTTTTTGATCGCTTCACCATATTCATTTTGCAAATCGGTGAGCAAGGCCTGAACAGATTCAAAAAGTGAAAACGGATAATCTTCAAATTGTGCGGGTGGGGTGAGGCCCAAAATTTTTGCGATACCAACCGGTGTCGGCACACAAAATTTTCCCGGATGAACGAAAGCAAAAAGTTCAAGAATGTCGAAAGTAAAAATTTCTTCGGTCTGTAATCGTGCGCGTGTGAAGGGTGCGTGACAGACCATCACTTGCGTTTTGTACAGGGCCTTTTTTGCGTCCGCATGGGACAGAATTTTGACCTCGCCATCGGGCATTAAAATGGCCGCTTCCGACGCATTGACGGCAACCACCGGAATAGCAGGCAGGCTGACGGGAACCCTTTTAAATGAAGGGTTTTTCTGTAGCGCCTCGCTTTGCGATATGTCGGACATAAGGGACCTTAGCACAGGATTTTACAGCAGGGAAAGTCCCGTAAAAAAGCCAAGAAAAAGCCCCGTGGCGATTGCGCACGGGGCCTTTTGTAAAAGAGCCGGAAGAATTACTTCTTCGCGGCTACTTTTTTCTTTGCGGCTGGCTTTTTCGCAGCAACTTTTTTCACGGCTGTTTTTTTCGCGGCTGGCTTTTTCGCAGCAACTTTTTTCACAGCAGTTTTTTTCGCGGCTGGCTTTTTCGCAGCAACTTTTTTCACGGCTGTTTTTTTCACTGCTGGCTTTTTCGCAGCAACTTTTTTCACAGCAGCTTTTTTCGGTGCAGCTTTTTTCGCAGCTGGTTTTTTCACAGCTGTTTTCTTAACAGCAGCTTTTTTCGCAGCAGGTTTTTTAGCAGCAGGTTTTTTAACAGCTTTCTTTTTCGTAGCAGCCATTTTAGTTCTCCCCAAGGAAGTGACCCTAAGACGGTCACGGTCTGTATCAACCATCGATACGTAATTATTGTAACTCAAAAAATGAAAATACCAAACACAGAAAAATAAATCGGGTCATGGATGGTTGACATCACGTTTTTGATTCGAGTCGAAGATGCATTTTTGATTCATCAACGCGGGATCAGAACGTGATAAAAATGATAGCCGCCTGATGGACTGGTATCGCCTTCAAAACATCCTGTTGTTTTTCCCTTGAACGTATCGGTCGCCGTATTGATCTCGGCAGATTCTTCAAACGTGCCGGTGAACATATCAAGGGTCGCTTTATAGGCGGGGCCTGAGAGTTTCGGGGGTTTTACGGGGTCTGCATTGTTTTGAACACCGCTTAAACGATTCAATTCAATGCATAAATCCTTGGTCACCCAAGGCAAGGCCACAATCAGTTCAACCTGCCGTCCGGCATCGGTTCCGGTATTGCATCCGGCCTTGCCGGTTCCGATTTCAGGAATGCAGGCATTGGCAAAAAAGTACCATTCGCCATAAAGGTCGTTTGCTTTTTTGCTGCTGTCCAACCAGCCGGATGAGGGGATTTTATAGGTCAGCCCACCCCCTTCGACATGAAAAATCTGACATGGCTTGTCATCATCCGGGGGTGATCCGGGGTCGCCCGGTTTCCAGGATACGTTACAATTATAACTTTCATAACCGGACACATGGTCATTCTGGAAGCTGATATCGTTCTCGGGGACACCTGCCATCCGCATATTCTGAACGGCTTGTTCCATGCTTTTGGCCTGACGCATAATATCGCTGGCCTGGATGCGGTCGCGGTCACGCTGACCGTTCTGTTCGGTGTTCTCGCCGGACTTTGTCACCGTCACGGTCAGGGCAACCAGAAGCGCAATCGCCAGTAGGATAATCCAGAATGCATTGCCGGATTGGGAACGATGTGAGAAGGGGGGATGATGGTGCATGGATTTGCGATAAAGCCTTGATTTTTTGTTGCTGTTGGGGCCAGATAAGCCAGTCTTTTAATTCTAGCATGGCATCATTCAAATGGCACAAAAACCTGTATCCAACGATTCAATCCAGCCCACCGAAATTCAATCCGGAAATCCCAAGCTGGCCAAGGAAAAAAAGCTGCAGGCGATGCTGGATGACGGGGTGGAGCCATACCCCCATGTTTTCCCGCGCACCCATCAGGCGCAAGAGCTTCAGGATAAGTATGCGGATCTCGAATCCGGTGTCGAAACCGAAGATCAGGTTGCCGTTGCGGGCCGGATTATGGCCATGCGTAATAACGGTATGTTCCTCGATTTATCCGACGCGTCCGGTAAAATTCAGGTGTTCTGCCACAAGGACACCATGTCCGAAGCAGAATTAAAGGTTCTGGAATATTTCGACATTGGCGACATTATCGGTGCCGAAGGCACCATCCGCCGGACTCCGCGCGGTGAATTATCGGTTCGCGCTAAAAAGGTTACGATGTTAACCAAGTCGCTTTTGCCGCTGCCTGAAAAATACCATGGCCTGACCGATGTTGAGCAGCGTTACCGCCAGCGTTACCTTGATCTGATTATGAATGAAGACAGCCGCCGCGTTCTGCGTCAGCGGTCCAAAATCATCGCCATCATCCGTAAATTCATGACCGATATGGGCGGGATGGAAGTCGAAACCCCGATGATGCACGCCATTCTGGGCGGTGCGTCGGCGCGTCCGTTTGTGACACATCATAATGCATTGGATGCTGATTTTTACCTGCGCATTGCGCCGGAACTGTATTTGAAACGTCTGGTCGTGGGCGGTTTGGCGGATACGGTTTTTGAAATCAACCGGAACTTCCGGAATGAGGGGATTTCCATCCGCCACAATCCTGAATTTACGATGATCGAATCCTATCACGCATATAAAGATTATAATGACCTTATGGACCTGATCGAAAAGCTGGTTCAGGCGATTGCTATGGAAATTCATGGCACGCTGGAGATTAAATTCGGTGAAGACATCATCAATCTGGCGTCACCATGGAAACGCAAATCGATGGCGGATCTGGTTCGGGAAGAAACCGGTGTCGACTTCATGCCATTGGATGCTGCCGGGGCGCATAAGGCCGCAAAGGATTTACAGGTCGCGGTTGATCCAAAATCAAATTGGGGTCAGGTTCTGGAGGCGGTCTTTGGTGAACGCGTCGAGCATAATCTGATCCAGCCAACCCATGTGATCGACCATCCGCTGGATATTTCGCCGCTGTCAAAGGTCCACCGCACCAATCCGCGTCTGGTCGAACGCTTTGAAAGCTATATCAACGCATGGGAAATCGCCAATGCGTTTACCGAGTTGAATGATCCGAAAATCCAGCATGACCGTTTCATGGAACAGGTCGCCCAACGTGATGCGGGGGATGATGAAGCGATGATGGTCGATCATGATTTCGTGACCGCGCTGGAATATGGTCTGCCGCCGACAGGCGGGTGGGGCATGGGCATTGACCGGTTGTGCATGATCATGACCAATTCGCCAACTATCCGCGAAGTCATTGCGTTCCCGACGCTGAAACCGATCAAGGAATAATCCTTACCAGTATTTGACGATGGATTGCATTTCAGGCCGCTCCCGTTCTTCGGGGGCGGTTTTTGCTGTGCCGATATAGATAAAGCCTGCGATTTTTTCTTTTTCCGTATCAAGCCCAAGGGTGGCTTGGAACGCGGGGCTGAAGGCCATCCATTCGGTCAGCCATGTGCTGGCGAAACCCTGTGCGTTGGCGGCCAGGCATAGATTGAAACAGGCCGCGCCAGTGGACAGGATTTGTTCCCATTCCGGGGCCTTGCCTTCCTTTGCGCTATAGATAACGGCAATGACCAGCGGCGCGCGGAGGAAGCGTTCGGCTTCCAGTTCCAGCTTTGCCGGGGCGGCATCCGGATTATCCTGGCGCCATGCCGCGCTTAACGCCGCGCCAATACGCTGCCTTGCATCTCCCTTGAATACGATAAAGCGCCACGGGGCCAGCTTGCCATGGTCGGGTACGCGGGCGGCAATTTGCAGCATTGTTTCAAGCTGGGCATCATCGGGGCCGGGTTCGCTTATGTTCATAACTTTCGATGACCGGCGGTGGCGCAGGAAATCGATCATATCGGGCAGGTTTTTTGCGGATAGGACAGGATGGGACATCATTGGACCTCTGGTTCTTTTCGCCAAAATAGAGGAAACTGGGGCAAAGAGAAAGATCTTCAGGAAATTCATATGCCCTTTTCCATGCCCGCTATTCCCAAGCAAACAATCATCATTCTGGCTGTTGTTGTGGCCGTTATCCTATCGCTTGGTGTTGCCAATCATCTGTCGCATAAACCAGCCCCCGTGACGCTTGAAAAGGATATTCCGGTTGCGGCAGGAGAGGTCACCCTTCAGGGGCGCGGCAAATTGCCACATCTGCATATTGTTGCGGCAAGGGACCCGGCCTTGCGCGATATGATCACCCGTTTGGGGAATGTTCCGGTTGATCAGATTTTTATTGATACGAAAGATGCCGATTTAATGATTGTCGGGATTTTGTTTCGTTGGTCGGGTGCCGATCTGGTGGAAAATCAGCTTTACGGCCCATATGTCGATGCCCGAATCGTGGCCTTTTTAAAGACAATCGGGATTGTGCCTGAAACGGTTCTGGCCGGGCAGGAGATTGCCGCAGAACAGGCCACCGCCCTTAATGCGCAATGGTTCGCCATCTTTGACCATTACCGCACAAGGCTGCTGGCCCAGCTTTCCGGCAGGGTCGTTTATAGTGATGCGGTGTCTTATGATCTGGGGCTGGACCAGATTGTTGTGAAGGGTGCCATATCGACCGATTTCGTTCGGGCATTTCAGGATAAGTTGCAAGACACGGATGATAGTGGCGAAGCCATGCGCGCATTTTTGGATTTTATCAGCGCGACAAAGGGTTTTTCAATGCTGAACGATTCCGAACAGGATTTGATTATGAGCCTGAATGTAGCGCAAGAACCGGTGCCCCAGCCGCAACAGCAGCCGCAACAGCAAGTTCAACCGGCTGCTGTGCCACAGGCTGCGCCTGATGCTGCGACTGAGATTGAGCAATAGACTCTTTTTGTAATTTCGCAAATTCAACAACGAAATATTTGAAATTTTCATGGGCCCAGCTTTGGAAGGTGAAGCTGCGCGCATTTTTGGCATAGGATTTTTTCACCGCGTTGACGGGAAGCCCCTTGCAGGAATCCTGATCCATGTCCCAATGCAGGCTATAGGCCGTTTTAGACGTCACATCTTCCGGGACTTTCACGGGGGACCGGACGGACGCGATATAATCAATGTTATTGTCCCGCAAGGTCAGGGATGCGGCGTTGGAAAACGCAAAGCGGACCACCGGCAGGTCAATCCCCTTGATCCGGTGTTGGCCAACGACTTCCATCGTGCAATCGCCCGTACCGTCCAAAATCGTGTTGATGGTCCGGTGCAAATTTTCAAAATGTTGCTGTTGCGGCTTTGCCAGCGCAGCCCAGCCCCGGCAGCCCTCTTGGGCCGTTTTGTTGAAAAATTCTCTGATTGCTGCTTTTTGCGACATTTTCACACACTCTTTTGCTTGATTGAGGTAATAATAGTGCGCAGCAGCAATTTATGTCAATCTTTGCTGACGGCATGGCACCCCTGCATAAAACGCACTATATAAAGAGCATGAGCGAAAGACCCCAAGCCCCGGCCTTACAAGCCCCGAAATCAGATATAGCCAAGCCTTTCCGGATTGATTCAGAGTTCAAACCGGCGGGGGATCAGCCACAGGCGATTGCCGCCCTGCTGGATGGCATCAGATCCGGGCTGTCGGAACAGGTTTTGCTGGGCGTTACGGGGTCTGGCAAAACGTTCACCGTGGCCCATGTTATTCAGGAATTACAGCGTCCGACCCTTATTCTGGCCCCGAATAAAACGCTGGCGGCCCAGCTATATGGAGAGATGAAGGCCTTTTTTCCGGATAATGCGGTTGAATATTTCGTGTCCTATTACGATTATTTCCAGCCCGAAGCCTATGTCGCGCGCACCGATACCTATATCGAAAAAGATTCTTCGATTAACGAACAGATTGACCGGATGCGCCATGCGGCGACCCGGGCTATTTTTGAACGGCCTGATGTAATTATCGTGGCGTCCGTTTCCTGTATCTACGGGATCGGGTCCAAGGAAGATTATCAGGCGATGGTTTTTGAAGTGTTGAAGGGGGATCGGATCAATCGCCAGACGATGATCGAAAAACTGATTGCCCTGCAATATAAACGCAATGATATCGCCTTTGCCCGGGGGACGTTCCGCGTCCGCGGCGATACAGTCGAAGTCTTTCCGGCGCACTATGAAGATGTCGCGTGGCGTTTTTCGATGTTCGATGATGAGCTGGAAAACATCACCGAATTCGATCCGTTGACGGGGGAGCGTTTTGCAACGCTGAAGGCGGTCAGCATCTATGCTAACAGCCACTATGTTACCCCCGGCCCGACGATGCAGGAAGCCATCAAGAATATTAAGGGCGATCTGAAAATCCGGCTGGAAGAACTCCGTGCTGAAAACAAACTGCTGGAGGCGCAACGCCTGGAACAGCGCACGACATTTGATGTGGAAATGATGGCGGCGACCGGATCGTGTGCCGGAATTGAAAACTATTCACGCTATTTGACCGGGCGCCCCGCCGGCGCAGCACCGCCGACCTTAATCGAATATCTGCCTAAAAATGCGCTGATGATTCTGGATGAAAGCCACGTCATGATTCCGCAATTGGGCGGGATGTATAATGGTGACCGCGCCCGGAAAAGCACGCTGGTTGAATATGGTTTCCGCCTGCCGTCGGCGATGGATAACCGTCCGTTGAAATTTGAAGAATGGAATGCACTGCGTGACCAGACAATCTTTGTGTCCGCAACGCCGGGGCCGTGGGAGCTGGAACAGACCAGCGGCGCCTTTGTTGAACAGATTGTTCGCCCCACCGGGTTGATTGACCCGCCGGTTGAAATCCGCCCGACAGAACATCAGGTCGATGATCTGATGGGTGAATGCAAGCGTGTGGTTGAGCGCGGCGGACGGATTTTGGTAACAACGCTGACCAAGAAAATGTCCGAAGCGTTGACCGAATATCTGGCGGAAAACGGGCTGAAAGTGCGTTATCTGCACAGCGATGTTGATACGCTGGAACGGATTGAAATCCTGCGTGATTTGCGGCTTGGCGTTTACGATATTCTGGTCGGTATTAACCTGCTGCGTGAGGGGTTGGATATTCCCGAATGTATGCTGGTTGCCGTTTTGGATGCGGATAAGGAAGGGTTTTTGCGGTCGCGCACCTCGCTGATCCAAACCATTGGTCGTGCGGCCCGGAATCTGGACGGCAAGGCCATCTTGTATGCAGACAGCATCACCAAATCAATGCAGGCCGCCATAGATGAAACCGATCGCCGCCGGGAAAAGCAGCGGCTTTATAATGCTGAAAACGGCATTACCCCGGAATCGATCCGTAAACAAATCGGCGATATTCTGGAGAGTGTTTATGAACGTGGTGACCATGTGACGATCGCGCGTCAGGCCTTGCTGGATGATGATCTGGCCAGCCCCGCGGCGATCCAGAAAAAGCTGAAAGGCTTACAGGATGCGATGCGTGCCGCCGCCGCCGATCTGGAATTCGAGGAAGCGGGGCGGATCCGCGACGAGATCCGCAAACTGGAAGCAATGGATCTGGGGCTAACCGGAACCATGACCAGCCCGCGCCTCGCCAATGGCTGGTCCAAAACCTCCAGCGCCCCAACGCGCGGCGGCCAAGGGAATAGCAAGGGTGGCGGCAGGCGCGGCGGGAAAAAGGCCTAAAATTCCCAAATGGGGTTTGCAAGCGACTCAGTCCAAGGTACAATTCGGGCAGGGCATATTCATGTCCTTCTTATTCTTCTCGCCCATTCGGGTTCTTTCATTGGGGGCTGTTCATGCCGACGACACAAAAGATTTTGCGCCAATCCGTTCTTGCTCTGACTCTGCTGCCAGCCTTTGCATTGGGCGCGTGTGGCGAGGGAAGTGGCTGGACGACAGTGCCTTATGAGCAGGTTCCTTATACGCATGAACGCACAGCAGGACGTGGCGTTGCCTATGTCCGCGCCGCGATGTTGCCGCCCAAGGAAATGAAAACAGAAATCGTTGTTGAACAACCTGTGGCCGCGCCAATCGTTGTTCCTGCACCGCTGACCGCGGGCGATAAAGTTTTTGATGCGAAACAAAGCAAATAAGCTTATTCCATCGCGCTAGAAACAAAACACGGGAACCGTTAGGTCCCCGTGTTTTTTATTCTTCAACGTGAAGAACGCGCAATAATTATGCAGCATCTTTCAGGTTAGCGGCAAATGTTTTGCCTTTTTCTGTTGCCAGTTCATAGCTGACTTTTTGACCTTCGTTCAGGCTTCTCCAGCCTGCGCGTTCAACTGCGGAGATGTGAACGAAAACGTCCGCGCCGCCTTGATCAGGTTGAATAAAGCCGAAACCTTTGGTGCTGTTGAACCATTTTACTGTACCGGTCGCCATTTAGAGTCTCCTTAATGCATCCGTCTTCTTAATGCCTGCCACAACCGCGCGGCAGGCGTTTCCGTTTGAAGCCGTTTTGAGTGCAAAGGAATTGCCTAAAGACCGTCTTATCAAACTTGGATAACAGTGATGCACGGAATCGGTGAAGTCGTCAACAGGAAAGCCAAAGGGGTGAAGCTGCCGAAAAGCCTTATAACACGGGGCTTTCTGGCATTCGGTTGACGTGGAATGGCGGCGTTTGAAGTGATCTAAAAAATTTCCATAAAATTACACATAAAATTGAACGGGTTTTGAAACGTATCCTTTTGAAAAATAAGACAGAATTAAACTTAAACATTTAACATAATAAAGATCACCTTGGTGTGGTCGGTTCTTTGCGAAACAGCTCTCCGCGCCGAACCGCTGTTTTAAAGCGTTTAAAGAGAGTTGAACAGAAGGGTGGGAACCATGACTGCAATGATGGAAACTTGCCTGATTATCGCCTTGTCCTTTGCCGTGTTCTCGGCGGTCGCCACTGTTGGCGCCAGCCTGGCTCTCGGTATCGGGTTTGAACGCCTGAGGGCAGGGTATGAGGTCATTCGCAAGCAAACTGGTTATTTCAGTGACCAGATCTATCGCCTCGATAAACGTGTCGAGACACTGGAAAGGGATGATCATTCAGCCCCGGCTGACTTATCTGTCCCGCGTAGAACCGTGGAAGACCAACGGCCCAGTACGTTATCCGTGGATAGCGCACTGATCGCAAACGTCAAACGGGAACAGGCGGCCAATCTGTCATTCGACAGCGCCTCTGCCCCGGCCCAGCGCATCCTGCTGGAAAGCGATTCCAGGCCGGAAGGAATCCGCTTCCATTAGCGGTTAAGAAGAACGAGCAAGCTGGAAAAGTTGAGGACGAACATCGGAGAGCGGCCCCCATCACGGGGGCCGTTTTCGTTTCTTTAAAAATCCGTAATGAAAATCATTTGCAACTAGGTTTTGACCGTGATAGTGAACAGGTCGCAGCGCCGCGCTGTTCATAAACGGGGGATGACGAGGGTATGACGCAGAATTTTTTGAACGGAATCAATGATCCGGAACAGCTTCATGTCTTGAAATGCTTTCATGAGGCCTCTGCCGTATTAGGGCAGGCGCAGGATCTGACCCCCGCCAATGAAAATGTAAACCGTTGTCTGAAGGCCTTTGTTCAGGCCGTTCTGGATTGCCGGGTCAGTGCACAACATACAGATTTGCTGGACCGTGCCGATGTGCGCGCCTTGCGCGCGCCATTGGTGGATAAATTATCCGAAGCAGAATTCCAGATGGAATTATTTTACGCGCAACCGGGGCGCCTGAACGCGTTTCCCTATCATGATAATTACCGCGATCTGGTCGCCGAAGAAATTCATGCCTTGCAGACCAGCAATGTGAAGGGTGATGTTTATTTTGTCGGGTCAGGGCCATTGCCGCTGACCGCCGTTGAGTTTGCCCGCCAGAGCGGACAGAACGTCATCTGTGTCGAAAAGGACGCGCAAGCCGCAATTCTTTCGCGCCGTGTCATTGCCGAACTGGGCTTGGCCGATAAGGTCGGTGTGATTGAAGCCGATGGCGCAACGCTGGATTATAAGGGCGCTGGACTCGTCATGGTCGCGGCGCTGGTTGATCAGAAAGATGCAACCATCCTTAATATCCGCAAGACAGCCCCGACATCGATGATTGGAATTCGTTCCGCCGAAGGGTTGCGGACGCTTTTATATCACGCCATCAATCATGATGAGATCACGCGCAATGGCTATCAGCTGACATCGCAAACGCGAGCGACTCCGGCGATTGTGAATACCACTTTATTCTTTACACCGGCCCTCGCTCAGGCGTCTGTGTGCGGTGCAGCTATCAAAAATCACCGTCAGAAAAGCCTGTAAACGCGCCTTAAAGCACAGCTTATCGCGTTGCAAAAACAAAGATACGGGACAGTGGAAAAGGAAAGGTCTATGGTTCCTCCAGAGATTCTTGGAAGAATCAAACGCGAGTTTATTTGTGGGGAGATAACGCGATGACATTGACGATTACCGATGTGACAAAACAGCTTCAGGACCATGCCGATTTTGACGGGCATGAAACGATTATTCTGGCTGAAGATCCCGATATTAAATTCAAAACATTTATCGCCGTTCACAACACCAGCCGGGGTCCGGCGTTGGGCGGTTGCCGTTACTGGTCACGCTATGCCAGTGAAGGGGATGCGATTACCGATGTTCTGCGCCTGTCGCGCGGCATGACTTATAAAAATGCACTGGCGGATTTACCGCTGGGGGGCGGCAAGGCCGTGATGATGGGCCAGCCGGGTACACGCACGCCAACACCGGATATGATGCGCGCACTGGGCAAGGCCGTAGAGGCATTGCAGGGACGCTATGTCACCGCCGAAGATGTCGGAATGTCGGTTGATTATATGCTGGTGGCGCGCGGTATTACACGCCATGTGGCGGGTCTTCCGATTGATGTGATTGCGGGTGATCATAT
>CAACXI010000113.1_pt1 | contig 29184 bp, 31 predicted proteins | sample 2275891 | NCBI WGS metagenome assembly CAACXI01 (sample SAMEA5312484, study PRJEB27640) | indoor metagenome | biome: indoor environment; feature: controlled; material: polymer antistatic dissipative epoxy resin | place: Italy | collected 2014-05-27 | reverse complement strand
GATGCCAATCCCCTGATCCGTGACCACGATTTCCATCGAACCATCGGGGGCCAGTAAAGCGCGAATTTCAATCGTACCGCCGGGATTGGAATATTTCACCGCATTCCCGACCAGATTAATCAAAATCTGACGCACCAATCTGGGGTCTGCGTATAAAGGCGGAAATGGTTCCGGTACAAATTGCCGGATTTTCAACCCGCCGCTAAAGGCGCGTGAATCCATCATCCTTGTGACAGCTTGAATCAGTTGTGCCACATCGAAAATATCTTCGTCCAGCTCCAACCGCCCGGCTTCGATTTTCGACATATCGAGAACTTCGTTGATGATCTCCAGCAAATGCCGCGCGCTCAGGTGAATGTCACCCAGATACTCAACGTATTTTTCATTGCCCAAGGGGCCAAATGTGCTTTTCACCATCATCTCGGAAAAACCGATAATGGCGTTGAGCGGCGTGCGCAATTCGTGGCTCATATTGGCAAGGAAAGTTGATTTGGCCTGGTTCGCGGAATCGGCTTGTTCCTTTGCCAGACGCAGAGAAATTTCCATCTGCTTGCGCAGGGAAATATCCATGACCGTAGTCACCTGAAATTTACGGCCATTGCTCAACTCCAGCGAAGCCGTCGTATAAAGCACGTTGGCGCTGCTTTTATCCTTGCGCAGCATTTTCATTTCGCCAGAGGTACGCCCCCCGCTTTCCAGAAATTCTTCCTGTGTCCGCTGAATAAGGTCACGCTCATCCGCGGCCACCAGCTCGGCAAATGAATGCCCCACCAGATCATTCCGGTCCCATCCATAAATACGGATAAAGCTTTCATTGACGCGGACGATGCGCTGATGCTGGTCGGTGACCACGATCCCCACTTCACTGACATCGAACACGGATGTCAAAAGAGAAATCGCATCATCGCGTTCGCGTTGCAGACTGGACGGCGCCACGGCAGCCGGTTGTGCAATCACATCCAAAAACTGGACCGCCCCGTTTTCACCAAAGACAGGGTTGATCCAGAACGCATGAACGCGCAACCCACCGGGAAAATCCGGCACGGTTTGAATGGTGACCGGAACCTTACGTTCAATCGCCACTTCAAACGATTGTTCAAAATGCCGGAAGGCATCGGGCGATAAAATGTCTTTCAGATTTTTGCCTGTGACATCGCGCTCAGTCTGCGCAAGATATTCCAGTGACTTTTGATTGGCTTCGGCAAAGGTATAGACAGGCCCGACCGCGACTTCCACCAGAAAGCGCGGTACAGGCATCGCCTGAAATAATGCGGCGTGATCTATGACAGTCTTGCTCATCAGCAACTCAAAAAAGGGCAGATTAACGATTCTGCTATTCTAGGACGACAATCCTTACCAAAGCGTAAGTTACCGTAATAATTATGCTTTTGTACCAAACAGGCGGTCCCCGGCATCACCAAGACCGGGAATAATATAGGCGTTTTCATTTAAATGGCTGTCGAGGGCGGCAACAAAGACCGGCACTTGCGGATAGTGATCCAGCAAAACCTGCACCCCCTCGGGCGCGGCGACCAACGCCATAAAGCGGATCATTTTTGGATCCGCGCCATGTTTAATCAACACATCGATGGCATATTTGGCCGAATTTCCGGTCGCCAGCATAGGGTCCACAAGGATAAACAAACGCCCTTCCGGGTTGGGCAGCTTGACCAGATATTCAACAGGCTGTTTCGTGTCATGGTCGCGGTACAGGCCAATATGTCCGATACGCGCGGCGGGCATTAATTCTTCCAGCCCTTCTGCCATACCCAGTCCAGCACGCAGGATCGGCACGATAACCTGTTTCTTCCCGTCAATAACCGGCGCATCCATTTGCGTCATCGGGGTTTCAATAGAACGTGTGGTCAGCGGTAATGGGCGTGTCAGCTCATACCCCATCAGCAGGGATAATTCCTTCAGCAGGATTTTGAACATGACTTTATTGCAGGAAGATTCCCGCATCATCGACAGCTTGTGAAGGATCAGCGGATGATCGGCAACGTAAAGATTTGGGAATTTATCAATTTGTTTCACACACATCTCCCTCTTAAAAATCAGGGAGACATTAGCGGAATAGCCGGAAAAGACAATTACTTAATGGGCTTTGTTGCCAGAACTGTCGTCATTATCGCTAACAAAGCGTTGCAGCGGGCTGACCTCAAAATATTCAAGGGCCGTTTCAGCATCGCCGCCATAACGGTTGAGATCATTACGCATATTACCGATCAGATCGGAAACCAGATCCCCGGGCTGTGGTTCTGCAACACAGGACGACATGGTCAGGCGAATTTCCCGCCCGCCCAAATTATAGTAAGGCGCGTGTTCTTCCAGCAGCTTTTTTAAACGGTTTAACCCGGCCGACCCGCCGGACATTTCCGTCTGTTTCAGCGTCATCAGAAATTCCCCGTCATTCAAACGATAGGCATCGTCAAAGGAGCGAATACATTGCTTTATAATCTCGCTGACCGAAACCATCACCGCGTCATGATCCTGCCGTGACAGATTAGCCGTTAATTCAGGATAATTATCGATCCTGGCCAAAGCCAGACAGAATGGCCGTCCCCGCCGTGACCGACGCTCCAGCTCGCGCTCAATATCCTTTGCCATGACCTGGCGGCTGCGCAGTCCTGTCAGCCCATCCATACCGCTATCCGACACGGCCAGATCGCGTTCCAAACGACGGATATGGGCAACAAACTCGTCATATAAAGTTGCGAGTGCGTCAAAATGTTTGATCTCTGGCCTTTGTCCGCCACCCTCAAACCCGGCCTTAACAAGATAAGCAGCCGTCTCTTTCATATCTTTGTGCAAACGGCGCATTTGGGCGATGGATTCCTTTTCCACCGCTTCATCTTTTTCGGCATCACGCGCCCACACATCGAAACTTTCCGGGATTTCCATCATCTCAGGCGCCATCTTTTTTTCTGGATAGAAAATATGGCGGATGACACGGCCAAACCATTCCGCGTGTTCGTCAAGAACAGGCGATAAAGCGTGCAATCTTGTATCTTGATCGTAGATCAGCGGCATAGGAACAATCCAAACGCGGGGTGAAATGAAAACCCGCTCTACAAGATTATAAGGGAAATCTGTCTGAATCGTTAATAAAATGAATTCCCTAGCCCGGCAGCCATTCTTTTTCCAGCTCATCCAGCGTTCCATTACGGATCGCGGCGCGGACTTCCCGCATCAGGCGGTTAATAACCGCAACATTGTGCTGGGCAATGATCTGCATCGCCAGTAATTCGCCCACTTTTAATAAATGGTGGATATAGGCTTTGGAAAACTCGCGGCTGGACGCCACATCGGAATCCGGGTCCAACGGCGTTGGATCATCCTTGTACCGCGCATTACGCAAATTCAGCCGCTCATCCGGCGCACCCTTCTGTAACGCCCATCCATGACGCGCAATGCGGGTTGGCGATACACAGTCAAACGTATCAATTCCCTGACGGACAAAGCTGAACACGTCACGAATACGGCCAATCCCCAATAAATGCACCGGGCGATCCGGGTGAATTTGCGGCGCGCACCATGATACGACCTCATTCATTTCTTCTTCGCTGCCGCCCAGACACCCACCAATCGCCGTTCCAAAAAATGGACGGTCCTTGGTATAGGCGCAGCTGGTCGCGCGAAGGTCTTCATAAACTCCACCCTGCACGATTCCATAGAGCGCCTGTGCGCCATCATGGCCACGCTCAAACTCGGCAAGCGAACGATCACCCCAACGATGACTGCGCTCCATCGACTTGGCGGTGTAATCACGCTCGACATGATAAGCCGTGCATTCATCGAATTGATAAATCAGATCGGCACCCAGCTTACGTTGAATATCAATCGATGATTCCGGGGTCAGCAATAAATCTTCGCCGTTCCAATATGATTTGAACTTTGCACCTTCTTCGGTGATTTTCAGCAATGATGTTCCACGATTGCCCTTGTTCCGCCCCTTGATCTCATCTGCGATGGAACCGTGGCCCATCGAAAAGATCTGGAACCCACCGCTATCCGTCATCATCGGGCCGTCCCAGCGGTTGAACTTATGTAACCCGCCCATTTTATGGACCAGATCAGCACCCGGCTGAATCATCAGGTGATAGGTGTTGCCGAGAATAATATCCGTCTTTGCTTCGCGCATCTGGGCCGGGGACAGATTTTTAATTGCGCCCTTGGTACCGCAGAAAATATAATTCGGTGTTTCAATGGTCCCGTGCGGCGTGGTCAGCTTTCCGACCCGCGCACGGCTTTTTGTATCGCGGTGTTCAACATCAAAGGCAAAGTTCGGATAGTCCAGCATTTTTCAGTTTCACTTTCAGAGGGACATGAAAAACCCGCCGGTCCATCGGACGCCAGCGGGTTCTTCTAAAAAAACGAACAGCAATCCGAATTATTTCGCGGCAGCAGCTTTCGCAGCGCGTGCGGATTGGTGCTTTGGCTTGGTCGATTTCACGAAAGCTTGATCACCAATTTTGGTTTCAACTTCCATTTTGATCGAACGCAGCGATTGGTCCAGCTTGGTGACCGGTGTACCAACCAGGAAAGCATCGAGGCCGCCCTTGTGTTCAACCGAACGCATACCATGCGTGGAGAGTTTCAGCGAGATCATGCGGCCCAGTGCTTCGCTGTACAGACGCATTGTCTGAACGCTTGGCAGGAAGCGGCGGCGTGTTTTGTTGTTGGCGTGGGACACTTTGTTGCCCGACATAACGCCTTTTCCTGTGACCATGCAACGACGGCTCATGATTTTATTCCCGTAAATTCTAGGTGTTTCTAAACAGATGCGGACAATAGTCGAAAAAAACGGCCCAAGTCAAGCGTTTCGGCCCGTTATTCAGCCAAAAAATCGCCCCGCATAAAGCAAGGATGCCCCCATCGCCGCCAGAAACAGCAAATGAGCCATCAGGCTGATATAAAGCGCCCGCCCCAAATGCCCTTCGCCCAGCTGCGCAGTGGCGGATTTCGGCCCTGCCCAGGTCCTTTTAATGGTGCTGCCATCCAGATCAATGACAGGCCCACCCAGACTGACATTCAGCGAATTGGCCATCGCCGTGACCGGCAAACCACCCTCGGCATAGGGCGCGGCCCCTTCTTTCCGTAACAACCCTGCGAAAGCACGCGTCATGCCGCCGGTTGGCGTCAAAAGCCCTGCCCCGGCCATCAAAATCCCTGATAACAGCATCGGGCCATATCCCATAAGCTGTTCTAATGCCAAGGGAATCCGGCCAAACCCCTTGGTGAAACCATCGCGGCCAAATCGCCAGCTGAGCGCGGCCAGCCCGGCATATATATATGCAGCCGGCAGCCCACCAATCAAAAACCAGATAATCGGCGCAACAACGCCCTTATCAAAAATCCGTGCCGACCAGCCCATACCGATTCTGGTAATGGTAAAATTATCCGCCGCCGCCAGATTCGTGCGGGTCGATGTGGCAATGGCATAATAAGCTTTGTTCCCGACCTTTTTCTCTTTCAGCGCAAAAAACAGCTTTAAAAGCGCGTACCAGGCCGACCCAGCCGTCAAAACCAGCGACAGACAGATAATTTCAGTGACGCCCGACAGCGGAAAGGCCTGAACCAGAACCGTTGCCCCGCGCCCGGCGGCATAAAATATCAGCAACCCGATCAATGTCAGGACAAATCCCCGAATCATCAGATCCCCGGGTTTACGCTGCACCCGGTCCAGTTTGGCCCCGAATCCGCCCAGAACTTTGTTCACCACAATCCAGAACAACGGCGACGCATTGCCCCATAACGGCCCCGTCACAACCCCAACCAGCGCCGCCAGCAACAACGCCGCCATCGCCAACGGTATCCGCTCTGGAATAAACAAATAATGATGCAACGCCTGAAGCTCGGATAAAAACGCGGTCATGGACACCCTAACGTGAAGGAAGACATCTCATCATATAAAAATAAAAATAGCTATATCAATAGCTTAATCTTTATTAACCCCGTTATTATAGGATAATTCTGCCGCCATCGCTTGCTGTATTGCACAAAGGGTATGAAATGGGGGTATAATGAGATTAGCGTTTTCTAAAGTAAGGATTATCGAGTGCTTTATCATCTGTATGACCTGCAACACGCGCTTATGACCCCCGCCCGCCTTGTGGCTGAAATGACGCGGAGCGCTTATGCCAATCCGTTAAATCCACTTTCTTTTACAAATTTTGGCCGCACCCTTTCCGCGGGAGCCGAAGTTTTTGAGCGCGCCACGCGCAAATTCGGCGAACCGGATTTTGGATTAAACGATACGACCATTGGTGGCGAAAAAATTGCGGTTACAGAAAAAATCCTGCTGAAAAAACCGTTCTGCAATCTGGTGAATTTTCAACGCGACATCCGCCGCGATGATCCAAAAGTTCTAGTGGTCGCCCCCATGTCCGGGCATTTTGCCACGCTGTTGCGCGGCACGGTCGAAGCGCTTATTCCCCATCACGATGTTTATATCACCGATTGGATCGACGCACGGCAGGTCCCGCTGGCCGAAGGCAAATTCGACCTTGATGATTACATTGCTTACTTACGCGAAATTATGACGCTGCTCGGTCCTGACACGCACCTTGTCGCGGTCTGCCAGCCTGCTGTTCCTGTTTATGCTGCCGTGGCATTGATGGAAGCGGATAACGATCCGAATGCCCCATTATCCATGACATTAATGGGTGGACCCATTGACACGCGCGTTTCCAAAACCGCTGTGACAGAGCTGGCGGAAGAACGCCCCTTAAGCTGGTTTGAAAAAACCGTTGTGACCGATGTGCCGTTTTATTACCCCGGCGCACACCGCAAGGTTTATCCGGGCTTTCTGCAGCTCAGTGGTTTTATGTCGATGAATCTGGACCGTCATATCGGGTCCAGCATTCAGTTCTATGGCCACCTTGTGAAGGGTGACGGATCAAGCGCCGAATATCACCGCAAGTTCTATAATGAATATCTGGCGGTCATGGATATGACCTCTGAATTTTATCTGCAAACTGTGGAAACGGTATTCCAGAAACAATCCTTGCCGAAGGGCGAAATGATCTGGAAAGATCCAGCAACGGGCCAACCCTACCCTGTTCGTCCCGATGCCATTAAACACACCGCAATCCTGACCATCGAAGGCGAGCTGGATGATATTTCGGCGCATGGCCAGACAACGGCGGCGCACGTTATCTCCACCAATCTGGCACCTGAAAAACAATTTCACCATTTTCAGGAGAATGTCGGCCATTACGGTATTTTCAATGGCCGCACCTGGCGTGGTCAGATCATGCCGCGCCTGCGCCATTTTATCCGGTCACAAGATCCGGGCCGCACCCCGGTTCCGGCGCAGGATTTTGAAAAGGCACCGGACCTTGCACCGCAGCAATATGATCCTGCCATTCACGGTATCGAAGCCGTCAATGCGCGTAAAAAGGCGGCACCAAAATCCGCCGCATCGCACAATGAAAAGTCAGGCTTTCACAACGCCGAAGAAACTGTCTGATAAAATTTCGAATTGATGGACCCGCTGAAAATCCCAGTGCTATAGTTCTTTTAAGAAGAAAAGAATAAGCAGGGATTTTCAGGGGAAGCGATGCTCTACCAAAATCATATGGTTCAAAACTTCGGCCTGAAGTTTTATTTCGACATGGCGGCATCAACGATGCAGCTGCAATCCAAAATTATGCGGATGTTTAATGCAGTCAGCCTCGCCCGGACCTTTGATGCGTCCGCAGAAATTACACGGCGCATGGTCAAGGATTATCCCAAACAAACTTTCGGTTTAAGCAGTGATACGGTCAGTGAAGAAATTATCAGTGACCGGGCGTTTGGATCGCTGCTGCATTTCAAACGCGACACAACACGCAATGACCCAAAAATACTGCTGGTCTCGCCGATGTCAGGGCATTACGCCACATTGTTGCGCGACATGGTGCGCGATTTATTGCCGCATCATGATGTTTATATTACCGACTGGAAAAATGCGCGCGACGTGCCCTTACATCACGGCAATTTCAATCTTGAAGATTACGTTGGGTATGTTCAGGATTTTATTGAAACAATTGGACCTGATACAAATGTGGTCGGCATTTCTCAATCCACCGTTCCTTTGCTGGCCGCAACCGCACTGCTCGCCGCGAATAAATCCTCCGCACAGCCCGCTTCGATGACCTTGATGTGCGGCCCGGTTGATACGCGCATTTCCCCAACCGCCGTGGATCATTACGCGAAGGGAAAATCATTAAGCTGGTTCAAGGATAATGTCATTGGCCGCGTTCCCGAACAATTCAACGGTGCGGGGCGTTCAGTTTATCCGGGCTTTATGCAATTGGCAGGGTTAAAGGCCAGCGATCCGCAACGGCATACCCAAGCGCAGATGGATTTGTTCCGTCACATCAGCTTTGGCAACGACATCGAAGCCGATAAAATCCGCAAATATTACGATGAATATGACGCGGTAATGGATTCCGCCGATCAATTCTATCTGGATACGATCTATCATGTGTTCCAGAACCACACGCTGGCCAAAGGCGAAATGAATTGGCGCGGCCAACCCGTCAACCCGGCGGCCATTCAGAAAACCGCCCTTCTGACCGTTGAGGGTCAAAAGGATACGATTTGCGGAAATGGCCAGACGCTGGCGGCGCATCTATTATGCAGCAATCTTAAAACTGACCAGCGCTTTGCCCATTCCCAACCGAATGCCGGTCATTATGATGTACTAAGCCCTGCACGGATTGCGGGTTTTGTCAGAACTGTTGCGGAACAAAACGGAATATTTTATGACACCATGCCGGAACGCGATATGATCAGACCGGAACATCTGACTCTCAATACGGCCACAACCACCCTCACGCTGCTCAAGGACGGGGCGAATGATAACGGCAAAGCGCGGTTTATTATCCCGTGCGCTCCAGCAACGGCCTGAACCCCAATCCACCGCGCATGATGTGTTGCGGGTGGCGCTGCACGAGATTTCCCCTGCCCTGCATTTACGGATCAGCCCGCGGGCCAAACGCATGGCCCTGCGTCTTGATTCCAAAACCGGAAGAATTCATCTCGTCCTGCCGCCCCGCGCCAGCCTTCGCAAGGGATTGGAATTTGCGCGCGATCATCAGGACTGGATTTTTAAACACGCCGCCGAAGCCCCAGCCCCTATTGCCCTGACAGACGGTTCAATTTTGCCGGTTTTGGGTCAGGATCGGGTCATCCGGATCACCTTTGACAAAAGTTTAAAAAGAACATCTATTCACCTGAATCCTAATGAGATTATCGTTTCAACAAACAAGGAAAACCCAACCCAGCGCATCTTCAGATTCCTGAAAAACCTTGCGCGTGAGGAGATCACACGGGTCAGCCATGAAAAGGCAAAACAAATCAACCGCATCCCCGGCGACATTCGTATCGGGGATACAAAAAGCCGCTGGGGCAGCTGTTCGCAAGAGGGAAATTTGTCTTTCTCCTGGCGCCTGGTACTGGCCCCGCTTGAATCTTTTGACTATGTAATCGCACATGAGGTCGCGCATATGGCCCACATGGATCACGGCGCTCAATTCTGGGCGTTATGCGAGGAGTTATCCGCCGATTTCAAAGCCGGACATGGCTGGATGAAGAAAAACGGCCATCAATTAATGCGCTATGTATAAAAAAAGGAGAGAGGCTGCCCTCTCTCCTTTTTTCTATTCGTATTTTTATTATCCGAAAAAACGGGACAAGGCTGGGAGTTTTTGCCGGATTCTGGAAGCCAGGCTTGTGGGCTGTTCCTCCTGCTTTACGATGTCAGCTGCCTTAACACCGTCAGCCGCAGCCAAGGCGGGTTGTTGATTCTGGCCCATCGATTTCAACTCGTCATGCATCAGATAATCCTCAAAAGATTCCAAAGCTTCAACCAACTCTTCATCTGTTGAGGCTTCGTTTAATGCCTTGATGATTTCAAGCAAAGCAGGATCATTTTCACCATCGAGAATATCGCCATTTTGCCCGCGTTTTTCCTGAACAATGGCGAGAACGGACGCTTTACGGCTTTCAAGGCTTTCACCTAAACTGCCTTTTTTATCCAGTGTTTCAGCCAAAACATGGGTTGGAACATCTTCACTATGCCCAACATCGCTGTAATGGGTCTCCATAAAGTTGATTTTGCCCTTCATCTGGCGCTTCAGGGCCGTAATCGGCTCCATATACCCCATTTCAGCTTCCAAATAGGACGAAACGACCTTCTCAGTCAGGTCTTTAATATCCTGATATTGGCCAGCCCAGTTATTATGCAGCAATTCACCGTACAGATCGGTTACATCGTTATCGCGCACATCGGGGCAAGTCGCATCAAGGTTTGCCCGCAGCGATTTCACCAGAGTTTTGCAGTCTTCATACGTTATGCGTAAACCGGCATGTTCTTTTTGAGCTTCCCAGTCAAAGACGTTGTCCATGATGAAATTGACAGCATCAATGCTGACGCTGTTCACCGGAGCGCGTTCAGCGGGAATTGTGGGAGCCGTCGGAGTTGTTGAAACAGTGGAAGGTGTGTGGGTGGAGTTTTCAAATTCTTTTTTCATAGCCTAAACCCTTATTACGCTTAGAAAATCTTGTTCTCGCTCTCTTGTTTGTATGGGGCGATGGATAAATTATGCTCCTCATGGTGCGCCGCACACAAGAAAATGAATCGGCACAAAAATAAAAGACAGGATTTGTCTGTTTGTTGCGCTAGGGCGCAATAATATTGCGTGAAAGGGCTTTTTTAGAACTTGGCCATGCGTAAATAGTCAAGCGCGCCCTGCAAAATATGCTGTGCGGCCAAGGCATCAATCACCTGTTTTCTTTTTGTTCTGCGCATATCCACAGTTTCAATCAGGAAATCTTCCACAGAGGACGTGGATAGACGCTCATCCCATAGGGCAATCCAAGGATCCTTGCCAAAAATATCAGGATGATTGTTCATTTCCTGCGCAAAATGCCGAACCGCCTGACAACGCGCCCCTTCGGTCCCGTCCATATTCAAAGGCAGGCCCAAAACATAGCCCCTCACCTGAAAATCGGTGATTTCACGCTTCATATCCTGAATATCCAGCGTAAATTTCCGGCGATGAACCGTGCGCAGCGGAGTGGCAATCGAATGCCGGGAATCAGACACCGCCAGCCCAATCGTCTTTGTCCCCAGATCCAGGCCAAGCAGGCGGGCTTCGGGGGGGCAGAACGGGGCGATAACGGACAGTAAACCAATTGGCATGATGCTTCCTTTTATCACCACCAACCGCGCCTGTCATCCCGCAGATGCCTTGCAGTCCTGCGTCCCGAATGCTAAAAACATTCGCTCTCGCAACATAAGGATTCCCGCGTATGTCGATCGACAAAGCCACAGTCAAGAAAGTCGCCACCCTCGCCCGCATCGCCATGACCGATGAGGATCTGGATAGATACACCCCCCAGCTGGACGGAATGCTGAAATGGGTCGAGCAGTTGAGCGAAGTGAACACCGATAACGTCAAGCCATTGGCCAGTGTCGTCGATATTACGAATGACCTGCGCGCCGACCAGGTTACAGACGGCAACAAACAGGAAGATATCCTGCGCAATGCCCCAGAAACCGTTGAAGGCTTTTTTGTTGTCCCGAAAGTAGTGGAATAAGACCATGACAAATTTAACCCACCTGACCATTGCCGAAGCCCTTAAAGGCCTGAAGAAAAAAGATTTCACGGCAACAGAACTGACCGAAGCCCATATCAAGGCGACGGAAGAGTCACGCCACCTGAACTCTTACATTACTGAAACACCGGATATCGCGCTGAAACAGGCTGGCGAATCTGACAAGCGTTATGCCGCCGGGACATCCGGTTTGCTGGACGGTATTCCACTGGCGATCAAGGATCTGTATTGCACCAAGGGTGTCCGCACCACCGCGTCCAGCCGTATCCTTGAAAACTTTGTACCGACCTATGAATCCACCGTGTCGGGCAATCTGTTCCGCGATGGCGCGGTCATGCTGGGGAAAACCAGCCTTGATGAATTTGCGATGGGGTCATCCAACACCACCAGTGCCTATGGCAACGTGATTAATCCATGGACCCGCAATAGCGGTGATGGCGCGCAGCTGGTTCCCGGCGGTTCGTCGGGCGGTTCGTCATCCATCGTTGCGGCGCGTGCCGCGATGGGTTCAACCGGAACCGATACGGGTGGGTCCATCCGCCAGCCTGCAAGCTTTTGCGGTATTGCCGGGATTAAACCAACCTATGGCCGTTGCTCACGCTGGGGGATTATCGCTTTTGCGTCCTCCCTCGATCAAGCTGGCCCCTTTGCCCGCACGGTCGAAGATTGCGCCCTGATGCTGCAATCCATGTCCGGTTATGATGCAAAGGATTCCACCTCTGCCAATAAACCGGTTCCGAATTTCGCATCGGCTTTGACCGGGGATATTCGTGGCCTGCGCGTTGGCATTCCAAAGGAATATAATGTCGATGGTCTACCTGCCGAAATTTCCAAATTGTGGGAACAGGGTAAAGACTGGTTGAAAGCAGCCGGTGCAGAAATCGTCGATGTCAGCCTGCCGCATTCCAAATACGCCCTGCCCGTTTATTACATTATCGCCCCGGCGGAATGTTCATCGAATCTGGCCCGTTATGACGGCATTCGTTACGGCCTGCGCGCGGCGGGTGAAAGCCTGACCGAAGTGTATGAAAATACACGCGCACAGGGCTTCGGTGCGGAAGTCAAACGCCGCATCATGATCGGCACCTATGTCTTGTCCGCAGGTTATTACGATGCGTATTACACCAAGGCACAAAAAGTCCGCCGCCTGATCGCGGAAGATTTTGCCAAGGCGTATGAAAAATGTGATGTCATCCTGTCCCCGACTGCACCATCCGCGGCTTTTGCGATTGGTGAAAACGAAGATGATCCAATCAAAATGTACCTGAACGATGTTTTCACCATTCCGGCATCGCTGGCCGGTCTGCCGGGAATGTCCGTTCCGGCAGGGCTGAGCAGCGAAGGTTTGCCGCTGGGTCTTCAAATCATCGGCAAGGCGTGGGATGAAGAAACCGTCCTGCGCGTTGGCGGCGTAATCGAAGCGGCGGCCAACTTCACAGCCATGCCGCAAAGCCTTTTGCAAAAGGCCGCATAAATGACGCGGACTGCCTTCATCCTCGCCATGATGCTTGTCTGTTTTCTGGCAACGCCGTTTTCTGCCCATGCGCAAACCGCAATGGGAAACGAAACGGCAAATGCCTATTACAAGCAATGCATGGCGGTCGATGATACGCGGATGAATGATGAGTCGCAGGAATCGTTATGCAGCTGTACCTCGGCCAAAATGATGTCCGTGCTGACGATTGAGGACCTTGAAATCCTCAACCCCAAGCCCGGACCCGGCCGCGCGGTTTACGATAAAATGCTGGCCGAAGCCTATGCCCCTTGTATGCAGGTCCCGGTTGAAGAACAGCTTTACCGCGAATGCATGAACGACACCAAAATCAAACAATTTGCCCTGCGTGATCAGGGTGCATTGTGTAACTGCATGGCCAAGGAGAGCACGCGGATGCTGCCCGTTGAAGCACCAAAGATGATGCGCAGCGCCTTAAGAAACCAGCCGGATCTTGAGGATGCCTTTGACTCGATGCACAGCAACCCGACATTCCGCGAAAAAGCCTACAACAATTTGTTTTCCTGCCTGCACGCAGGCAACTGATACACGCTAGAAAGTAAGAGAGAAAAAACATGGCACAAATTATCAAAGGTGAAACAGGCGATTGGGAAATCGTAATCGGGTTGGAAGTCCACGCCCAGATTACCACCAATTCCAAATTGTTTTCCGGCGCGGCTTCGGATTTCGGTGGCGCACCAAATTCGCAAGTGAGCCTTGTTGATGCCGCGATGCCGGGTATGTTGCCTGTGCTGAATGAATATTGCGTTGAACAAGCGGTCCGCACCGGGCTGGGCCTGAACAGTGCGATCAATCTGTATTCCGTTTTTGAACGCAAAAACTATTTCTATCCCGACCTGCCACAGGGTTATCAGATTTCCCAATTCCTGCACCCCATCGTTGGCAAGGGTGAAATTGAAATCGACCTGCCGGATGGTTCCGTGAAAGCCATTGGCGTAACCCGTTTGCATCTGGAACAGGATGCGGGGAAATCAGTCCACGACCAGCACCCGACAAAATCCTATGTCGATCTGAACCGCTCTGGCTGTGCCCTGATGGAAATTGTTTCCGAGCCCGATATGCGCGGGGCTGACGAAGCCTGTGCCTATGTCACCAAGCTGCGGATGATCCTGCAATATCTGGGGACCTGTAACGGGAACATGGATGAAGGGTCAATGCGCGCCGATGTGAACTTGTCGCTGCGCCGCGTTGGCGTCACCGAACTGGGGACACGTTGCGAAATCAAGAACGTCAATTCGATCAAGGCTATTCAGATGGCCATTGATTATGAATCCCGCCGCCAGCTGGAAATTCTGGAATCCGGTGGCGCGATTAAACAGGAAACCCGCCTGTGGGACCCGGCCAAGGGCGAAACACGGTCCATGCGGTCCAAAGAAGAAGCCCATGATTACCGCTACTTCCCGGACCCGGATTTGCTGCCTGTTGAACTCAAAAGCGAATGGGTCGAACATATCAAACAAACCCTGCCCGAATTGCCGGACCAGAAAAAACATCGCTTTATGGGCAGCTATAATTTGTCCGCTTATGATGCATCGGTGTTGATCGCCGAACGCAGCCGCGCGGAATATTTTGAAGCCGTCGCCAAAGGCCGCGATGCCAAACTGGCCGCTAACTGGGTTCTGAACGAATTGCTGGCCTTGCTGAATAAAGATGCAAAGCCAATAACCGAAAGCCCGGTCAGCGCCGATAATCTGGGTCAGATGATTGACCGGATCAGCGACAGCACCATCAGCGGTAAAATCGCCAAGGATGTTTTTGCCGAAATGTATGCAAACGGCCAGACCGCCGACAGCATCATCGACAGCAAAGGGTTGAAGCAAGTTACCGATTCCGGCGCGATTGAAAAAATCGTCGATGAAGTCATTGCCGAAAACCCGGATAATGTCGCCGCGTATAAGTCGGGCAAGGACAAGCTGTTCGGATTCTTTGTTGGTCAGGTGATGAAAAAATCCCAAGGTATGGCCAACCCCGACATGGTCAACGATCTGTTAAAACAAAAATTAAGTTAAGGTCTTAGGAGCACTATCAGGCAATGGAATTCATGGAATTACTGTCAGACCCCCATATATGGGTGGGCTTGGCTACTCTTATTCTGCTGGAAATCGTACTGGGGATTGATAACCTCGTCTTTATCGCCATCCTCGCTGACAAACTGCCTGAAAAACAGCGTGATAAAGCCCGTATCATTGGCCTGACTCTGGCCATGTTGATGCGGCTTGTTCTGCTGGCCAGTATTTCGTGGATGGTTCAGCTGACCGATCCGCTTTTTTCCATCCTGTCGAAATCATTCTCTGGCCGCGACCTTATCCTGCTGGTCGGCGGGCTTTTCCTGTTGTTTAAAGCAACCAGTGAAATTCATGACCGCCTCGAAGGATCGGGCCATAGCCATGAAGGTGGTGCACGACGCGCGACATTCTGGATGGTTATTACACAGATTATTGTCCTTGATGCTGTCTTCTCTCTCGATGCGGTCATCACCGCGGTCGGCATGAGCGAGCATCTGGAAGTCATGATGGCGGCTGTCATCATCTCCATGGGTTTGATGATGATCGCCAGCAAGCCATTGACCCGTTTCGTCAATGCACACCCGACCATCATCATGCTGTGCCTGGGCTTCCTGTTGCTGGTTGGCTTCAGCCTTGTGGCGGACGGTTTGGGCTTCCATGTTCCAAAAGGCTATCTGTATGCCGCCATCGGCTTCTCGATCCTGATCGAAGCGTTTAACCAGACCAGCACGTTCAATCGCCGTAAAAAGGCCTTGGGCGGCGGTGATCTGCGTCAGAAAACCGCGGATACTGTTCTTCGTATCCTCAGCGGGAAATCAGGCAGCGGTTCAGAAATGGCCGATGACGTTAACGCGCTGATGCATCAAAGCCAGAACAAGGGCAGTATTTTCAGCCCCGCCGAACGCGATATGATTCATGGCGTTCTGCAACTGACCGAACGCCCGATCCGCACCATCATGACGCCGCGTCATGAATTGGTCTGGGTTGATCTGAATGATCCGGCGGAATCAATCTATGCCGATATCCGTTCAAGCTCGCACTCCGCTTTGCTGGTCAGCCGCGGCCAGCTTGACGAAATTGTGGGTGTCCTGCGTAAGGCCGATCTGGTTGCTATTCTGGAACCCGGCAAAGCACCGGATATCGAAAGCATCCTGCGCAAACCTTTGGTCGTGCATGAAAACCTGTCCGTCATGAAAACGCTGGAACTGTTCAAGGAATCCCCTGTTCATATGGCGGTCATCGTCGATGAATATGGCAGCCTTGAAGGGATTGCGACACTGGCCGATATCGTTGAAACAATCGCCGGTGACATTCCCGATCACGAAGACGATCTGACGCCAGAGATGAAAGAGCAAAAAGATAACACCATCATCATGGATGGTATGTTGTCGATCTATGACATCAAACAAAAGCTGGAGATTGAAGATTTGCCGGAGGGTGACTTCTCTACCCTCGCCGGATTCCTTCTCTATACGCTTGGTCACTTGCCGCGCAAGGGCGAAACAATGCTGTGGCCGGGTTGGGAATTTACGGTACTGGAAATGGATAAGAACCGCATCGACAAGGTTCTGGCCCGCCGGATTCCAGATGAAGATGACGAAGACTATGTCGAACCCACGGCAGACGCATAAGGGAAACAATCATGGCCCAACGCTACGAATATAAGGTCGCTATATACCGCGAACCCTTGCTGGGGTCGATCTTCCTTGGTGGGTCGCGTGTTGATCCGGAACGCTACACTGATTTCCTGAACCGAAATGCCGCCCAAGGGTGGAAAGTCGTAACCATGGAACGCGAATTACGCCGCGAACTGATCTTCTTTAAACGCGAAGCCTTTCTGACCATCATGGAACGCGAGGTTGCCTGATTATGCTGCGCGGTAAAATTCTGTTCTTCTCCCTCTGCGGGATCAGCATTCTGGCGGCCCTTCTCGGCCTTGCTGAAATGTGGACGTTTTTTATTCCGTGGGACATCTTCCTGAAAATCATGGGGACGATCCTCATTCTCGGGACGCTGATTTCCTTCCTGATTGCGATTGATTACGACCTGCCGGCCAGCCGCCGGAAATGGATTTTGCTGAGCGTGGTCGGGCTTGCAACACTGGGCAGCCTGCTTTTAACCGTACAAATCTGGTTTCAGCCCTTCGTTTGGTCGATCTTCCTGAAACTGCTGGGCAGTCTGGGGATTGTGATTGTCCTCATGGGCTTCCTTCTGGCGGTAGCCGAAGATTTCGGAACGAATAAGCGCCTGAAAGATAAAGACTTTATAGATTAACGAAACTATTGATCTGTGTGCCGAATACTGGTACTTCATTACCCAACGGAGACGTGGCCGAGTGGCTGAAGGCAACGGTTTGCTAAATCGTCATACGGGTAACCGTATCGAGGGTTCGAATCCCTCCGTCTCCGCCATTTTCCACCTTGGCACTTTAAGCTTCACAATAAACCGGACAGCCATATTTTCATGATCTCAGGCTAAGCATGAAAAAATTTATCTTCGTTCATATCGCTTTTTTAATTCTTGTGGCCATCCCTTTGGCTACCGCTCAAGCTGAATGTACCCTATCCGTTAAAACACCTTTTTCAGCAGTTCCGCTTTATAAAATGGCGTTTCTGGGCCGGCTTGAAAACGAGAACCTTTTAAAAGAGCTATGCCCGACAGAAGATCGTGCCTGTGTAACGGACGCCTTATCGTCACAGACAGATAAGATACCTGTTTATGATCGGCCGTCGGGAAATTTAATTGCCAATTTGGACGTTACATATACGCCCGGCAAAGGTATCGAGGCCGCTTTAATTCAGGGCAAAAAAGTTTTTTCATTTGTACCACCGCTCTATGACACTGATTGGGGATATGGGCCGTGGTTTCATGCAACGCTTTTGGATCAAAGCGGTGCTTGGAAAAATATAGCTTTGCCGCTTATCAAAAGCGGATGGGTGGAGCTGCCAGAATCAGACGTAATAACACTGAATGACAGAACCAGCGTTTATACGCTCAATAACCGCGGCATTGTCATTCTTGGATCAAGTGACAAAAACCTTACGGTCCGCGATGAACAGCCAGCCGATATGTGGTGTGCAGACGGAGATCCACCCCCGTTGAGTGCTTTTAGGGAAGACATTATCCCCCTAAGTGAGGCCTACGATAATCAGTGCAATTTACGTCTTTTACCGGCCTACAAACGAGGCTGCTAAGCGGTTTAACCTCCAAAGCTAAGTTTTCTTGACTTGTAAACGGCCAAAACTACATAATGTAGCATAGGCTAAACTTATAGGTCATTGCACATGGTTATGTCGTTATTCAGAATTTCTGCATTACTGGCGTTTTCGCTGATGTTTTTTTCCTTTCCGGTTCAGGCAAAGGAAAAGTTACGCGTTGTAACGACATTTACGATTATTGAGGATATTGCGCGGAATATCGCCGGTGACGCGGCAGAGATTCATTCAATAACGCGCCCGGGTGCGGAGATCCATGATTATCAGCCAACGCCCGGCGATGTTTTAAAGGCACAGAAGGCAGACCTGATCCTGTGGAACGGGATGAACCTTGAACGCTGGTTCGAAAAATTCTTTTCCGATATTCAGGATGTCCCCGGCATAGTCGTGACCGATGGCATTGAACCACTTTCCATCAATCAAGGCCCCTATGAGGGCAAGGCCAATCCCCATGCGTGGATGTCGCCGGCCAATGCGGTCATCTATGTTGAAAATATCCGCAAGGCGCTGGTACAGGCAGACCCGAAAAATGCTGCAATTTATGACCGCAACGCGGCGGCCTATACTTTAAAAATCAAGGCCATTGAAGCGCCGTTAAAAAACGCGCTGGCCACCATCCCTGAACAACAACGCTGGCTGGTCACGAGTGAAGGCGCGTTCAGCTATCTGGCGCGCGATCTGGGGATGAAGGAAATTTACCTGTGGCCGATCAACGCCGAACAGCAAGGCACACCGCAACAGGTGCGCAGCGTGATTGACCGCGTCCGCGAAAATAATATTCCTGTCGTTTTCAGCGAAAGCACCATTTCTGATCGTCCGGCCAAACAAGTCGCAAAAGAAACCGGGGCCAAATATGGCGGTGTTCTTTATGTGGATTCCTTAAGCCTGCACACTGGCCCGGTCCCAACCTATTTAAAACTTCTGGAAGTCACCACGGGAACGATTGCGCGTGGTTTTGGTGTAAAGCAGAAAAGAGAAATTCATGAATGATATTCCCGCATCAATCACCGTTGATAATCTGGGCGTGACGTATCCGAACGGCCATGTCGCCCTTGACCGGGTCAGCTTTTCCTTAACAGCTGGAAAAATATGCGGGCTTGTCGGCGTCAATGGGTCGGGCAAGTCAACCTTGTTCAAGGCCATTATGGGGTTTGTTGCCCCGACCCACGGTGCTGTGAAAATTGGCGGTATGAAGGTAAAGGACGCCTTGCGGCAAAACATGGTGTCCTATGTCCCGCAAAGCGAAGATGTGGACTGGAACTTTCCGGTTCTGGTTGATGATGTCGTGATGATGGGCCGTTACGCCCATATGGGGCTGATGCGGATTGCTTCACAACAAGACAGGGATAAAGTTGATGACGCGCTGAAGCGTGTCGGAATGCTGGATTATCGCCGACGCCAGATTGGCGAGTTAAGCGGTGGTCAGAAAAAACGTGTCTTTCTGGCCCGTGCCCTGGCGCAGGAAGCCAAAATCATCCTGCTGGATGAACCCTTCACCGGCGTTGATGTGCAAACCGAAGCCGCCATTATCCGTTTAATGCGCGAACTGGCGACCAGCGGTCACCTGATGCTGGTATCAACCCATAATCTGGATAGCGTTCCCGATTTCTGTGATGAAGTTGTTCTGATTAACCGTACCCTGCTGGCCGCCGGGCCGGTTGAAACGCATTTCACACAGGATAATTTGAACCGGACCTTTGGCATGAAAATGAAATGGGGCAGCGTGTGACAGAATTGCTGCTGGAACCGTTTTATTACGATTATATGATCCGGGCCATCTGGGTCAGCGCTCTTGTGGGCGGGGCGTGCGCGTTTCTGTCCGTCTATCTGATTATGAAGGGCTGGTCGTTGATGGGCGATGCGTTAGCCCATGCAGTTGTTCCGGGCGTGGCACTGGCCTATCTTGTGGCCCTGCCCTATTCGCTGGGTGCGTTTGCCGCCGGTATTTTGGCCGCGCTGGGAATGCATTTTATCCGCTTGAAAACGCGACTGCGTGAAGATGCAGTCATTGGGCTGGTTTTCACAACCTTCTTTGCGCTGGGGTTATTGATTGTATCCGTCAATCCTGTGGCGGTGAACGTGCAATCCATTATCCTTGGGAATATTCTGGCGATATCGGATCAGGATATTTTACAGGTCATTATTATTGCGGGCATTTCACTGGCCTTGCTGACCCTGAAATGGAAAGACCTGATGGTTGTCTTTTTCGATGAATCGCACGCGCGAAGCATTGGCATTCCCGTCACCGCGCTGAAAATCATGTTCTTTACACTGTTAAGCGCCTGCACCGTTGCGGCCCTGCAAACGGTTGGGGCGTGTCTGGTGATCGCCATGGTGATTACACCCGGTGCCACCGCTTACCTGCTGACCGACCGTTTTGGGTGGGTCATTATCCTGGCTGTATTGATTAGCGTGACCGCCTGCGCCGCCGGGGCTTACCTCAGCTATTTTGTTGATGGCGCAACGGGTGCGGTTATTGTTTTATTGCTGACGCTTGAATTCCTGGCAGCATTTATCTTTGCACCGAAACATGGGTTGCTCGCCAAACGGCGTAAGCTCGCGGGGGCATCATCATGATGGATATTTTAAACGCCTTCCTGATTGAACCATTATCCTATGGCTTTATGCAGCGCGGATTAATGATTGCGATGATGACCGGAACGGTTTGCGCGGTGCTGTCATGCTTTCTTATCCTCAAAGGCTGGTCATTAATGGGGGATGCGATTTCCCATGCGGTTTTACCGGGCATTGTTCTGGCTTTTATTACCGGACTCCCCTTTGCCGTTGGCGCCTTTGCCGCCGGAATTACCTGTGCCGTTGCGACCGGATATATCCGCGAGAACAGCCGCATTAAAGAAGATACGGTCATGGGCATCGTTTTTTCCGGTATGTTTGCGCTGGGCCTTGTCATGCTGACCAAGGTTGAAACCGATTTGCACCTGCTGCATATCCTGTTTGGAGATATGCTGGGAATTACCTGGCGGGATATTTTGGAAACAGCATTGATTACGGGCGTAACCCTGCTGATTATTGCAGTGAAATGGCGCGACCTGTTGCTTTATTGCTTTGATCCGGCCTATGCGCGCGTTGCGGGATTACCGGTCAGGGTGCTGCATTTCGGATTGTTACTACTGCTGTCACTGACCATTGTCGCATCGTTAAAGGCAGTTGGAATTATCCTTGTGATTGCCATGCTGATCGCCCCCGGCGCAATGGCCTTTCTGCTCACCCGCAGCTTTCATAAAATGCTGGCCATCGCTATTGCTGTTTCTATTTTTAGCTGTGTGGGCGGGACGATTATCAGTTTCCATGCCGATGTGGCAACAGGCCCATGCATTGTTGTGCTGCAGGCCATCATTTTTATGATTGCCTTTTGTTTTCAGCTTAAAGAACGCAATTATGTGAATAATCCTGCAACGTGATTGCCAGCCCAAGCCCTTTCCGTCATTATTAATAAAATAACTTTTCACGGGCAGGTCGCAATGCATCTGAAATATTGTTCGATTACCGGCGCAGATGACGCGGTACAGATTTCCGACCTTTCTAAACTTGCCGATGAATTTCCATTTCTGGAAACAGCCATCCTGCTATTGCCCGCCCGGGCGGGAACACCACGCTTTCCAAAACTGGAATGGATTGAAAAATTCGGCGCGACCTATACCGGGGCTAATGCCGCAATGCATTTATGCGATGACGGATTTTTAGGGTTCATTGCTGGACGCAAGGATATCCAAGATCTGATGCACGGATTTCAACGCATCCAGTTGAACCTGAAATTCGGCGACGTTGAAGGAAAATATGATCCGCTGGAACTGGTGGCGCGGGTGCGCGAAGCACCGCAATGGCAATTTATCCTGCAATACACCGCCGATAAAAATGAATTGCTGCCCTTATTTGAAGACGTTCCAAATCATGCCGTCCTGTTTGATGAATCTGCGGGACGTGGAGTCAGCCCGGATGGTTGGGATGAACCCCTGCCCGGTCATTTCTGCGGTTATGCCGGCGGAATGAATCCGGATAACGTCGAAGCCAATATTAAAATGATTCAAAATGTCGCCGACGGTCACATGACATGGATCGACATGGAAAGCGGCGTGCGCACTGATGATCGTTTTGATCTGCAAAAAATGCGGCGTGTGCTGGAACTCGTCGCGCCTTATGTACCCTGATCAGCGAAGAAGCGCCACAGCCTTTTCCATTGCCATGGTCAGATGCGCCCGCACATCCGTAAAACGCGGCAATTTTTCGCCCGTTTCTTCATTCATATAAAGGTCTTTGCGTACTTCAATCATAAAGGATTGAACCTGGCTGGTCCGGGCATAATGTTTCCCCGGCGTCAGCGACCCGGCAAAGGGCGCATCAACGCCAACCCAATAACCCAGTTCTTCAAAATGATCCTGCATCGCCGCCAGCAATTGCGGTGGCGTATGAAAATCATCTGTTCCAATGCAAATTTCCGGGCGCGGCAGTGACTGGTTATCCAGTTCATACGGCAAAGCCTTGGATGGAAAGCTATGGCAGTCGATCAACAGGCATCGGCCATGGCCGGCCAAGGCGCGATCGGCCCAGTCATTCACGAAATCATGATGCGGATGATAATACCGGTCCAGCAAGGCTTGGCGTTGTACGGCATCCGGTGCCGGGCGCAAGGGTTGCAACTGGGTGGTTGCCGTATAAAGAACCCCCATGCCACGCGCGGCCATTGATTCCTGCGCATCATCACTGAACCTTTCGGCATCAACCAGAAAGCGCGATACCGGAAAGACGGCGCGTTCGGCCCCGGGCAGATGATAAAGCTGATCCGTGTACAAATCCGTCAGGCGCAAATTTTCAAGCGCCAGACCATCGGCATCCAGATGATAGATATTCCGATATTCATCCGGGATATGGGTCGAGGAATGGGGAATATGCAGAAGGACAAAGGGCGTCACGATTTTTTATAGCCCATAAAAAGAACATCACGCTTTCCGGGAAACCAGCTTGGTTCCTGACGCACAATTTCAAAACCATTTTTTTGATAAAAATTGCGCAGGAAGGTTGTGTTGTAACAATTCAGGTGCAGTTCATCATATTGCTTTTTCGCAAAATTCAGCAACCGTGTGCCATCCCCGGCAGCACAGGAAAAGACACTGATGATTTCCCGTTCCGGCGTCACGGCAAAACCGCAATGGGCTTTATTCGACAGCCAGCATTCATCATTGGTATAGGCTGATTTCAGATCGATATTTTCGCGATGGTGTGGGCTGCTACGCATGGCCCGGATAACGCTTGCGCGGAACTGCTCCGATGAAACCCGGTTAAAGGTCAGACAAAGGTCGATTTGATATTCGGCCACGCCACGCAATCTCCGCCTTGGTGAAACTGCTTTTAGCCCGTCTTGTACAGGTTTTGCAAACTTTAAATTATGAAATGACCCGAAGCTGCCTGCGGCGGATCAGGGACAGGGCAATAAAGATGATATTTATCCCCAGCAAGGTCGCCGGATACAGTGTCGTGATCAGATTCAAGATTTCCAAGGCCCAGAACGACATAAAAAAGCTGAGGCTGACCAAGGCAAAAGTTTCCAGCGTTTCTTCATGCGGTTTAAACCATGACTTGCGGAAGGTCGGCACAAACGCCACGACATCGATGACAGAAATCAGGATGACGGACCATAAAGGATTATCGGTCAGCATCCATAGTGGGATCGCCAGTAAGGCCACCGATAACATGACCCAGTCTGACCGTGTAATGTTCTTTTCACCATATTTCAGGGCCAGAATGACAATAATAAAGTTCAAAACAGCAAAAACCCCGGTGACCCACGCCCCCGGCCCCGCATTTTCAGAAAGCTGGGCAAAAAACCCGATTGCCATCAATAGCCCCCAGACGCCCCAGGTAAAGATATGCGGACGCGTCTTTCCGCGGAAAATATCCCGCAAATACGGATAAAACGCATAGATACCGATTATGACGGCCACAAAGGCTATAATTTCCTGATTCATCATGGGGACAAAGTATAGAGGGTTTTTTCAATTCTGTCTTTTTAGGCATATGATAAGACCCAAATTATCACCCCGAACGGTAAAAATCATGCCCCAGACATCCCTCGTCCCCGATGCTTTTGTAACCTCTGCCGGTAAGAAAACCGTTACCGTCGTTCCGCTCAATTCAAAGGCGGCAGAAAGCTGGCTCAAAAAAAATTCTACTGCCACGCGGCAACGCGCAGAACAATCGAGCTTTACCGGCAAGCCGGGGCAAGTGCTGGCGCTGTATGATGACAAGGGCGTTTTAGACACGCTGCTGGCCGGTGTTAATGACCCGGTACAGCTTTTTGACGTGTCTGTCGCGGCTGAGCAACTGGCCCGATCCCTGCCCGAAAAATTCTTGAAAACAACGACCTTCAAACTGGATGCAACGGGGCTGAAACCGGAGGAACTGAACAATGCCTGTCTAGGCTGGGGCTTGGCCGCATATCGTTTCGACAGATACAAAACGGATAAGAAAGTCGCCGTTACACCGCGTCTGGTCTGGCCGGATAAGGCGGATAAAAAATCCGTCCTCGCTCATCTGGAATCTGCGTCCCTCATCCGCACACTGGTCAATATTCCGGCCAATGATATGGGGCCGGATGAACTGGAAGCCGCCGCCCGTACGCTGGCCGAAGCCGAAGGGCTGACCGTCAAGGTGACAAAGGATAAAGCGTTGCTGAAGGATAATTTCCCGATGATCTATGAGGTCGGAAAAGGCAGCCCCCGCCGCCCGCGCCTGATCGATCTGCAATGGGGAAATGCAAAGCATCCAAAAGTGACGCTGGTTGGCAAGGGTGTTTGCTTTGATACGGGCGGATTGGATATCAAACCGCCTGCGGCCATGCTGACGATGAAAAAAGATATGGCGGGTGCGGCACACGTTCTGGGGATTGCCCTTTTGATCATCCGCCACAAATTGCCGGTGCGCTTGCGCGTCCTGATCCCGGCGGTCGAAAATTCTGTTTCCGGCGAAGCATTCCGTCCGTGGGACATCATCAATAGCCGCAAGGGGCTGACGGTGGAAGTTGGTGACACAGATGCCGAAGGGCGTCTGGTGCTGGCCGATGCGCTGGCTTTGGCCTGCGAAGAAAAACCTGACTTCATTGCCAATTTCGCAACACTGACCGGTGCCGCCCGGGTTGCCCTTGGGGTGGAGGTTCCCGCCATTTTCTCCAACAACGAAAAACTTGCCTTTGCGATCAGCGATATTGGCCGGGTGCAGGATGATCCTTTATGGCCGCTGCCCCTGTGGCAACCGTACCGCAAGGAAATGACCAGCGATGTCGCTGATATTTCCAGCACCGGGTCTGGCAAGGCCGGGGCCATTACGGCGGCACTGTTCCTTGAAACTTTTGTTGACCCTAAAATCGACTGGGTCCATGTTGACCTTTATGCTTGGGATCACGGCGGCAAGGCGGGCCGGACACGCGGCGGTACGGAAATGACCAGCCGCGCAGTTTTCGCCTATCTGCAAAAGCGATTTGGGAAACAATGAATAAACTGGTTAGAATTTTCAGCGCTGTTGCCAATCTTCAGGAACAGGCCGGGGACCAAATGCATATTGGCCGCCGGGATTCCCAATTACTACACGGCGAACAATTTAAGGTCGAATCCATTCTGGATGGTTGGGCGTATGGCCGCAGCGTTCTGGACGGTTATACCGGTCATGTCCGCCTGACCGATATTGATGCCCGCCGGATTAAAACCACCCATGCGGTTGCAACAATTCATACCAATACTTACCCCGCCCCGGATTTTAAAACTCAACCTTCCCTGATGCTCAGCTTTATGTCGCGGGTTGCTATTGATACCCAACGGACACAGGACGGTTTTATTGCGCTGCGCGGCTTAAATAATGCATGGATCCCTGAATCACATCTGGTTGCCCTGAAAGATCTGAGAAAAAATCCGGCCGATATTGTTGAAACGGCCCTGATGTTTTCTGGCACGCCCTATATCTATGGCGGACGTTCCGCACGGGGGATTGATTGTTCGGGACTGGTTCAGATTGCCTTGCAACGCAACGGCATTCCCTGCCCGCGTGACGCCGATCAGCAACAAGATCATATCGGCAAGGCCGTAAAGCTGAAGAATATTCGCCGCGGCGATATTGTTTACTTCCCCGGCCATGTCGGAATCATGGTGGATGATAAAAATATTCTGAACGCAACGGTCCGCCATATGAAGGTCGTAACCGAACCCTTGGCCGATTTACTGGCCCATTACGGCGACGGTGAAAAATCCGTTCTGGCCGTCCGGCGCTTGAATTTTTAAGGGTTATATTTCAGGGCGGTCTTCTGACTGCCCGGCGTTAACGCCGCCAGCAATCCATTCGCAAAATCGGTCAGCGTATCATCCCGCGCGCCCATGACGACAATGCGATCGCCGGGTTGCGCATTTTGTAACAGGAATGCGCCGGCATCATCACGCGTATTGGTAAAATGAGCATTCGCCCCCAATGTTTTGATATCTGTAATCAGATCATTGGATGAAATATCCCGCGTCACGGTTCCGCCCGCGTAAAAAATTTCCGGCATGACCAACATATCTTGCGGACGCAATCCAGTGGCGAAAACCTCGATCAGTTCCTTGCGCATCATCTTCATCGGGCCAAAGCCATGCGGCTGGAACATCACCATGATCCGGCCCGGATGCGCGGTGAGTGTATCCAGTGATGCCTTGATCTTATCCGGATTGTGGCCGAAATCATCAATCACCGTCACTTGTCCGGCCATGCCCAGAACTTCTAAACGCCGCTTGATCCCCTTGAAGGATTCGAGCGCCTTGATCGCCTTTGGCAATTTCTCATTCAGGGCAATGGCCACAGCCAGCGCGGCCAGCGCATTGGACACGTTGTGGCGTCCGGGAACCTGCAAATGGCAATGATGCACCGACTGATCGCGCAGATCCTGAATATCAAACGAAATGCCGCCGATATGATGTTGCAGATTAATCGCGTTCAGCGTTGCGAATGGTTTTTCAATGCCGAACGTAATCGTCCACGGATGCAGCTGGGCCATTTTTTCGGCGCGCTCATCATCCAGATTGATGATGGCTCCTTCGCGGGCGCGCATCAGAAAATCGCGGAATAACGGTTCAATGACATCAAACGGTTTATGGTCCAGCGTAATATTGTTCAAAACCGCAATCGCCGGGTTAAACAGGGCAATTGTCCCGTCGCTTTCATCCATTTCGGCAACAAATAAATCAGACGTCCCGCCCACGGCATTCCCAAGCAGGCTGGCCGTGTGTCCGGCAAAATTCGGCATGACCCCGCCATTGGCAATGGTCGGCCCAAGCCCCATGGCGTGCAACATCCATCCGGTCATACCGGTCACCGTCGTTTTGCCGCTGGTCCCGGCAATACCGATTCCGCGCTTGGCATTAAACAGGCTGGACAATAAATCCGCGCGCTTCAAAACCGGAATGCCGAGTTTGCGCGCATTTTGAATATCGGGAATGGATTCCTCAACCGCGCTCGATACGACAACGTAATCGACACCCTGCACAACACCGGACCCATTTTGCCGGTGCATCGTGATGCCGCTTTGTGACAGGGTTTTAAATTTTTCGGGTACTTCCCCGCGGTCGGAACCACGGTCAGAACCGGATACAGCATTCCCCGCACGGCGGACAAGATCCGCCAAAGCGCTCATCCCGCTGCCGCCAATGCCAACGAAGAAATAGTGTTTTGATTGTAAGGTCATAGGGTGGTTTTAAACTTATTTATCCGGTGAATCAAATAGATCCGGATTGGCACCTGGAACCCCGCCCGATTTAGGCGCGGCGGGTGCTGCGGCCGCGTTCGTCGGTTGTTCCACGATAATAGAATCCGACATCGTTGGTTCTTGGCGGGTATTCATCTGGCGCGCGGCTTGGCCGACATCGCTGATCAGGGCTGATTTACCGGGGCGGAATTGTTCCATTCCGGCAATATGCGGATTATTTTCCAAAACCAATTGGTAATCCGGCAGCGGATAAGGTTGTGGCGGCATGGCGGTAAAATCCATTACCAGAACGTCCGGATATTGATGCGATGCCCCGGTCAGGTAATCCCATGTCACACCGGGAACAATCCCGTTCGACACATTGGCATAGACCATATTGGACATTTCCGGGGTCAGGGTAATGCTTAACTCCCGGTTTCCGGGGGCCGCACATTTAACCTTCATCGGGTCGCTGGATTTCATTACACGGATCGTACCCGGCGCATAGGCGCGGTAGCGGCGCCCCGGCTGGGTCACATCACAAAGCGCCTCGCCCGTGCCAACAATTTCAATTTTCAAATCCTGAGCAGGTTCTTCCAACGCAGTCGCACAGGAAGATAAAAGAAAAGCGGCAGCCGCAAAACCGAGCAAACGGACCATAATGTCAAATCCAGATGATAAAAAGATGATAAAGCGGCGAAATGCCGCGGGGATTTATACCATTAAAGGTACCGGGAAATAGCCCTGCTGACAAGCCGCACCAACAACATCATTACGTTAAATTATTGCCCTGTGGAATGCCTCTATGATAAATCAGTGACGATCATCGAAAGGGAACAAAATGACCATGTATGAACCCGGCTATGCCCCGGCCCCTAAAAAACAAGAAGAACCAAAAGAAAAGCACGGCTTGCTAAGCGATTTTAACAATGCTTTACGGTCTCACAATCACGCCAAGAAAATGGCCGTGTACATGCAGGGTGCAGACGAAGATGGTCAACCCCCATTTTAGAGTCCACCCTTTAAGTTACAATCATGCTGTTGCGGTGGCATAAAGGAAGGGGCTGGAGCGTAAGCGACGGCCCCTTCCTTTATGCGGGCCAGAGGTGCCGGTGGTTTATAGCC
>CAACXI010000063.1_pt1 | contig 29520 bp, 26 predicted proteins | sample 2275891 | NCBI WGS metagenome assembly CAACXI01 (sample SAMEA5312484, study PRJEB27640) | indoor metagenome | biome: indoor environment; feature: controlled; material: polymer antistatic dissipative epoxy resin | place: Italy | collected 2014-05-27 | reverse complement strand
AAAACTGAATGCGGTGATCGATACCATTGATGCGCCGTCCATCACGCCCATCCTTTTTGATATGCGCGATGATGCCGCGATGCAGGATCAGATCGCAAAAATTCCGGTGATTGATGTTCTGGTCAATAATGCCGGGCTGGCCCTGGGGCTTGAACCGGCGCAGCGCGCGAATTTGTCCGACTGGGACGAAATGATCGACACCAATATCCGCAGCCTGACGCATATGACGCGTCTGGTTCTGCCGCAAATGGTGGATCGTCAATCCGGACACATCATTAATATCGGTTCGGTCGCCGGGAATTACGCCTATGCAGGCGGCAATGTGTATGGCGCGACTAAGGCGTTTGTCCGCCAGTTTTCCTTAAATTTGCGCGCCGATCTGCACGGCACGAAAATCCGCGTCACCGATATTGAACCCGGCCTGGCCGAAACCAATTTTTCCATTGCCCGTTTTAAGGGTGATGCCGAAAAAGCTGCCGCCGTTTATGCCGGGACCACGCCGCTGACCGGGGATGATATTGCCGAAGCGGTGTTCTGGAGCGCGACCCTGCCCGCCCATATCAACATTAACACCATGGAAATCATGCCGGTCGGGCAATCCTTTGCCGGGCTGGCCATCCACCGGGAGAAACAATCATGACTGGGAATGACCTCCATTCAAAAAACCGCCGGATGCTGGTGATTGTTTTTGCCGTGGTGTTCGGCATGGTCGGGCTGTCCTTTGCCGCCGTCCCGCTTTACAAGATTTTCTGCCAGATCACGGGGTTTGGCGGCACCACCCAGATGTCCGCCACGGCCCCCGATGAGGACCAGATTCTGGGGCGCAAGATCAACGTCAAATTTAATGCCGACGTTTCGCGCAATGTCCTATGGAAATTCCACTCGGACCAGCGCCAGATCGACGTGAAACTGGGCCAGCAAGGCCTAATGTCCTTTTCCGCCAAAAATGAAGATAAAGTCCCGGTGACAGCCGTTGCCGTTTATAACGTCACCCCACTGAAGGCTGGGAAATATTTTCATAAAATCGCCTGTTTCTGCTTTGGCGAACAAAGCCTGAACCCCGGCGAAAGCGCCACCTATCCGGTTGTCTTCTTTATCGATCCCAAAATGGATCAGGACCCGAATATGAAGGACGTCACGACCATCACCCTGTCCTATATGTTTTTCCAGACCGATACTGCGGAACTGGAACAGGCGATGGAAGATTTTAATGTTCAAATGCCCGATCCGGCGACATCAGGAACTGTTGCTTTAACGCCGGAAAAACAGTAAAAACAACCCGTTATAGTCCCTCTGCAAGGAAGCGTCCGTATGTCCAGCCATGACATCCATACTACAGGCCCGCAATATTCCTCATCCGGCCACCCGCACCCCTATCATATTCTGCGCCCAAGCATCTGGCCGCTGGCAAGCTCGTTCGCTGCGGGACTGCTCGCTGTTGGTATGGTGCTGTATATGCATGAAGCATCGTTTGGCAGTTTTAAAGTTGGCCTGACCGGTGTCTTCCTCGGCCTGATGGCTGTTGCCGCCTGTATGTTCTTCTGGTGGAAGGATGTGGTTTATGAAGCTGTCGTTGAAAAAGCACACAGCCCCATCGCACAGATCGGCCTGCGTTACGGCATGATGTTATTTATCGCATCGGAAGTTATGTTCTTCGTTGCGTTCTTCTGGGCCTTCTTTGACTCCAGCCTGTTTGCGGCTGAAGCCCAGCAATTCCTGCGCACGGCCTACACCCAAGGGGTCTGGCCGCCGCCGCACATCATTACCATTCCGCCATTTGAATTGCCGTTGTTGATGACGATGATCCTGTTGCTGTCTGGTTGCACCGTCACCTGGGCGCACCATGCGATTATCGAAGGCAAGCGCGCTGAGTCGATCAAGGCACTGGGCGTGACTGTCGCACTGGGTTTTATCTTCCTGTGCTTCCAGGTCTATGAATACCAGCACGCTGAATTCGCCTTTAAAGAGGGCATTTTCGCCTCCACCTTCTACATGGCAACCGGTTTCCACGGCTTCCACGTTTTTGTTGGAACAGTGTTCCTTGCCGTTTGCTGGCTGCGCGCCCGCAAAGGTCACTTTGAACCGAAAAGCCATTTCGGGTTTGAAGCCGCCGCATGGTACTGGCACTTCGTTGACGTGGTCTGGTTGTTCCTGTTCATCGCCATCTACTGGTGGGGCGGCACAATTGGTACTGGTACGGCCATCGCGCCATGACCCCGGCCACGCCCGGTGATATGTTACAAATTGCCTTGCGGCAGAAATGCCCCCGTTGCGGTGTAGGCGATTTGTACAATCCGGGAATTTCCGCCACCGTTCGTGATGTTTGCAATCATTGCGGATTGGCGATTGGTAAAAACGACAGCGCCGATGGCCCTGCCGTTTTCCTGATCTTCTTCCTGTGTTCCATTTTATTGCCGCTGGCCTTGCTGCTGGATGCGCTGGTCGTCATGCCATTATGGGCACAGGCCGTTTTATGGACGGTTGTCGCACTTGGAATCACCATCGGGCTTTTACGTCCGACCAAGGCCTATGTCATCGCCCTGCAATACAAACACCGTTCCAGCGACTGGGAAAAATGAACCCGGAAAAAAAGAAAACGGCGTCCAAGATTCCATTCTGGGCCACCGCACTTACCCTTTTGGGCGTGATCATTCTTTGCACACTCGGCACCTGGCAAATCCAGCGCCTGCACTGGAAAGAAAAACTCCTGACGCAGATTGATGCGCTGTATGAATCCCCCGCTGCCACCAATCCCGTTACGCGCGAAACGCTCAACGACGCCGCATCGCGTGGTGATGATTTCCTGCGCGGTACGATTCGCGGACATTATCTGCCGGAAAAATCTTTCCGCACGGGGCCGCGCATTCTGGACGACAAACAAGGATCGCATCTTTATACGCCGTTTGTCTTGCAGGATGGCGGCACGGTTCTGGTCAATCGTGGATGGATGCCCAATGACAATGCCGCACCCATACCAACGCCTTCTGGCACAATCAATGCGCCGGGCCTGTTCCGTAAGCCAGATGCTGCCAATCATTTCACACCGCCGGATGACCTGAGCGCGAATATTTTCTATCATATCGATCCGGCAAAAATCGGTGCCGCAAAAAATCTGGATCACCCCGCACCCTATATTCTTTATCTGGAACGGGATGATGACGGAACATTGCCCCGCGCCATCAGCGCAAAACCGTCCCTGAACAACAACCACAAATCATATGCATTGTTCTGGTTTACGATGGCGGGGGTTTTGGTGGTGATCTACGCTTTGCGCTTTATTCTGCCGATTAACGGATGGGTGCGGATAACGGCTCGGCGGTGACGGCGCGGGAATTATAGCCTGTGCCAACTGATGACCCCGAAGCGGGTTCATAATTATCATAGCAAGGAAACGCGTGGGACAGGACGCTGGCCACCATCACCCCGGCGGGTTGGGTTTGCATTTGCGGCATCTCTCCGGCTTCCATGCGGACCAGTTCGACCAATTGCTGTGCCTTGACCCCGGCATGACCGCAAGCACGCTGGCCAAAGACGGGCTGTTCGCTCGTCATCGCCTCTGCCACGGCCATGATATAGCCATTGCACAGCCCAAGATCGGTATCATATTTACCGCTGCAAAAATTCAGCAGGGTTTTTCCGGCAATTAATTCGCGTGAAAACCCGTCATTCGCGTCGGAACGCACAATTGACCCCGGGGCCAAATAGGCCACCAGAAGAATAATTGTGAAATGGAAGACGTGACGAACGGGATGCATCGCTTTAAACTCCAGCCGAATCATCATAACCGTGGAAAGCGAAAAAACGAATGGCCGTTCTGTTTCACCCTCTTATTCCTGTTGATAATTCACACTGGGCGCCATTGCTGCGTGAAGCGTTGAAGGAACACGATATGCGCATCTGGCCCGATATCGGCGATGCGGCAGAGATCACCTATATCGTCACATGGAAGCTGTTTCCCGGTGATGCCACCGCCTATCCGAATTTGAAGGCGGTTTTGTCCTTAAGCGCCGGGGTCAATCAATATATCGGCCATCCCGATTTCCCCAAAGGCGCGCAACTGATCCGCATGATCGAACCCGGATTGTCGCAAGGGATGATGGAATATGTCCTGAGCTATGTCATGCGGTTCCACAAAGGCCACGACCACATGACGCGTTTGAGCGAAGGCCCATGGGGCAGCACGATCCCGCCATTGGCACAGGATCGGCGCATTGGCATTATGGGGCTGGGCGAAATGGGCGGCGCGTGTGCCAAGGCCTTGCAGGCACTGGGCTTTCACATCAATGGATGGAGCCGCACACCCAAAACCATTGACGGCATCAAAAGTTTTGCCGGACCGGAAATGCTGCATGATTTTCTGGGGCAGAGTGACATTCTGGTGTGCCTGTTGCCCCTGACCGCCGAAACGCAGAATATCCTGAACGCGGACAGCCTGTCGCATTTACCGCGCGGGGCGTGTGTCATCAACGCCGCACGCGGCAGACATCTGGTCGATGCCGATCTTTTGGCCCTGCTTGATTCCGGGCATCTGGATCAGGTCGCGCTTGATGTGTTCCGCGAAGAACCACTGCCGATGGATCATCCCTTCCGCCATCATCCGCGCATCCATATCACCCCGCATCTGGCCGCCATCACCATGCCGGATACAGCCGTGCAAAGCCTGAAAAATGCCATTGAACAATTGGAACGTGGCGAAACCCCGGCGGGGCGGGTTGATCTGCAACGCGGTTATTAAATGGACAGCGCCTTTTAGGAAATGGTCATGCCTTCAACCCGCAAATGCGGTGTGGCGGCACGGCTTTTAAAGCGGTTTAAATCATCCGCCGCGGCCATATTGCGGAACATATCGCGCAGATTGCCGGCAATCGCCATGCTTTCAACCGGATGCGAAATTTTTCCGTTCTCGATCCAGAACCCGTTAGCACTACGGCTGTAATCACCATTGGTCAGGTTGATCCCCTGCCCCATCAGGCTGGTGACATATAACCCGTCCTTGATATCGCCCATCAGATCCGCATAAGGCATATCAGGTTCAATGGTTATATTCCCGCCCCCAACGATGGGTTGGTTAAAGCGTCGGCTGTTTTCCAGCCCCATGAAAAATGCACGCAAGGACCCACCCTCGACAATGGTTTCCGGCTTGCTGGCGAACCCTTCGCCATTATACATCGATGATGCCAGACCCCGGCGCAGCAACGGATTAGTTTTGATCGTGATTCCCTTTGGAAACAAATCCTGTCCGATGTCTTTCAGATCAAGGAATGTTTGGTGGGTACGCAATGCGCCGCCACTGGCCGCACTGATAAAATGCCCCAGCAACCCGGCGGCAACATCAGGATGGAACACAACCGGGAATGTCCCGGCCTTGCCCGGACGTGGGTTCAAATGCGAAACCGCTGCCGTACCGGCCAGAATGCCGATTTGTTGTGGGTCCATCAGATCGCCGAGATGCCGGGCAGAGCTATAGGCATGGTCCGATTGCATCTTGCCGTTTTCTTCGGCAATCACCGAAACGGACAGGCTGTGTGCCGTTGAACGGTTATAAAAATATCCGCCAAAGCTGGACAGCGAAATGGACAAATCTTTTGACAGGCTGGCGGAGCTGCCGCTGGAATTTTTAACCCGGGCGATCTGCATCGCGGCATCTTCCATGGTGCGAACGATCTGGATCACCTGATCTTGTGATTGGGATGACGGATCATAAAGATCAAGCCGGTTATTATTGCGCACTTTTGACAGCAGGGCCGGATCAGGCGGCAAGGTGTTCGGATCATTCGGCTTGCTGGCAATCGATGACATCAACGTGGTGATCGCATCGCGCAGATCATCAGGGTTCAGGCTGATCAGCGCGGTTGAACTGTATTTTTCACCAACCCACGCACCCAAATTGATGCTCATCGCGCTGGCGGTCATCATTTTTTCGATATTGTTCAGCCGCACGCTGGTGACGCTGGACTGGCTGGCGGCATAATCGGCTTCGGCGTGATCGGCCCCGGCCTTTTTCATGGCCTCAACGGCCTGTTCCAGAATATTTGAAATATCGCGGCTTTGCTTGGTGTTCATTCCCTGTGTCCTTCGGCTTTTTTCTTTTTTTGTGTTTAACAGGGTTAGCATGGCCGAAGCCCTTATGTCAAACCTGCGCACCTGCGAAACGATCATAAAAAAAACCCCGGACAATGCCGGGGTTTTTTTGGATGCCGCAGGTTTATTTCACCTGAGGCTGAATATCGAACTGGTGGAATGGCGGTGGAGAGGACAGGGTCCATTCCAGCGTCATGCATTGCGGCTGGACGTTCCAGTAATTGCCGCTGACGCGTCTGCCAAAGAACAGCGTATAGAACGCGATAAACACGAACAGCAAGGTTGCGGCCCCGGCGAGATATGCGCCATAGGACGAAATCTTGTTCCAGTGTTCATAGGCATCCGGATAATCCGGGTAACGGCGCGGCATACCGGCCAGACCCAGGAAATGCTGCGGGAAGAAGATCATGTTCACGCCGATAAAGGTCAGGAAGAAATGCAGCTTTCCGAGGAATTCCGGATACTGGCGACCGGACATTTTGCCGATCCAGTAATAGAAGCCCGCGAACAATGCAAACACCGCGCCTAAGGACAGAACATAATGGAAGTGCGCAACGACGTAATAGGTGTCGTGCAGAACGATATCCATCCCACCATTGGCCAGAACCACACCCGTCACACCACCAACGGTGAACAGGAAGATAAAGCCGATCGCCCACAACATCGGGGTTGTGAATTCAATTGAACCGCCCCACATCGTCGCAATCCATGAGAAAATCTTGATGCCTGTCGGCACGGCGATAATCAGCGTGGCAGCGGTGAAGTAAGCGCGCGTATCAACATCCATCCCAACGGTGAACATATGGTGCGCCCAGACGACAAAGCCGACCGCGCCAATGGAAACCATCGCATAAGCCATCCCCAGATAGCCGAAAATCGGTTTTTTGGAGAAGGTGGAAACGATATGGCTGACAATACCGAAGGCCGGCAGAATCATCACATACACTTCCGGGTGACCGAAGAACCAGAACAAATGCTGGTACAGGATCGGATCGCCGCCCTTTTCAGGGTTGAAGAATGCGGTGCCAAAATTACGGTCGGTCAGCAGCATGGTGATCGCGCCGCCCAGAACCGGCAAGGACAGAACCAGCAGGAACGCCGTGACCAGCATCCCCCAGACGAAAAGCGGCATTTTGTGCAATGTCATGCCCGGTGCGCGCATATTAAAGATGGTGGTGATGAAGTTCGCCGCACCCAGAATGGAGCTTGCCCCCGCAAGGTGAAGCGCAAAAATCGCCATATCAACGGACATCCCGTCATGCGGTGCAATCACGGAGAGCGGCGGATAAACCGTCCAGCCCGTCCCCGCGCCAACACCGACAAACGCCGATGCGACCAGCAACAGGAATGCCGGAACCAGCAACCAGAAGGAAATATTGTTCAAACGCGGAAACGCCATATCGGGCGCCCCAATCATCAACGGCACGAACCAGTTGCCGAAACCGCCAATCAAACCGGGCATCACGACAAAGAAAACCATGATCAAGCCGTGCGCGGTAATCCATACGTTCCACATCTGGCCGTTTTCAACCAGTTGCAAACCAGGCATCTGCAATTCATAGCGCATCAGCATCGAGAACGCGCCGCCGATCAGCCCCGCGATAATCGAGAAGATGATGTACAGCGTCCCGATATCCTTGTGGTTGGTTGAACAGAACCAACGGGCAAAGAAGCCGGGCTTGTGATCGTGAGCATGATCGTCATGCGCATGATCTGTATGATGTTCTGGATGAGTTGTACTCATAATCGCACCTTAAAAACTAAGAGGTCATTGTGTGGTTAAAATTATTCGGCAGCCTTGGCTGTATCGTCTGTAGCGGTTTCTGCCGCAGCGGGTGAGCCGAGAATGACAGGAGCCGCGGCTTCTTCAACCTTGGCTTCCGGCATTGTGCCGCCCTGTTCCGCAACCCAGGCCGCAAAAGCGTCCTTGCTGACGGCATGGATTTCAACGGGCATAAACGCATGACCCTGACCGCAAAGCTCGGAACACTGGCCGTAATAAACGCCTTCTTTTTCAATCCGGATCCATGTTTCGTTCAAACGGCCCGGAACCGCATCAGTCTTGATCCCAAAGGATGGCATGGCAAAGCTGTGCAGAACATCAGCCGCCGTGACCAGAACCTGAATATTGGTATCCACCGGCAGAACGACAGGATTATTGGTGGACAGCAGGCGAACCTGATTTTTCGATGCGTCGATTTCATTATCCGGGATCATGTTCGATGTCACACTGATATCGCCGTTATCAGGATATTCAAAACCCCAATACCATTGATAACCCGTGACCTTCAGCGTCATTTCCGGTGTTTCGGTACGGTCGACATAATAAAGCAATTTGAAAGACGGCACGGCGATGATGATCAGGATGACAACCGGGATCACCGTCCAGATGATTTCCAGCAAGACGTTATGCGTGGTCATCGATGGAACCGGGTTCGCCTTGGCGCGGAAACGGATCATCACATAAAGAAGCAGGACCGAAACAAAAATCACGATCAGCGTGATGATGATCTGCAACATGCCATAGAAAGAATGGATACGTTCCGCTGACGGCGTGACCGCCTCCGGGAAACCCAACTGACCGTTATACAGACCATTGGCGAGGCCAAAATCCGGGAACACGGTCAAAGCAAGGGTCAGGATCAGGGAAAATGCAAAGAAACGGAGTATGTTCATTTTTGTCATAATCTTACTATGGTGAGGGCTGCAGACCAGCCGGGACCGCTCTTGATACACCCAAAAAGCGGGTCGTTGCAAGCGGAAAGCGCTGGCCTTAACCCGTTGTTTCAGGACCGCTTTTAACCATAAGGATGGGTCAGGCCGCGACCGGGGGTATCGCCATGGTCTGGTGGGTCAGAAGGTCGGAATTGGTGTCATCAGCAAGGGCCAGACGCAAACTGGCCTTGCTGTGATCGGCATAGATCAGGGCGTCGCGGCTATTTTGCTCCAAAACCGGGATAAGGGCCGCTAAAGCAGGACTATTGATATTCCGTAATACCTCAACCGCATAATCCAGCCCCGGTCCGATCCGGCGCCGAAAGGCCAGCCGCTCCCCATCCGTCATGCAATAGACATAGAAATTTTCCCGCGATTTGTTCAGGCGACGGTGAATATCGTCCTGCCACAGGTCAAAACTGACAATCAGGGTATTGCGCAAAAATATCGTCTGGCGCCGGGTTTCCGCGTCCTGCATCTGCGCATCCGGGCGGGCCAGTACATAATCAATCGTATGAATGACATTGGACAGGCGTTGCACCGCCTGCAGCGGATGGACCCCCGCTGGCGCATCGGCTTGCGCGTCTGCGTTATTATTGAAACTAACCATTTTTTCACACCCCGTTTTGACGCAATCTACGCGCGCTTGTGGGGAGACGACAAGATGAAATAGACTGGACCCCACAGATTTTAGAAGGATTCGTTTTCATGATTACCCCTCTTTATGCCGGATTGCTCAGCCTGGTGCTGGTTCTCCTGATTGTGCGGATTGCCCGGCTGCGCTGGAAACTGTCGATTGCGATTGGTGATGGCGGTGACCGCACCTTGATGCGCGCCATTCGCGCCCATGGCAATTTTATCGAAACCGCCCCATGGGGCATTCTTTTATTATTGCTGCTGGAAATGACAGACGCGCCGGATTGGGGGCTGCATCTTTTTGGCGGCGCCTTGCTTTTGGGCCGGATCCTACATGCTGTCGGCCTCAGCCGTTATGCCGGACCCAGCGTGGGACGGATGGGCGGGATGCTTTTGACGTTGCTGATCTTCCTGTGCGGCGGGGTCGCCTGCCTGTTTCAGGTTTTATAAACCGATTACCGATGCAGCATAATGGCGGTCAGCGCAACGCAGACCGCCGTTTCGCACCGTAATATGCGCGGACCCAGCGAAGCGGCGCTCCAGCCGTTTTGTGTGCCAATCCAATCCGCTTCCTGTGCCGTGAACCCGCCTTCCGGGCCGATCAAAACGGCAACCGCCTGTTCCGACGATACGTTGGCCAGCAAAGCATCAATCGACAGCGTTTCGCCACGTTCAAGGCAGGCAAGCAATTTTGCGTCCCCCGGTAAATGCGCCGGAATATCGCGCAGCTTTATAATGTCATGCAAAACTGGCATATCCAGCCTTTCGCATTGTTCGGCCGCTTCAAAAATCTGCTGTTTTAAACGCTTATCATTAATATCGCGCACTTCGGTATTCTGGGTGACAACCGGATGCAGGTCCGTGGCCCCCAATTCGATAGATTTTTCCACCAGCCAGTCCATCCGTGCCTTTTTAATCGGCGCGAAAAACAAATGGGTGCGCGGCTGGTTCACGGGTTGCGGTTTCAAGTTACGGATGGCGGTGGCGTGGCCGTCTTTTTTGCCCAGCGCCGTCAGCGTGCATAACCATTCCCCGTCTTGCCCGTTAAAGAGGCGGATCTGGTCACCATCTTGCCGCCGCAAGACTGTTTTGAAATAATGCGCCTGCTCCGCCGATAGGGTAATATCGGCATTCTCCCCCAACGGGGATTCGACAAAAAGACGCGGCAATTTGAAAAAATCGTCATCACTCATACCGACAAGATAGCACAATGACCCATACCGATATCAATACCAAAGGATGGATTGCCCGCCTGCCCGCCGGGATGCGCCCCTATGCACTTTTGATGCGGCTGGACCGTCCCATCGGCACATGGCTGTTATTGTTACCGGGATGGTGGGCGGTCAGTCTGGCCGCCGGGGGCGGGCTGGAATTAAACCGGGCTGATTTATATGTGCTGGTTTTATTTGCCCTTGGCGCGGTTGTCATGCGCGGCGCGGGATGCGTCATCAATGATTTATGGGACCGCAAGCTGGACCGGCAGGTTGAACGGACACGGTCGCGGCCCTTGGCATCGGGGGCGGTGTCGGTCCGCAGGGCGATCATCTTTCTGGCGGTGCTGCTGCTGATCGGCCTTGGCATTTTGCTGCAACTCAGTCTGGTGGCGATTTTACTGGGGATTTTATCGGTTGGTTTTATTGTTGGCTATCCGGCGATGAAACGGATTACCTGGTGGCCGCAAGCCTTTTTGGGGCTGACCTTCAATTTCGGCGCGTTGATCGGCTGGGCGGCGGTGACCGGGGTGGTCGGGTTACCCGCCTTGCTTCTTTATTGCGCCGGGTTCTTCTGGACCTTGGGCTATGACACCATTTATGCGCATCAGGATGTCGAAGATGATATGCAGGTCGGCATTAAATCATCTGCCCTGCGCCTTGGCCAACGGTCCAAAATCTGGATCGCGCGTTTTTATTCGCTGTCATGGTTATTAATGGTTTTGGGGTTTGTGCTGGCCGGGGCCGGATTACCGGCCCTGCTGGTGTTGGGCGCAGCCGGATGGCATTTCCGCTGGCAATTACAAACATGGCAACTGGATGACCCGCGCAGTTCGCTGGCCATCTTCCGGTCCAACCGCGATTTCGGGTTGATCGTTTTCGCGGCGGCCCTGCTCTCCGGCATTCAACTCTTCTAATCCGTCACCCCATAAGAAAACCGGGACACCTTTTTCAAGGCATCCCGGTTTTTCAATTCTGCTGGATTAACGCACCGAACTGGCCGGTGGGGTCACCTTGTTATGCGCAAATTTCATGCTGCGTCGGGTGGAGAAATCTTGGTCGATCTGGCGGACCTTGGCTTGGAAGACGCGCAATTGTTCGCCTTCAAGAATTTCCCCGGTCGGCAGATTAACGCCACGCGGATCAGCCTGAACGCCGTTCACCAGGACTTCATAATGCAAATGCGGACCGGTTGAATTGCCGGTTGTGCCGACATACCCGATGACCTGACCCTGACGGACGCGCTGACCTACGGTAACGTCTTTGGAAATGCGGCTCATATGGGCATAGGCGGTTGAAATCTGGCCATTGTGGCGGATACGAATATAATTGCCATAGCCGCTGAACCGTCCGGCACGTTGCACGGTACCATCACCAGCCGCATAAATCGGGGTTCCGGTCGACGCGGCAAAATCGATGCCCTTGTGCATTTTGTTATACCCTTGGATCGGGTGGCGGCGCATTCCATAGCCGGACGAAACGCGGGCACCATCAATCGGGGTTTTCATCAAAGTCTTGCGGATGCTTTTGCCGTTGCCTTGGAAATAATCAACCCGGCCATCTTTCATTTCATGGCGGTAGATCGGGATTTCGACCCCTTCGAGGGTCAGCTGGGCATAAATCAGATTGCCGGTTTTAATCCGCACGCCATCTTCGGTTTCATGTTGTTCGTACATGACTTTCAACTTGTCGCCCTGACGGATGTCACGCTGGAAATCGATCTGCCATGAATAAACGCGGATCGCTTCGGCAACGACAGAGGATGGAATTCCGGCCTTGGCCGCAGAACCGAACAGGGAATTTTGAACTTCTGTTTCCTGCGCATAGAGCTGCGTTTTCATCGCGCGCTCTTGGACCTTGGCTTCATAGCCCTTTTCCGCCTCACCGCGCGCCACCGAAACGGTGCGCAGCTGATCGACAGCCATGTTCAAAGACGCAAACTGGTAACCCGATTCCTTATCGGCGACCGGGTCCATTTTGATGTTCAGGACTTGGCCGGGTTTCAGATTGCGCGGGTCCACATGGGCCTTGACCGCCTGTACCACTTCATACGCTTCATTATTGGATAATCCGGCACGGTTCAAAACACCGGTCAATGTATCGCCGGAGCCAATTTTAACGCTTTTTTCCTGCGGTCCGGCGGGTTTTTCTTCGCGCGGCAATTGCAAGGTTGGCTGGCCAGCCGCCGGATCAATCATCGCCAGACGCTCGGCATCCGCCGCATCAACGTCATCCATCGACCGTTTCAGGCGTTTTTGGGACAGGGCCGCACGGGCAAAAAGGGATTGGTCATCAGCATCTGCGTCATTCTGGGCCGTTTCGATGACGGCCGGGCCGAGAACAACCGGGTCAACCCCGGCAATTTGATGGGCTGCGTTTGTGGTCAGAGCGCCGGACAACATGGTCCCGGCCATCAGCATTAAAACCCCAAACCCGACACAGGGCAGCGCAACATAACGAACGCGCAACGTATTCTGGCGGGTTAAAACATAACGGTGGCGAACCGGGACAAAGCGGTTCACGTTGCGCAGAAGGCCATCAACATCAATTGATTTAAAGCGGTCTGCAAATTGTCCTGCACGATTCAACATCGTCGTCTTTTACTCTTTGTATTCTTCTGATTGATTTTTGCGTGTGTGGCTTGGTGTGCCTTGGCGGGATCGGGGATCGTACAGAAAGGGGCGAACACGCCACCTAAAACTGAACCGCTTGAACATTCACGCGACTGGTTGTCTGGTCAGATTTCTCACTTTACTCAGGGTTACCGTACAGCTTTGTTAACACAGGATGAATAGGTTGCCTACCCATTTTGCTTATCCACAAGGTATTTAGCGGTGGAAATTAACCTATATTATGAAAACAATCAACGGGTTAGGCGGAATTACAGGGAACTATTTCGCCGCACATTCCTTGGTAATCGCATCATGCGCCGCGCCGGAGCCTTTTAAATCAAAGGTATCGACGGTCGCCGTCCCGCGTGATGAAACACCCCGGATGGTCATGGTTGACCCTTTGCGCATGGCTTCGACCAGCTTTTCATCGGTCGCCGCATCCGGCGCCCACGCCGTATCGTCCTGCGTAAATAATGTAATCGTCGTATTACCGATTTTCACCGTGGCATCACTGCCCGGCTTATAAGGATATCCGGCGATATAGCTGAAAACATTCTTTGTCCCTTCGGCAGGGCGGTTGGTGATCAGCGCATGGATGGGGCCGCGGCGCGTATAATCGCCCTCGTGCTTGGATGGCTCGCTGGCCATGTAGCATACTTTCGATCCGGCTTCCTTGACGCGGATGGCGGTCCATTTTTCATGCGTTGCGATGGTTTCGGAATCCGCCGCCAAGGCCGGCATGGCCGCGCCAACAAGCAGGGCAAAAGTCATAAACATTGCGGGAAGAGTTTGTTTCAGCATGATAATTCCTGTCAGCCAAGGGAAGCGTGAATTGCGCCCTATTATAAAGACAAGCCCTTTCTTGGCAAATACTTTCCACCCCCAATGATCCATACCATCTTTCCCCCCGTATAAAACCTAAGATCAAGCCCCATGCGACCATACTGTGCGGCGATACGATAGGACGATGTTTTGTGAAAGCCTGCCCCGACATTCCCGCCCAACTCACCCCCGCGTCAGGCCTGACCGGTTATGACCCGCGTTTTTCGCTTGTTCTGCCCCGGCAGGCGGGGCTTAATATGCGGATGATTGCCGAACCATCCACCCTTCCCGTTGCCAATGACCCTGCACCAAGGTTTGAAGACCTGCTGAGTGCGGTGGGCCAGCGCCGTGACCGGGCGGCGTTCATTACCCTTTTCCATCATTTCGCCCCGCGCCTGAAATCCTTTTTGATGAAAAAGGGCGCAACCCCCGAACACGCCGAAGAACTTGCGCAGGAAACCATGCTGACCGTCTGGAACAAGGCCGCCGGCTATGATCCCGCACAGGCCGGGGCCAGCACATGGATTTTTACGATTGCCCGGAACAAACGGATTGATGCCCTGCGGAAGAACAGCCGGGTCGAGTATGATTCCAGCGATCCGGCCTTTGTCCCGGATAATGCATCGCCGGCCCCCGACCATGCCGTGATCGCCGCCGACCGGGCGGAAAAACTGGCCACCGCGCTGAAAACCCTGCCGCCGGAGCAAGCCGCGCTGATCCAGAAATCCTTCTATGAAGACATGACCCATAATGAAATCGCCGTGGAAACCAAAATTCCGCTGGGGACGGTGAAATCGCGGCTGCGTCTGGCGATGGAAAAACTCCATCATCAGCTGGGCAAGGATGGCGGGGAGCTATTATAATGACCGAACGGAATTGCGAAGCCTTATTGCTGGATTATGCCGCAGGATCATTGGATCCGGCGCTGGAAATGATTATCGCCGCCCATCTGACCCTGTCCCCGGCGGCAAGACGGTATGTCGCCGCCTGTGAAGCCGTGGGCGGATCGATGATGTCCGAAGATTGCAACCCGGCCAGCCTGTCGGCAGGTTGCCTGGAATCAATGCTGGCCAAAATTGATTGTCTGGAGGCGGCCTGCGCCGAGATCGAGGATTGTCCAGACTGCTGCGTTGAATGCTGTGAACCGATTCCGCAGCCGATTGCCCGCCTGTTCCCAGCCGAAGAACGCCACACGTTGAAATGGAAACACGCCTTGGGTGGAATGCATTGGGTCAGCCGCCGGATTGATGGGGCCAGCGGCAACATCCGCATGATCCGCGCCGATCCGGGTTTTGTCATGCCGCACCATATGCATCGCGGCATGGAAATCACGCTGGTGCTGGACGGGGCGATTGAGGATGACACCGGGCGCTATGTCCGCGGCGACCTCTTTATCATGGAAGCCGGAAGCCATCATGAGCAGATTGCCGACCGCGATGCCGGATGCCTGTGCTTTTCCGTCAACACGCTGCCAATCCGCTTTACCGGGTTTTTCACCCGTTTCCTGAACCCGTATCTTTAATATTTTACTTCAGGGCGCGTTCCAGCCGGTCGAGCGCATCGCGCAGGCGCGGTTCCGACACCGCATAGCACATCCGGATATAGCCGGTGAAATTCCGGCCAAACGCACAACCCGGTGCCAGACCCAGCGCGTAGTCATCAATCAGCCGCCGCGCAAAATCCATGCAGTTCGGTTCTTTTTCGCTTTTAAAGAAGGTGTAGAAGCTGGATTTAGGTCGGGCAAAAGTGATCCCGCCAATGCGTTTGAAACTTTCATCAACCAATGCTTCGTTGCGGATAAAGCGGGTTTTTTGTTCGGCGATAAAATCTTCGCCCTGTTTCAGGGCCGCAATCGCCCCATATTGGGTAAAATTCGGCGGGCCCATATTGTCATACAGGACCAGATCATAAATCCGCGTTTCCGCCATTGATGGCCCGATCAGCCAGCCCAGCCGCCACCCGGTCATGGCCCAGTTTTTGGAGAAGCTGTTGACGATGAATAATTTATCGTTCGGTCCGGCAACATCCAGAAAACTTGGCGCGCGGTTACCGTCATAGGTCAGCCGCCCGTAAACCTCGTCCGAAATAATCCAGATCCCGCGCTGGCGCGCAAAATCCATGACGGCCTTGATTTGTTCGGCGGGCATGACCCATCCGGTCGGGTTATTCGGGGAATTGAGAACAATGGCACGGGTCTTGATCGTCACGGCTGAAAACAATTCATCCAGATCCAGATGCCAATCGGTTCCTTCCGCGTTCAGGCGCAGATCAACGCCGCGCACGGTCGCTTCCTGCAACCGGATCGCGCCCAGCAGATTCTTCCATAACGGAAAAACCGCCACAACCTCGTCACCCTTTTCAACCGTGGACAGCAAGGACAAATGAATGGCCGATGTCCCCGATGACGTCACGATGATGCGGTCCAGACCCAGTTCAATGCCGTGGGTGCGCTGGTAATAATTGGAAATTTCCTGACGCAGATCATGATGCCCAAGGATCGGACCATAAAAAGTTTTGCCTGCTTTCAACGCCCCCTCAACCGCTTCGGTAATAAAAGCCGGGGTGGGTGAATCGGTTTCACCGCTGGACAGGGACAAAACATCCGGAATGCGCCGCGCATAACGGATCAGATCCGCACCGGGATTATGCCGGATATCGTCCAGCACCGGGCGCATAAACTGGCAACACGCCCGCCCCTGATGGTGGTCGTCATCCTGATGGTGCTTTTGATCGTGATCTGGCATTCAGTCCTTCTGTAAGGCAGGCAAATTCTGGTAAAGCGCGAGGGCTTCGGGATTGGCGAGCGCCTCGACATTGCGCACGGTTTTGCCATGAATAATGTCGCGCACCGCCAGTTCTACAATTTTGTTCGACTTGGTGCGAGGAATATCGGCGACCTGAATAATTTTTGCCGGGACATGGCGCGGTGACGCCCCCACGCGGATCTGTTTTTTGATCCGGTCACAAATATCATCGTTCAATGTCACGCCGTCCTTTAACCGGACGAACAGGATGACCCGCACATCGCGGTCCCAGTCCTGCCCCACAGCAATGCTTTCGACGACTTCTGCGATCTGTTCGACCTGGCGGTAAATTTCCGCCGTGCCGATCCGCACCCCGCCGGGGTTCAGCGTCGCATCGGACCGTCCATGAATGACAAACCCGCCATGCACTGTCCGTTCGATCCAGTCCCCGTGGCACCAGACATTATCAAAGCGGTCAAAATACGCCTTTTGATATTTTTCATTGTCCGGATCATTCCAGAACATGACCGGCATGGCCGGGAAGGGCTTCGTGCAGACCAGCTCTCCCGATCCTGCACCCGAACCAATCGGCTTTCCATCATCACTGAACGCATCAACCGCCATCCCCAGACCCGCGCATTGAATTTCGCCGCGCCAGACGGGGGAGATTGGATTGCCAAGAACGAAGCACGACACAATATCAGTGCCGCCAGAGATCGAGGCCAGATGCAAATCCGGTTTAATTCCATCATAAACAAAATCAAAACTTTCATGAACCAGTGGCGACCCGGTGGATGCCATCGTTCTTAACGCCGACAGATCATGCGTATCGCGGGGCCGGATATTATTGACCTTTAACGCGTCGATATATTTTGCCGATGTACCAAAGAAATTGCAGCCATGATTCTGCGCGAAATCCCACAAGACATTGCCCGATGGATAAAATGGCGATCCGTCATACAGCATCAATGTGCATTCACTGGCCAATGCCCCAACCAGCCAGTTCCACATCATCCACCCGCAGGTGGTGAAATAGAAAACCTTGTCCCCCGCGCCGACATCGGATTGTAACTGATGTTCCTTCAGATGCTGGATCAATGTCCCGCCCTGACCGTGGACGATGCATTTGGGAACGCCGGTCGTGCCCGACGAAAACATGATGAATAAAGGGTGGTTGAACGGCAGGCGGTTAAATTCAATCTCTGCCGCCGCAAAGGGCGCCAGAAAATCATTCAACAACACCGTATCCTGCAAACCCGATAGATCAGGCGTGTTATTCACCAGCGGGATAACAATGGTTTTAACCAGACCGTTTAATTGCGGTTGGACGTCCGCAATTTTTTGCAGGCAATCCGGCGTCTTGCCGCTGTAAAAATATCCATCAACGGTAACCAGAACTTTCGGTTCGATCTGACCGAAACGATCCAGAATACCCTGTGTCCCGAAATCCGGTGATGCCGATGACCAGATTGCGCCAATGCTGGCCGTTGCCAGCATGGCAATAATCGTTTCCGGCATATTCGGCAGATACCCGGCCACACGGTCCCCGGCAACAACCCCGGCATCGCGCAACCCCTGCGCAAAGCGGCTGGTCAGGTCATAAAGATCGCGGAACGACAATTGACGCTCCGGCCCCTTTTCGGTGCGGAAGATCAGCGCAATATCGTCATCGCGGCGGCGTAACAGATTTTCGGCATAATTGATTTTGGCATCGGGGAAAAATTGCGTGGCCTGTTTTCCCGACTGGGGCATTTGTGCGGGGTGGGACAAAATGGCCGCACCCTTTTCACCGATCACGCCACACGCATCCCAGACCAGATCCCAAAATTCTGCCGTATGCTCCGTACTCCAGCGCCACAGTGAATCATAATCGGGGAAAGATGCGCCGGCCTTCTTTTCGGCCAGACGCGCGAAAGCGGTCAACCGGGACCCATTCATCCGGGCTTCGGATGGCTGCCATAAAGGCTTGTCCTGTTCTACTGATAATGCCGTCATTGCCTGTCCGCTCATCCTGAATGCCCCCCTGATAAAAGAGGTGCTATTTCCCCATGCAATGCAGCAGGAGTCAAGATGAGCCGGAAGCGGAAAGCCGCTTAAAAGGTGTGATCGCAGCCGCGCCCGGAAAAGGACGTTCCGCGCAGCATCCGGCAATGCAGATCATATTCGTCATACGTCATGGCTTTGGCGGGCGGCCCCTTTACGGTTGGCTGGGCCCGTCTTTCGATTTCCTGAAAATACGCATCTTCTTCAGGAGTCACCGGAATATCCGCGCCAGCACAGGCAAAGGCTTTGGTTGGTTCGGTCATAGAGAAACTCCTTCTTCAAAAACGCTGCATTTACAGTCAGTTAAAAGCATCAATCCATTCACAGTAACGCAAAATTGATACTTATGTCAAATATGGGGCGGATTTGCCCTTTCTCTGCCACGATGACCCTATAATATATGTGTCAAAATATCCTTAAGGTCGTCCCGATGAAAAAACTCCTGCTGCTGACCCTGTTTCTGTTTCTCAGCCTGACCACCCCGCTTTACGCGCAGGACTTAAAAGGCCCGTTTGTCACGGTGACCTTGACCCCTGAAACCAATGTCATTGAACCCGGGCAATCCTTGTGGCTTGCGATCCATCAGGATATCGCGCCGGGCTGGCATACCTATTTCCTCAACCCCGGTGATTCCGGGGCCGAACCCCGGGTGAACTGGACCCTGCCCAACGGGATGACGGCAGAACAACTGATCTGGCCCGCACCAAGCCGCATCCCTTATGCCGGGTTGGTCAATTACGGGTATGAGGGCAGCATGACGATGCTGCAAAAAATCACCGCACCCGATACGTTGCCGGATGGTCCGCTGACCCTGACCGCCGATCTTGAAATTCTGGTCTGCCGCGACATCTGCATCCCGGAAATATCACAACAGACCTTGACGCTGAATGATCCGTCCGCCGCCATCAGCAATCATGCGGCAAGCATCGCCGCGATCCGCGCAGATCTGCCCGGCACAGAAGAACTGTCCGGGGCCTATGCGCATGATGATAAAGATTTTATCGTCACCCTTTCGGGTGACAGCATTGCCGATATTGATGCGACCAGCCTGGCGCTTTTCCCATCGGAATGGGGTTTGATCCTCAACCCGCCGGAAACACGCGCCAGCGTCAGGGACAATCAATTGATCCTGCGTCATAGCCGCGATGAACGCGATCTGGCCGATGTTAAAAATTATGACACCATCATCACCTATCGCACCAATGATGGTACCAGCCATGCGGCGTTTTTAACGCTGTCCCCCGGCTCAGCCCCAATCGGCGACACGACATCCAACATCACACCCGGCGTCACGCCAGATCTGGTGTCGTCCTTCACACTGACGCAGGCATTACTCTTTGCTTTGCTCGGCGGGTTGATCCTCAATTTGATGCCGTGCGTTTTCCCGGTCCTGTCCTTGAAGGCGTTGAAGCTTGTATCGCTACAGGAAAAGGGGCATGGCAAGGCAGCGCTGCATGGGTTGACCTATACGGCGGGCGTTCTGCTCAGCTTTGCCGTCATTGCTGGATTGCTGCTGAGCGTCAAGGCGGCGGGGGGCGATGTGGGCTGGGGATTCCAACTCCAAAACCCGCTGATTATTTTATCGCTGGCCTATCTGTTGTTTGTCATCGGTTTAAACCTGTCCGGTTTTTTTGACATCAGCGGATCTTTCACCAATGCCGGATCGTCATGGGCGGCGCGGCATGACCTGGCCGGGTCCTTCTTCACCGGTGTTTTGGCCACGCTGGTTGCCACACCCTGCACCGCGCCGTTTATGGCCGGGGCAATGGGATTTGCCCTTGTTCAACCAGCACCAATTGCCATGGGTGTTTTCCTGATGCTGGGGTTTGGGCTGGCCTTGCCCTATATGGTTTTATCAATTGTGCCGGCGCTGGCAAAATTGCTGCCGCGTCCGGGAATCTGGATGGTCAAGTTCAAGGAATTTCTGGCCTTCCCCATGTATGCATCCGCCGCGTGGATGGTCTGGGTCCTCAGTATGCAAACCGGCCCCACCGGAATTATGTGGGCGATGTCGGGCATGGTATCGCTGGCCTTTGCGATCTGGATTTTGACGCACCGTCCGGCGAACAGGATGGGGCGTGTCTTGCTGGTCATAACGGCATTGCTGGCGTTGCTTTTCAGCTTTATGCCCTATATCGACAAAACTGTTTTGCGGCTGCCGGGTGTCATTGGGACAGCGGAAAATCATCATCTGGCGGCAGAAGATTTCTCCCAGGCCCGGCTTGATGCCTTACTGTCGCAGGACAATCCGGTTTTTGTGTATATGACCGCGGCCTGGTGCATCACCTGCAAGGTGAATGAGCGGGTTGCCCTGCATACCGCCGCCACGTCAGCATTGTTCAATGATAAAAACGTCAGCGTCCTGCGCGGTGACTGGACCAATATGAATCCGGAGATCACCGCTTTTTTGAAGCATTATGGACGCAGCGGTGTGCCGCTCTATATTCTCTACCCGGCGCGTATCAATGGTGACCGCCCGGACCCGGTCATCCTGCCCCAGCTTTTAACCCCCGGTCTTGTGGCCGATTCCTTTAAACCTGAATAAACGGAGTTTTTAATTATGATCAAACTTGCCCTTCCTGTATGCGCGGCCTTTGTACTGATGTTCGGTGCGGCCCCGTCTTTTGCGACTGAAACCGCCGTTACAGAAACAGTGAGCGCCGTTACAACGCCGGTCGCCACAACCGGTGTCGGCGCGCCCGCCCCGGCCTTTACCGCCACCGACAGCAACGGCAAAACCGTCAACCTGTCCGATTACAAGGGCCAGACTGTGGTTTTGGAATGGACCAATGATCAATGCCCCTATGTCCGCAAATTTTACGACACCAATACGATGCAGGATCTGCAACGTGCTGCGACCGCCAAGGGCGCTGTCTGGCTGACGGTCCTGTCGTCTGCCAAGGGTAAGCAGGGTTATGTGGACGGCGCGGGTGCGAATAAGATTATGGCTGACGAAAAAGCCGCCCCCACGGCCTATCTTCTGGACGCGGATGGCGCGCTGGGCCGTTTATATGGCGCACAAACCAGTCCGCATATGTTCGTCATCGATAAGGACGGCACATTGGTGTATGCAGGCGGCATTGATGACCAGCCGAGCGTCAATCACAGCACAGTCAAAACCGCCAATAATTATGTGAAAGCAGCCCTCGCCGATCTGGACGCCGGACAGCCGGTTAAAATCGCAACCGCCAAGCCTTATGGCTGCGGCATCAAATACTGAATTTACAGATTCTGTTGATAAAAAGCCGCCCCCGTGAAAAGGGGCGGCTTTTTTGTTGGAAGGGCGACTCCAAGATGTCATCATGACCCCGTCTAGAACAAGGGAATCTGAGGTCCTTCAATATGGCGGAACGCCAGCGGAACTCCACAATAGAACCACAGGATGGCCAACCAGCCTCCGCCCCCGGATCCGATCCGGCCCGTGTCGTCTTGAATCATCAGGGCCGCGTTGTTTTCGCGACACCGGTTTTTGCCACGTTATGCGGGACCACCCCCGATGCCTTGCGCGATCAACCCTTGGTCGGCATCCTGACATTTCTGGACCCTGAAGAAGCCTTTCACAGCGGCGGTATGTTTGCCGCCAGCATCCCGGACGCCACAACCGATACCAGCGATTCCGCCCGCCTGATCCGCGCCCTGCGCGAAGGCGCGCACCCCATCCAGTTCGATAGCGGCGTTGTCGAAATGTATTTTGACCGCTTCACCCTGCCGGATGGCCGCGCCTTTGTTGTCGCCAGCGCCGCCGATGCCGCGCCAATTGCTGCTGATGACAGCTTCGTTCACCAGATCGCCGAAGCCGAAGCCAAGGCGCAAAAGGAGCTGGCCGATCACACCGCCAGCCAGAAGATCACCCATAAAACGCCCGAATCCGAACTGCGCCATTTCCTGAATATGTCGCATGATTTGATGTCCACGGCGGATTCAACCGGCCATTTCCGCCGCGTCAACACGACATTTAATACTGTGTTGGGGTTTAAGGATGCCGAACTGAACAAGATGACCTTTATGGACATCATCCATCCCGATGATAAGCCAAATGTTCGCAACACCTTGTCCGCGTTGATGTATGACGATGCGAAACAGGATGAACTGATTGACTTTGAAGCCCGGCTGATTGCCGCCGATGGCAGTGTCCACTGGATGGAATGGCGCCATAAACGCAGCGGCGATATTATTTACAGCGTGGGCCGCGACGTCACCGCCTTCAAAAATAACGAAACCGCCCTGCGCCAGCAGGAACTGATGCTGCGTGAAGCGCAATCGATTGGTCATATGGGCCACTGGCGCTGGCTGGTCGGGGCCAATGACCTGCAATGGTCGGATGAAATTTATAATATTTTCGGCGTGAAGCGCGATGCGTTTATTCCCGCCCTTGATGCCGTCAACCGCATGGCGCACAAACGCGATGTGGGTCGCCTGTTGCAGGCCTTCCAGCGCGCCATCATTGAACAAAATGATTACGACATGGAATTCCGCATCACCCGCCCCGATGGCGAAGTGCGCTATATCCGTTGCGAAGGGCGTTGCGAACATGATGCAAATGATGAAGTCATCGCCCTGTTCGGGATTATGCAGGATGTCACCGAACGCACCATCGACGAACAAAACCTGACCGATGCGAAAGAAGCTGCTGAGCGTGCCTATGCCGCGAAATCGCAATTCCTGGCGAATATGAGCCATGAACTGCGTACACCGCTGAATGCGATTATCGGCTTTTCTGAAATGATGCAGCGGCAATTGCTGGGACCCATCGGGTCCGAACGGTATCTGGATTACATCGCCGGGATCCGTGAATCGGGCGAACATTTGCTGGACCTGATTTCCGACATCCTTGATATGTCGAAAATCGAAGCCGGGAAATACGAGCTGGATCTGGAAGAACTGAATGTCGCCAAGGTGATCCGTCTGGCAATCCACATGATGGAAGGCCGCGCCACCGAAGCCAAGATCAAGATGGGCATTGATATTGCCAATGAAGAATTGCAAGTCGTGGCCGACCGCCGCGCATTGATGCAGGTTTTATTGAACCTGATGTCGAACGCCGTAAAATTCACCGAACCCGGCGGATCAGTGCGCATTGAATGCATCGAACGCACAGATTATCTGTCGATCAAGGTCCATGATACCGGCATCGGCATCGCCGCCAATCTGTTGAAAAACATCACCCGCCCGTTTGAACAGGCCGCATCCCATTATACGCGCAAGCACGAAGGAACGGGGCTGGGTCTGTCGATTACAAAAGAACTGGTTGAATTACACGGCGGAACATTGCATATCGATTCAACAGTTGGCGTCGGCACAACCGTCACCGTGCGTTTGCCCTATAACGCTTATGAAGAACTGAAAAAACAAAATCTGATTTAAGGGCCGGGGCTTAGCCGCCATCGCCACTCATCTGTTCGGCAAGATCGCCAAGACGGGCGCGGTATTCATCTTCATGGGCCAGACATCCCTTTAGACCTTCTTCAAAGGTCGGGTATTTCAACGTCACACCCAGTTCAGATTTCATCCGGTCATTTTTGATCCGTTTATTATCCGCATAAAAGCTCCGCGCGATCGGGGCCATATCGGTTTCGTCATAAGGTAATAAGGGCGGCACATCCAGCCCCAGCATCTCGCACGCAACCTTGATCACCTCATGGCTGGGTGCGGCGCGGTCATCGGCAAGGTTATAACATCGTCCCGGTTTCGGGTTCATCATCGATGCCAGCAAAATCTGTGCGATATCTTCGACATGAATGCGGCTGAATGCGTGGCCGGGTTTATTGATCCGCCGCGATGCCCCGGCGCGAACCGAATCCAGCGCGCTGCGTCCGGGTCCGTAAATTCCGGCAAGGCGGAAAATATGAACGGGCAGCTGGTTATTCTCGTACAGCGACAACCATTGCCGTTCGGCCTTGGCGCGGCGCGAACCACGTTTGTTGGAGGGGCGGATTTCAGAATCCTCATCGACCCATCCGCCTTCGCGGTCGCCGTAAACGGATGTCGAAGATAAATAACCGACCCATTTAATCGTTGGAATTTTCAGGATGTCTGCCGCGTGCAGCAAATAGGCCGGATCGCCTTCATCAGATGGTGGGGTTGAAATCAGGAGATGTGTGGTTCCACGCAGGAACAGGATCGGGTCTTCAAGCGGTTGTTCGTGATCGAACAGAAATGGTTTAACGCCGTGATCTTTCAGGAAGCGGCGCTTGTCATTATCGCGCGTCGTACCCGCCACATCCCATTCCGTACGCGGCAGGCTATGCGCGAGGAATTCGGAAGTATAGCCATAGCCGAAACAAAACAGCTTGTTGCGATGGGTATCGTCCTGCATTCAATCGTCCGGGTCACAAATTATGGCCACGCACGAAACGCAGCCTTCCAAAGGGTATTATTATAAATTAGAAATCGACGTTTTCGTAGTGTTCAACCGGGGTAAATCCGGGAATGCGATCTTCCAGCAAGGGCTGGAAGCTGGACCGGGACTTCACCCGCGCATACCATTCACGGGCCGCTTGATGTTCGTCCCACGGCACGTCACCGATATAATCAATTGCCGACAAATGCGACGCGGCGGCGATATCGGCCAGGGAATAATGATCCCCCGCCAGCCATTTGCGCTTTTCCGTCAGGAAACCGATGTAATCAAGATGGTAATGAATATTGGCATGGCCAGCGCGGATGGACGGGCCGTGCGGCTCCCCCAGTTTCAAAAACCGTTTCATCAGTTTTTCGCCGACCAGATTATCCGTCACTTCGCGGTTGAATTTGACATCAAACCAGCTGGTCAGGCGGCGGGTTTCCGCGCGCTGGACCGGGTCAAAGCCCAAAAGGTTCACTTCCGGATAAACTTCTTCGAGGTATTCGCAGATCACCTGACTATTCGCCAGCGTGGTGCCGTCATTTTCCACCAGCACGGGAACGTCCCCGGCCGGGTTCAGGGCCAAAAATTCGGTCCGGCGTTCCCATACTTTCTCGATTTTCAGGTCGAAATCGAGCTTCTTTTCCGCCAGCGCAATGCGCACCTTACGGGAAAAGGGGTGAAGCCACAGGTGATAGAGTGTTCTCATCTTTTAAAGTCTATCCCAGAGTGTCCCGAAACGAAATGCTTTATGTTTTCAGTATATTAGTTTTATTTAATCCAGCGTGTCCAGCCCCCGCCCCGCATTTTACAAGGGCGATGGCGCAGGAGATGGGCTTGCCACAACTAAAATCCGCAGCTTTACAGGGTTTGCCACTGTTTTCGTGTCAGCCCATTGCCCCTGGCCAACACCGAAATCCAGACGGTTAATGCTGGTTTCACCCGACATTCTGGCTTGCTGAACACCCGAATCAGTTTTGGTTATGTCCAATGTAAAGGGCAGCGTAATGGGTAAGGTCACATCGCGGATGGTCAGGTTCCCCTTTGCCACATATTCATTATTGCCCAAACCCTTTTCAATCGCGGTTGTGACAAACTGGGATTCTGGAAAATGATCCACATTAAACCAATCGGCCATGCGCATATATTTGTTCCGGTCCGAACTGGCGGCATCGGCGCTGCCGATATCAATGGTGATCCGGGCGCTGCTGGCCGGTAGATTGGCGGCATCGAAAAGGATTTTTCCGGCAAAGCTCTGGAAATGTCCTTTAAACGTGGCCCCCATCTGTGTGCCTTCAAATTCGATATGGCTTTCGGCGGGGATGATCCGCCATTCCGGCACGGCGTTCTCTTGGGCCTGCGCGGCGCCCATCACTGTAAAAAACGCCAAAAAGCTTAATAAAATCGTTTTCATTGCTGCATTTCCCTGTTGTGTTGCCGCCCCATGCGGCCAACCCTTGATAATGTGAAGCCAAAAGCTTGAAAAAACCAGCCTTTAAGCCCCAATAAAAAAGAATCACAAACCATTTTACATCAGGCCCGGCACGGCGTTACTCTAATCTCAATAATAAATAAAATATAAAAATGAACAGGGAAAAACAACAATGTCTGCAAAAATGCAGCTGAAGCGCCTTGCCATTGTCGCAGGCCTAAGCATAGCCAGTTTAACATCCGTCTTTAATGCGTCCATGGCAACGTCAGAGCCCGTGCGCACCCCGGATAGCGTTTCAACACAATTCACAGATTCTGTCGTTTCCCTGAACCAACAGGTTCAGCAGATTTTTATCGACATTAATACCAAGGCAGCAGAGCGGTCCGCCCTTCCGGGCTATAACGTTGAAACCGACATTGAAATTCATCAGGCTGCTGACAAGCTGAAAGCCTTGCTCGCCCGCGGCGCAAATCCAGATCATATGGCCGATAAGGGATTGGCGCTATTTTCAGCCAATGGATTGAACGCATTTCATGCCGGCATCGTGCTGGCCGCGGGAATAAACCGCCCGGATGTTGTCCTCGCCTTTTTAAATGCCGGCGCATCCCCTGTCGCAAAAGCTCCGGATAACTGGAGCGCGATGGATTACGCATTCTCATCCCTACTGGGTGCGCAACGGGAAACCGCACCAAAAATCGAAACGGCAACAGCCATTATCAAGATGCTGGCCGCAAAGGGCGCGCAATTGAGCGACGCTGCCGAAATCATCAAAATCAGTAATGGGAATTTGAAAACTTACGCTGATCTTGCGTTGAATACGATCGGCTTAAAAGCCCTGCATGACGCCGGACTGGTCAGCGATGATGACTATAACGCCGTTGTCGTTGGCAACCCAAGCCTGTCCAATGTGATCCGCAACATGACAACAATCACCCCGGATACCTTAAAGGCGTATGGCGCAACACGCATGGATTACCATGATGCGCCCCCCGGCGGTCCGGAACCTTACGTGATTGAAAAGAATGATACACTGTGGTCCATCGCGGCGCGCTTCCAAGGTCCAATGGGCGCGGCGTCACATCAAGACGCCCTGCGTTTGCTGGCTGAGCGCAACAAGATCGGAATGGACACCACCGGAAAGGCAAACCGCCCGCTTAATATCGGTGAAATAATCCTGATCCCTGTCCCTGTCAATGTCCAGATCGGTTATTCAACACCGAACGATGGCGTCACGCTGCGTGAACTGGCCACAGAATTAAAGCCAAGCTATTACAACCCATCCCTTTCCGTCGAAGACATTGCTGCAGAAATTGCAAAAATGAATGGTCTGGACCTGAAAAGGATTGATGATAAAACGCTGTTTAAAAAAGGCCAGCAAGTGCAAATGGCATTCTTGAACGATTCACACAACCAATTGCCGGCCATGACGCCGCCTGCGCATTATCAGGGGGACCGCGAAGTGGATCTGATGGTTATTGAACCAGCAGACGATCATGGCAAAGAAACTTACCGCGTTGCTACGGGTACGGCTTATTCTATTAACCCGCGCGTTGATCTGAGCAACATCCACTCCTGGAGCGAGATGCTGCTGGATTTCCCCAGCCGGAAAATGAGCGATATGCTGCGTATGCTGTTGAATGCAGAAGGCAGCCCGGTGCAGGACCGCGTTATTTTCAGCCACAGCATGGCTTATAAATTCGATGAACCCAAAGCTGACGAGATCCGCAACAATAAGGCTTTTGGCTCTGTTCAATATGAACAAATCCGTCTCTTCCTGGATCAACTGGATCGGGCCCGCCCCATTATCTTCAATGCATCTGGAAATTTCTGGCCCAAGGAAGGGCGTTATATCCAGTCTTATCAGGCGACCCATTCACCCCGCGCGATCATGATTGGCGCATCGGGTCGGTATCCAACCAATATAATTGGTGGTGCAGATCGTGTGATGGCCCCCTATTCAACCCACAGTGCGGATGTTTGTTCACCACTTCCCAAATTCCTTGGCGACCAGATGGAGGGGACGTCTTTTGCAACCCCGTTAACGGCTTCGCTTTATCGGCAGATGTCGGAATGGTACGGCGACCGTTTGAGTTTTGAAGAAATTATCGCTGCTGCACTGATGACCGCAGATCGCGATGTCCTTGATTATATTAATTTTAAAAATCTGGGTAAAAATCCTCTGGTCCAACCGGATAAATACGACACCCAGAATGCAGAATTCCGCACCAACGGTGGCGGACTGCCCAACCATGAACGCTGCGGGGCCGGGGTTTTGAATCCTGAACGCTGGCAGCAAGCCCTTAATACGATGCTGGTCTTAAAAAATAATGTGACCAAGGATGCAGGCAAAACTGTCACTGTTGAAGCCGGGTTACCGCGCATTATTTCCGCAAGCCGCGCAGGCGGGACAGCAGAATATATTTACAGCATTCGCATTCCGTCAGATATGACCCTTGGCAAACTGACCTTCCTGCTGCCGCAGGATGCAGGGCGGCATAGCGAAGTGGTTGTCCGCACCCCATCGGGCTTTGAAAAGCATATGCCGAAATCGCTGACCGATATCGCATCAACCTTTGCCTTTGCTTATGAAGATGTCAAAGCCGGGCAAGTGATTGAGATCCGGACAACCGAGCCACTGGGTCCGACCGCCGGTATCATGTTACGCGGCCATGCGCCGGGCAACGCGATTGCATCTTTACGCAACTACCTGCGCGCGACCGCAATCCTGCCTGCGCCGAACCAGACAATGGAAGGCAACAAAGTTGTCGGCCCATTGAAACCCGTTACGGTATTGCAGGATAAACCGGTTGCAACGAAACCTGTTCCCACGGCGGCTGAACCGCCAACACCGGATATGCCGACGCCACCGATGCCAACGCCA
>CAACXI010000039.1_pt1 | contig 29826 bp, 26 predicted proteins | sample 2275891 | NCBI WGS metagenome assembly CAACXI01 (sample SAMEA5312484, study PRJEB27640) | indoor metagenome | biome: indoor environment; feature: controlled; material: polymer antistatic dissipative epoxy resin | place: Italy | collected 2014-05-27 | reverse complement strand
TGATCGGGATTGCATCTTTTGGTTACGGTGATTTTGAATCCGAACGCCGGATTGATATCGGCGGCATCACTGCCGCACCAGAAGCCGATTATAACGGGTATAGCGGCAGCGTGGCATTAGGGCTCAGCCGCCTTTACGAACATAACCAATATAAAATCGAACCGTTCGTAACGACCAGCTATACGGCTGTGAAAACGGATGGCTATACCGAAGAAGGCGGCGGGGCATTTAATATGGATGTTTCCGATGACCGTTTTTCAACGGCGTCTGTTCGCATGGGTGTAACCGTTCAACATGATACAAAGCTGGCGGAAAAAGATCTGGCGCTGAAAATCAAACCGTACATCAGCCAGCAATGGGAACTGGAAAAAGCAGATAATGATGTGCGTTTTGTTGGTGCGGGTTCCGCCACAACCGTGACCGGACGCGATCTGACTGTTTTTGAAACGGGGATCGCCGGAGAGGTCAATTACTCCCTGAGCGACAGCTCTTCCTTGAAGATCGGGGCTGATTTATCGCGTGATAAATATGAACAGCGTTACATCACTTATGTCGGTGTTGGCTTTAAGTTCTAATTTCGTTTTTTTGGAAAAGCAGCCCAGCAAATGGGCTGCTTTTTCATATTCGTATATTTGATTTTTCTATTATAAAAATTGTTTTTGTTTTCTTAACTGAAGGCTTGGCACACTGGCACAATAGGATAAAATGCAACGGCATCTTTATTGGGCATTGGGCCTTTTATGTGATGTCTCGCGCTTTCGCACAGGGGTGTGCCCAACATGAAAATTCTGGTTATTGACCGTGACAGCCTGACAACACAGCTGATCAGCTCCCGTTTACAGGCCTTGGGCCATACCGTTGTCGTCGAAGCGGTGAAAAATAACGCGATTGAGCGCTTGGGCATCGAACAATTCGATGCCATCTTTATTGATCCGTCACCACTATCAAACCCGCGCCCGGTGATTCTGGGGATTCGCCGTTCGGTCCGCGATTACCCATATATCGTCCTGATGTCGCAGGATATGACGCGTGAAGACGCCCTGCGCGCGGGGGCCAATGATGTGATGCTGAAACCGCTGGACGGATCGGTATTGGAACAAATGGCCCAGAATGCCGATCGCCTGACCAAACTGATTCGCCGCATCGGGGATGAAAGCGAAGACTTCCCTTCGGCTGGCGGTGTGATTGCCAAATCCGCCTTTAACCAGCTTTTCCTGTCGGGGCTGGACCGCGCCGACCGTTATGGCGAACGGTCTTTCCTGGTTTTTATCGGGGTCGGAAATTATAAGGAAATTCAGCAGAATGACGGCCCATACCCGGCCCAGACCATTGCTGCGCGCCTGTCCCAAACACTGGTCCGCCTGCGCCGTCAAAGCGATATCATCGCCCAAACCGGGAAAAGCGAATATTGCCTGATGCTGCAACGGCCCCAATATGAAACCGAACCTCAGGAAGCAGCCTCACGCTTTGCCGAAGCCTTGGCAAAAAATGATGAAATGGCGATGGCGGGATCCACCAAGGTCGAGCTGTATGTGTCCCTGATCGACCTGCCGGTCGGGATTAAACACGCTGATCATGTGATGAATCCGGGGGCGTCTGGTCAGGCGTTGTCGGCGGCGGCATCACCGATATAACCCATTGATTTCAATTTATAAATTATTTTCAAACGCCGTTCTTGACAAAAGAACAAAATAAGAACATTATAAACACAGCCAAGAGATATGGTGTATCAACCAGAAGCGCCCGGAGATGAAAATCCTCCGGGCGTTTTGTTTTTGAAAATTGGAGATAACAAGATGACAACAATGCTGCCTGTCGATAGCGACAATAACCCGATTCCTGCCGTACGCCTGAAACCGTCCGGTGCCCATGCCCTGTCCGCGACGGCGACAGCGGCGCGCAATAGCGTGGCCTTTAACGCGGATACGCGCTTGGTCAGCCTGTATGCCACGGGGCCAGTCTATGTGAAATTTGGCGGTGCTGCGGTGACGGCAACCAATGCCGACCATTATTATCCATCCGGGGTTTATTATGATTTTTCCCTGGGCGGTGGAAAGGTGCCGCATTACACCCATTTATCGGTGCTGCGCGTTACCGCAGACGCCACGGTCTATGTGTCGGAAAAAGAATAAGGGGTTTTAAATTCTGGATTTGAATGCGGTGGCAATCGTGCCGTCATCCAGATAATCCAGATCCCCGCCGACCGGAATGCCATGCGCCAGACGGGATACCTTGACCCCCGTGTCAGACAGGCGGTCGGTGATATAATGCGCGGTCGCCTGTCCGTCCACCGTGGCGGACAGGGCCATGATGATTTCTTCGACACCGCCATCCTGCACCCGGCGAACCAGACCGGATATGGTCAGGTCATCAGGGCGGATGCCATCCAGTGCGGATAACAACCCACCCAGAATATGATAGCGGCCCCGATAGGCCCCGGTGCGTTCAATCGCCCACAAATCAGAAACGCCCGACACAACGCAAAGCTGGGTTTCGGAGCGTTCCGGTGAATTGCAAATCCGGCAAGGATCAGTGACGTCCAGATTGCCGCATACGCCACAAGGTTTGATTTTTTCGGCGGCCATTTTCAGCGCATCCGTCAATTGGTTCAGCGTTGTCGTCCGGCGCGATAAAAGATGCAGGGCAATGCGGCGGGCGGAACGCGGTCCCAAACCGGGTAAGGACGCCAGCGCCCGGATCAACTGGTCCAGCGGACCTTCTTCACGCGGACGAAAGGCCATTTAGATGGGGCCCTTTGGATTTTTGGGTGGCTGGTTCAGGGCGCGGTCATCACCGTGAATAAAATCCGGGTGCGCGCCGTGTTGATGCAACTGCGGCAGGATGGCGGCAATCATCGCGTTCGATCCGGCAAGGTAAATGCGCGTTGTCGATAAATCTTTAAAATCCGCGGCAATCGCATCGCCGACATTCTGATTCGATAGATCATGAATGACAGGCACAAATTTAAAATGCGGATGCGCCGTTGCCAGATTTTCAAAATGTTGTGCCAGATATAAATCATCCGCCGTTTTGACGCCCCAATATAATGTCATCGGGGTTTTTACGTTATGATGCAGGGAATCTTCGACCAGCGCTTTTAACGGCGGCAAACCAACGCCACCTGCCACCAGCAAAAGCGGCATGGTGTTATTGGCAACCATTGCCGCCTGACCAAACGGTCCGCGCAGAGTCAGCGTATCGCCGCTTTTTAATGTGCGTACCGCGTGTTCACTGACGCCGCCCGAACCTGCACGGCGAATGTGAAATTCCAAAACATCATTATGCGGTGCGTTGGCAATCGAATAGGGGCGTGCAGGAAGCCCGGCAAAAACCAGTTCCATATATTGTCCGGCCAGCCACGAAACGGGTGTGCCGTTCGGACGAATGCGGATGATCCGGATATCGGGATGGACGTCCTGAACCGTTTCGACGGTCGCGGCAAAGGCATCAGTCATTGTATGTTTTTGGCCCTTTTGGCGCGTGATAGACGAACAGTTTGGAGTCGAGTTTCATCCCCGTTTGCATCTGGAACAATTCAACCTCAACGGTTTGTCCCTGCGCATCGACGATCCGCCATTTTTTCAGTTCCAGCGGGTTTTCAGTAAAGCCCAGTGTCAGCGATCCGGCACCGGGGTCCGTTTTCTGCACAACTGTAATCTGCAACAGATTGCCGCCGCGCGTGACGCGTTCAACGGCGACATCACCGCCCAGACGAATATCCTTGCGCAACAGGAAATCGGCCATGGTCTGGCCAATCGGCGCATTTGATTGTTCGCCCAGTTGCGAATCATAAAAATAAATCAGCAAACCATCGGCAACGATAAAATCCTTCAGCGGCGGATCATATTCAAAACGCAGCTTGCCCGGACGGTTCAAATAGAATGTCCCGATTTGCTGGGTGCCATCGGCGGCGGTTAAAAGGAAACGGGCCTTCGCTGTTTTCAACGTGTTCAGATAAGTTTCAGCCGCCGCAATCTGCGGTTTGAAACTGTCCAGACTGTGTGCAGTCTGCTGGACCGGGGCGGGTGTGGCCGCCGCAACAGGCAAGGGGGACAGGGCCAGACCGCCACAAAAAGCAGCAACGGTCAGGGTCAGGAAAAACGGATGATATGATGTTTTCATACCATCCGTTTTATCGGAACACGCTGGCAAAAGAAAGGCGTTTTCAGGGTGATTCGGCGACAGGTGCGGGTGGCGCGCGTTCCATCCGTAAAAGCCAGCTGTTAATCCCCGGATTGGCGCGCATCGCACGACCAAGCCAGTCCAGACCGCGGAAGAAGAACGGGTTCAAAGCGATGGAGATCAGGGCCCCGGCCAAAATCAACCCATTGGCATCCTGCGATAGCACCCCGGCCTGTAAACCGAATCCGGCAAGGATAAAGGAAAATTCCCCGATCTGGGCCAGCGATGCGGCAATCACCAGGCCGGTTTCCAAAGGTTTGCGGAACATCAGGATAATCGCCAGCGCCGCCAGCGATTTACCGATCATAATAATAAAGACCACGCCCAAGACCATCATCGGTTCTGTCATTAAAATCGACGGATCGAACAGCATCCCAACCGACACAAAGAACAGGACCGAAAAGACATCCCGGATCGGCAAGGTTTTTTCGGCGGCCTTATGGCTGATTTCCGATTCGCTAAGAACCAGACCGGCCAGAAACGCACCCAACGCAAAGGAAGCGCCAAACCATGTGGCGGCGGCATAGGCAATCCCCAGCGCAATCGCCAGAACGCCCAGCGTGAACAATTCACGCGACCGCAATTTCGCAATCCAGATCAGAATGCGCGGCAAGAAACGAATGCCGACAACCATCATCAAAACGACAAACAGCGCGATTTTACCAATCGTGACGCCAACGGCAAAAACAAGCGTGCCAATGGACCCGCCGCCTTCCGACGCGTTGACAAGGGCCGGAATTAAAACCAGCGCCAGAACCATCGCCAGATCTTCGACAATCAGCCAGCCAACAGCAACCTTGCCGTCTTCTGATTCCAGTGTGCCGCGATCTTCAAGGGCGCGCAGCAGAACAACCGTACTGGCAACCGATAACGCGAAACCGAACAGGAAGCTTTCCATCGGCGGGAACCCAGCCAAAACGCCAAGGCCAAAGCCCATGGCCGTTGCAGCCGTAATCTGAACAATCGCGCCGGGCAAAGCCAGACCGCGCACGGCCATTAAATCTTTCGGTGAAAAATGTAATCCCACGCCGAACATCAAAAGGATGACGCCCACTTCAGCCATTTGGTGCGCCAGATGCCCATCGGCAACAAAGCCGGGTGTATAGGGGCCGCAAACGACACCGGCCAGCAAATATCCGACAATCGGGGATAATTTTAAGCGTTGTGCCACCATCCCAAAGATAAAGGCCAGCACAAGGCCGGATACCAGGGTAATGATAAAAGCATTTGAATGGTCCATGGCGCGGGTTCCTTTTTTATAAAGAACGAGGTCAAGAAGACTTCATTATTTGTATGTGGGATGATCGTTGCCTTTATTATACACATAATTAAAGGCGGGCATAACCCTTGAACGACCTGATGTGTCATTTAAATGAATAAGATGCCGCAGACGATCTGGACCATTGGCCATTCCACCCACCCTGTTGACGATTTTATCGCCATGTTGAAGGCGTTCGCCGTGCAAACATTGGTCGATATCAGAACCATCCCCCAATCGCGTTATAACCCGCAATTCGGACAGGACCCATTAGCCGCCAGTTTAAAGGGGGCGGATATTACTTATATGTATATGAAAAATCTTGGCGGGTTGCGGCACGCGCAAAAGGATTCGCCCAATGGCGGCTGGCGGAATAAGGGTTTTCGCGGCTATGCCGATTATATGCAAACGGCAGTCTTTAAAGATGCGCTGAATGATCTCATCACGCTCAGCAAAACCAGCCGCACCGCCATCATGTGCGCCGAAGCCGTGCCGTGGCAGTGCCATCGATCGCTGGTCGCGGACGCGCTGATTATTCGTGGCATTGGTGTAGAAGATATTATGAGCGCCACAAAAGCCACGCCCCATCACCTGACCAAATTTGCCAAGGTGACGGGTGAGGATATTTTGTACCCACCGGAAGAAAGCGCGCAGACATCCTTATTCTGAATTTTATTAAGCGGCGTCCAGCGAACTCATATCAATGCTGAAACGGTAACGCACATCGCTTTTGATCATGCGTTCATAGGCTTCGTTGATTTGCTGTACCGGGATTACTTCGACATCGGACACAATATTATGCTTGCCGCAGAAATCGAGCATCTCCTGCGTTTCTGCAATGCCGCCAATTAATGATCCGGCCAGTGTCTTACGGCCCATAATGACCGAGAATAAATGCAGGTTCAGTGGTTTGTCCGGCGCGCCGACAACGGCCATCGTGCCGTCATGTTTCAACAATCCCAGATAGGGTGCGGGATCATATTGCGCGGCCACTGTATTGAGCAGGAAATCGAAACTGCCCATATGCTGCGCCATGTCGGCCTCATCTTTGGAAACAATGGTTCCGGCCGCGCCCAAACGCTTTGCATCTTCGGCCTTGCCGGGGGATGTTGTAATCACATAGGTTTCAGCACCAAAGGCAGCGGCGAATTTCACGCCCATATGTCCCAGACCACCAAGCCCGATAATCCCAACCTTATGACCCTTGCCGATTTTCCAGTGACGCAGGGGGGAATAGGTTGTAATCCCCGCACACAGCAACGGCGCAGTCGCCGCCAGATCCAGATTGCTCGGAATTTTCAGCGTAAAGTTTGCATCAACGACAATCTTGTCGGCATAACCGCCATAGGTCGGTGTGACTTTATCCTGTTCAAAACCGTTATAGGTTCCAGACATTCCCTTTGCACAGAATTGTTCCAGATCAGCCTTGCACGCGGAACATTCGCGGCAGGAATCAACCATGCATCCAACACCGGCCAGATCGCCTGCTTTAAATTTCTTGACCTTGCTGCCGACCTTGGCCACGCGGCCAACAATTTCATGCCCCGGCACCATCGGAAACATCGCGCCACCCCATTCATCGCGCGCCTGATGAATATCCGAATGGCAAACGCCGCAATGGGTAATGTCGATCAAAACATCATGATCCCCGACCTCTCGCCGATCAAACGACCACGGGGCCAACGGGGATTTTGCGGATTGGGCGGCATAGGATTTTGTTTTGATCATGGGACCTTCTTGCTATGTTTTCTTTTCAACTGAGTTAGTCTGAGAGACCACCGTTTCAAGATGGCTTTTTAGGGTATTTAGATCATTACTGACCAAACCCTTATCGCGTTCAAAGAGTGCGTCATCCATATGATCCTGCCGAAATAATGTCAGGCTGACAACGCAGCCATCTTTATACGGCACGATACGCATGGGGACATACACTTCGCCTTCCGGCGGATAAACCCAATGATCCAACACGCCAAAATCATTCAGGGCGCTAAAACGAACCGGCCAATTGCCGTTCGGCGTTTGGACGATCCATCCGCCAGCTTCCTTTTTCAAGGCACTGCCCAGACCCTTTGCCCAGAGCGCCATATTTTCCGGTGTAAAAAGAAAGGGGGCTGCCTGTTCATAGGGGCAGGCAATGGCAATGTGTAAGACGACTGCTTGATGGGTCTCAGGCATCCGAATAATCACCGACCATGACTTCGCGTTTGCCGACATGGTTGGCTTGGCCGACGACGCCTTGCTTTTCCATTTCTTCGACGATACGGGCAGCGCGGTTATAGCCGATTTGCAGATGGCGCTGGATGAAGGAGGTAGAGGCTTTGCGTTCGCGGGCGACCAGAGCCACCGCTTGATCGTAAAGTTCATCGACGGATGATCCGCCGCCTTCTTCTTCGCCGAATAATGCGGCCATCATCTCGGAATCGCCGAAACCGCCTTCGGTGACGTCTTCCAGATAGGCAGGTTCGCCTTGGGCTTTCAGGAAGTTGACGATGTCTTCGACTTCTTCATCGGACACGAACGGACCGTGGACGCGGGTGACGCGTCCCCCCGATGCCATGTAAAGCATATCGCCGCGGCCCAGCAATTGTTCCGCGCCGCCTTCACCCAAAATGGTGCGGCTGTCGATTTTTGATGTGACCTGGAAGGAAATCCGGGTCGGGAAGTTGGCCTTGATGACCCCGGTGATGACATCGACCGACGGACGCTGTGTTGCCATGATGATATGAATCCCGGCAGCACGCGCCATCTGGGCCAGACGCTGGATCGCGTTTTCAACATCCTTGCCGGCAACCAGCATCAGATCGGCGAATTCATCGACGATGACGACGATATAGGGCAGTTCCGTCATATCCATTGGTTGTTCTTCGTAAACCGGTTTTCCGGTTTCGGAATCAAATCCGGTCTGGACCTTGCGCATCAGGGCTTCGCCCTTTTTCTTTGCCTCGCGTAGGCGTTCGTTATAACCGTCAATGTTCCTCACACCCAGTTTCGACATGGCGCGGTAGCGTTCTTCCATTTCCTTGACCGCCCATTTTAACGCGACCACGGCCTTGCCGGGTTCGGTGACAACGGGGGATAGCAAATGCGGAATATCATTATAGACCGACAGTTCTAGCATTTTCGGATCGATCATGATGAAACGGCATTTTTCCGGCGGCAGACGGCATAGCAGTGACAGGATCATCGTGTTGATCGCAACCGATTTCCCCGAACCCGTAGTTCCCGCGACCAGCAAGTGCGGCATCCGCGCAAGGTCAGCAATAATCGGTGCGCCCGAAATATCCTTGCCCAAAATCAATGGCAGGGATGCGGTTGAATCAACAGAAGTTTGCGATTCCAAAAGTTCGCGCATCGATACCATCTGACGCTTGCGGTTTGGCAATTCAATACCGATGACATTGCGTCCGGGTACGACGGCGGATCGCACGGATGTTGCCGACATTGACCGGGCAATATCGTCAGACAGGCTGATGACGCGCGATGATTTCGTGCCCGGTGCGGGTTCCAGTTCGTACAGCGTGACAACGGGGCCGGGGTGAATGGAAACGATATCACCCTGCACATTGAAATCTTCCAGAACAGTTTTCAGCATGGCGGCATTTTTTTGCAGCGCGCTTTCATCATGTTCGGAATCGCGGTCGGCGGCGGGCAGTTCGTGCAATAAATCCAGCGGCGGCAATTCCCAATCACCAATGGTTCCCGGCAGGGCCAAGGCACCCTGACGCGATGTCTTTTGCAATTTTTTATCTTTTTTCTTCGGAACGACAACACGGATGCTGGTGTGATCGGAAGGCGCGTCTTCGTCTTCCTCCTCTTCTTCCTCCACGTCTTCATCGTCTTCGGATTCTTCTTCCTCGTCCGCATCGTCTTCAACAAGGGCGGGGGCTTTGCGCGTTTTGGCCGGGGTTACGCGGGCTGCGCTTTTGCGTTTGGGTGCAACGTAATCCGGGTCGCTGTAATGGCGCACCCAGTCATTGAACGCAATCGCCGCCGCCATGACACGTTGGGCCAGATTTTGCATTCCGGCCCAGATTGCCAGACCCAGCGCTTTCCATTCATCAATGCTGAATGCGAGTGCAAAGGGTAGCGTCAACAGTGCCGCCAGCCCCGCCAGAAAGGCCATGACGCTATGCGCCTGCTCTTTAAAGATCGGCGCGAATGTTCCGGCCAGCCCATCCAGCATGATGGTTCCACCGCCACCACCCAGATAAGGGTTGGTCAACCATCCACCGGATGGCAGACGCGCAAACGCCATCGCCGCCAGCAACGTGGTTAAAATCATCAGGCTGACGCGCAAGGTGACGGGTGCAATTTTTTGACGGCGCAGGATGCGGAATCCCCAAAAGCCGATAATCAAACCGAAGAGCGCGCCGGCCATGCCAATCGTCTGCAACAGCAAATCCCCGGCATATGCACCGGGCAGTCCCATCCAGTTACGGATCACCGGACCCGCCGTTCCGCTGGCCGCCGTATTCCATGACGGATCAACCGGATTATAACTGACCATGGATAAAATCAGCGCAAAGCCGGTCAGCATCAGCCCCAGCCCAAATCCGTCCATCAGGCGGTTGGCGATAAAGGCCTGCATGGCCTCCGGGATCAAAGCATCAAAAAGACCGGGTTTTTTCCGGGTGTAACGACGGGTGCGTGCCATGTGAAATTCCGTATGGGGCCGAATGGCCGGGAGAGGAGGGTGTTCTTCCGCTAATTGTAGCGTTCCTGCGGGTTGTGTACAAGTTAAACAGCCTTAACCATTCGTTAATCAATTTCTGGCAAATCTTAAGCCAAGTGAAATCGAGAGTCCCCTTCAGGTGATTCGTTTTTCAGATTTATATTTTGACCGGAGAAAACGGATGGGCATATCCCAGACAGCAGTTGCGCGTGATTCTTCTAATAATAAAGCGGCCAATATTGAATATACGATTTATACGTTCCAGCGGTGTTCCGATAAGGCCAAGGCGCAGGAACGCTGGCAAAAACAGGATACGCTGGCCGATATGGGCGCAGCGATGACCCGGGCGGAAAGCCTTTTTGACTCAGGTGATTTCTGCAAGGTCGAGATTAAGCAAAAATATATGGACCACCGGAATAACCGGGTCGTCGATACAACGTTAAAGGTTCTGGAGCGGAAGGCGAAAAAGACGCTGGGGGCAGGGTTGATGACGGCAATGGCTGCGTTTGGCGGGCTTTTGGCCTTTGGTGTGACGTATTTCCTGACTGGTTCGCAGCCTTAAAATCTATACCTATTCTGGAATTTGTCCCAACGGATCGGTTTCCACCATCTGGGCAACATCTTCAAACACTTGGGCATTTTCATCCATCGCGTCTTTCAGGGCGGGGTTTTGCTCGGATACGGTGCGGAAAAAGATGGCGGCATCGCGCAACAGGCGGGCGGCAAGTTCGGCATGGGTCGGCATTTTATTATTCTCCCTTGTTCAAACGGAATGGATGGGCCGGATAGGTCCCCAGGATACGCACTTCCTTGGCAAAAAACGTCAGTTCTTCGAGCGCGAGTTTTAAATTCGCGCTGTCCGGGTGGCCTTCGACATCGCACAGGAATTGTGCGGCCTGAAAATGTTCATCAACATAGGATTCCAGCTTTGTCATATTGATGCTGTTGGTGGCAAATCCGCCCAATGCCTTGTAAAGGGCTGCGGGAATATTGCGGACATGGAACATAAAGCTGGTCATGACCAGCCCGTCAGCTCGAATATCCGGCATTTGCGGTTCACGCGACCAGACCAGGAAACGCGTGGTATTGCTTTCGGTGTCCTGCACATCTTTCTGTAAAATATCCAGACCATAGATTTCGGCGGCCATTTCTGCGGCGATGGCGGCGTGGGCTTTGTCGCCCCGTTCGGCCACTTCCTGCGCGGCGCGGGCGGTATCAGCGGAAACGTGCTGTTCCAACCCCAGTTTCTGGATAATCTTCCGGCATTGCGGCAGGGCATGGATATGGCTGTGAACATGGCGCAAATCTTCGATTTTTGCGCCCCGCACCCCCATTAACCCCATGCGGATAGGCAGGAAATATTCACCGATAATATGCAAATTACGCTTGGGGATCAAATGATGGACATCCGCCACTCGCCCAGCCAGCGTGTTATCAACCGGGATCATGGCCAGATCGGCGCGCCCATCGGTCACGGCGTTAAAAGCGTCTTCAAACCCGTGGCAGGGCACGGTTTCCATGCCCGGAAACATGGCGCGGCACGCCAGATCGGAATTGGCCCCAATGGCCCCTTGAAAGGAAATGGCCTTATACGGGGTTCCGTTGGGGGCGGTCAGGGGCTTGAAAAAATTAGGGTTTTGCATTGGTAAAGTCACGATCCTCTTGGCTTTTGCCGATTTTCTATGTATATGCCTTGGGGGTCGGATTGTCGACTCTTCTACAGTTTTTTAACAGCGTTCGGATAATGCCATGAACATGGAATTCAACAAGATTTTCGCCGCCGTCTTGGTGGCTGGTATCGCCGCCAGCTTTACAGGGTTTGTATCTCACAAACTTGTTCACCCCCACAAGCTGCATGAGAATGCGTACAAGATCGAAGGCGTCGCAGATGCGGGCGTTGGCGGGGCAACAGCACCAGCCGGACCGGAACCTATTCTGGCGTTGCTGGCCAGTGCGGATCTGGCCAAGGGCGAACAAAGCGCCAAGGTTTGCGCGACCTGCCATAATTTTTCAAAGGGCGGCGCGAACGGTATCGGCCCGGGTCTTTGGAATGTCGTCAATCATGATAAGGGCGCCCATGCCGGGTTCGCTTATTCCGACACGCTGAAAAACATGGACGGCGAATGGTCCTATGCGAATTTGAACAAATTCCTGTGGAAGCCAAAAGCCTATGTCGAAGGCACCAAGATGAATTTCGTCGGCCTGAAAAAACCGGAAGACCGCGCGAACGTGATTGCGTATCTGCGCACCCTGTCGGATTCCCCGGCAGCATTACCGGGTGATGCACAGATTGCTGCTGAAAATGCCGAACTGGCACCGCCTGCCCCGGCAGCGGAAGCAGAAGCCGCCCCGGCTGCAACACCGGCGGCAGCGACCGAATAAAATCAAAAACAGATTTAAAAAAACCCCGCTGTTTCAGGCGGGGTTTTTTATTATTCGGCCGTGGTGGCCGGGGGTGGTGGTGTTTCCTCTGCGGGTTCGGTTTCAACCACGGGCGCCTCTTCCGCCGTTATTTCTTCAGTTGCGGTTGTGTCAGTCACGACTGGCGTTTCTGTTGTCATCTCTGTCGGATTCAGGAATTTTTTTAAGGTGGCGATGTACGCGTCATAGATTTCCACCTGCGGCAAGTGGCCAACACCATCAAATTCAACCAATTGCCCCTTTGGAATTTGCGCGATGATGGTTTTACCCAACAGATCATAACGACCCATTTTTTCTTTCATCTCTGCACTGGCGGCGCCCTTGCCCGGCGCGGTGCGGTCCGCCGTGCCGATGGCCAATAAAGTCGGTTGGGTCAGGTTTTTAAATTCATAAACCACCGGTTGGGTAAAAATCATATCGCTGGTCAGGGCGGCGTTCCATGCCACGCGCGGGTAATCCTTGTGGCGTGTCCATCCGCCCAAAACCGTGATCAGCGATTCATATTCCGGTTTCCATTCGCCCTTAAAATAATGGTCGCGTTGATATGTGCGGATCGTGTCCGGGGTGGCTTTTAATTCTGCCTTATAATTCTGGTCGATGGTGGTATAGGGCGCCATGGTTTTCCAGTCTTCTAAACCGATCGGATTAATCAGCGCCAGACGTTCAACCTTATCCGGGTACATCAACGCCATGCGCGTGGCCAGCATTCCGCCCATCGAATGCCCGACCAGTGCATATTTCTGGACGCCTTGCTTTTTTAACAGGGCATCCGTCCATGTCGCCAATTGCTGAAAACTGTAATTCAAATTTTCCGGCTTGGTCGATTTACCGAAACCGATCTGGTCCGGGACAATCACACGGTATCCATCGGCGGATAAATCGCGGATCGTTTTATCCCAATATGCCCCGCCAAAATTTTTCCCGTGCAGCAGGACGATGTTTTTCCCATTAGCATTTTTCTTTGGCTTCACATCCATAAAGGCCATGCGCAGATTTTGCTTCTGACCCTTAAATTCATAAAAGGAAACGGTGAAGGGATAGGGATAGCTGCTCAGCTCCGCATCCAGCGGTTTAATCTCGGCGAAAGCAGGGCTGGTCAAAAACACAGCGAACAGCAGGACGCAAGCGGTCATCAATTGTTTCATATCGAGGAATCTTTTCTAAAAAAAGCGGAAAACCTTGGTTTAAGATAGCGCGCTGGACGCCCAAGGGAAGGATCAGGCCTTCTGTTCCCAGCCTTTTTCGGTCTGCTGCCAATAGGTCAAAGCATGGCCGGAATTTTTATAAGCTTTCCACCGTTGGCGCGCGGATAAAACATTATCCTCGTTCCGCCCGTCAAAAATATCGCAGGCCAGGGTGTATCCCTCAAGGGCATCATCCTGCAACCCACCGGTCAGGATCAGGACATTGGCGTTATTCGGATTGTCGTTCCCGGCGCTCAACCAGACGGGCTGGTGATCGGGGCTGCCATCCTTGGCGCTGCCATGCGGGATGAAACTGTCGGGGCGGAACGTCCAAAGCAGGTTGTTGAGGCGCTCCACCTCCTTATCATCCGGTGCGCGGACGACAATTTTGTGCCCGACCGATAACGCTTTTTGCACAATCTCAGGCAGGGCCTGATCCAATGTGCGGGTGTTCAGATGGTAAAAGCGTATATCGGTCATGCAGGCTCAATCAAATTTTAAGGTTGGTGTTTCGGGCACGTCCCGGTGCAGACCGGGCCGCATGGTTTAATCGGGATAAATTTGGGCTTTTCAAAATTATCACGCACCAGACGGTCGAGCAGGCGGACACCAAATCCGTTCCCGATGCGGTCGGGCAGCAACGCATGGCCCGATGTTCCTGATGCCATCGCCGCGATATCCAGATGCGCCCATTGCGTGCCGGGTTCGATGAATTGTTCAAGGAAGCCCGCCGCCGTGCTGGACCCGCCACCGCCGCCCGGGGCGCTGTTGGTCAGATCGGCGAAATCACTGGTCTGCATGGCTTGCGTGAATTTCTGGTGCAACGGCAAGCGCCAACCCAGTTCATTGACGTCATTCCCGGCCTTGTTAATCTGGTTCCACAATGTATCCGCATTGCTGAAAACCCCGGCCATAACATTGCCCAGCGCAACGCGCACCGCGCCGGTCAGGGTGGCCAGATCAATCACGGTTTGCGGTTTATACTCGCGCTGAACATAGGTCAGGGCATCCATCAAAACCAATCGACCTTCGGCATCAGTATTATCAATCTCAACCGTTTTCCCGTTCAGGCTTTTGATGATATCGCCGGGACGGTAGGCATTGCCATCGGGCATATTTTCCGCCAGCGCAACAATGGCCACAACATGGGATGATGCCTGACGCCCGGCCAGCGCCCGCATGGCCCCAACCACGGCGGCGGACCCGCCCATATCATATTTCATCGCCGCCATGCTTGCCGATGGTTTGATCGAAATGCCGCCAGTGTCAAAGGTAATGCCCTTGCCGACCAGCGCCACAGTTGGCGTTTTGCTATTACGGCCAGTGCCATTATATTCCATGATGACCATGCGCGGTGGACGGCGGCTGCCCTGTCCAACGGCGATAATGCCCCCGGCGCCCATTTTTTCCAGATCATTTTCATCCAGAATTGTGACCTTCACACCCAGTGGTGATAATGCCGCATCAATTTTTTCGGCATAGGCTTGCGGGTACAAAACATTTGGCGGTTCGTTCGCAACATCGCGGGCCAGATACGCCCCGGCGGAAACTTCTTTCTTTGGCTTAAACGCGGCTTCAGACGCAGCCGGATCGATGGTCAGCATATTGACGGTCAAATCCTGGCGTGGTGACGACGTTTTGTATTTTTCAAAGCCGTAATCTTTCAACAGCAAGCCATTGGCGAGGCTGGCATCGACCACATGGCTTTCCACCTGTTTCAGATTGGGCGCGCCGTGAATGGCGACAGATTTGAATCCGGTGGCGCGGATCGTTTTCAGTAATGTTCCGCCCAATTCTTCGGCGTTGGCTTCGGTGATAGAATCGGCATTGCCGACACCGTACAGGACAACTTTTTTATAGGCTGATCCACGGGGGGCGGGAATGGTGACGGATTGGCCACGCTTCCCCTTGAAATGCGCATCCGTTTCAATGGCACGGTTCAGATCGCGGTCGAAACCCTTGCTGCCGGTTTTAATTTTTAACTGATCCGCAAAAACCAGAACGACCAGAACGTCTTCATTTTTTGGTGCGGTTGAAAATGTAATATCCATTGCTGTTTTCCCTGTTCTTTTTTATTTGTTTTTTATGTGTGGTTCAGTAGTAGCACGCGTTTTTCCGTGGAATCAAATAGCAAAAAAGAACCCCCGTACCGCAAGGCTGGGGGTTCTATATCACATTGATATATAACGATTATTTCGCGCGGGAAACGTATTCGTCGGTGCGCGTATCAATTTCAATCTTGTCGCCAATCTCGATAAAGGCTGGAACGGACAGTTCATGGCCGGTCTCAATTTTCGCCATTTTCATGACCTTGCCCGATGTATCGCCGCGCGCGGCTGGCTCGGTATAGGTCACTTCACGGATCAGTTTAATTGGCAGTTCGATGGACAGTGGCTTGCCTTCGTGCATGACGATTTCGCAAGGCATTTCTTCTTTCAAATATTTCAGCGCATCTTCCATGTAATCGGCGGAAATTTCGTACTGGTTGTATTCCGCATCCATGAACACATAGCTTTCGCCGTCTGTGTAGGAATATTGCACTTCTTTATGTTCCAGAACGACATCGTCGAATTTATCGTCGGAACGGTAAACGCCTTCTGTGCCGTTTCCGGTAATCAGGTTTTTCAGTTTCAGCTTCATGACCGATGCGTTACGGCCTGATTTGCTGAATTCCGCCTTGGTGACCAGCATCAGGTTGTTGTCCATATTCACAACATTCCCGGCGCGCAATTCCTGAGCAATTTTCATCGTGTTTTATTCCTTATAAATTCTGTTCTTTTTGGGCCTGAATGAAGCGGACAATCTGGCTGGCCAAATCCGGCTGGGTTGCCAGTGTCTGTGACCAATCCTGCGCATGGCGGCGAAGCCGGGGCAGGATTTCAAAAAATGCGGGAGCCACAGAAACCGCGCCCTCTTCAAGGCCACCTACATTCCACATTACGGTGAATTGTGCAAGGGTTTCCGCGTCTTTCGGGTCCAGATTTTCGCTATAACGGTTTAAAAACGCCCGCAGCTTGACCAGATGGGCGTCTTCTTCCTGCACATAAATCTGCCAGATCATGGGGCGTCCAGCCCACACAGCGCGGATAAATGAATCCTCGCCCCGGACGAAATTCACATCCGCCGTCCAGAGTAATTTATCATAATCATGCTGGGTCAGGAACGGGACGGTGTGCAGCGTGATATCAGGCGGCAGTATATCTTTGACCGCCGCAAGTTGCGGTTCGGCAACCCCGTCGGGGATCAGGAAGCGGATGGGGGTATCTAAAACCGCTAGATCCCGCACCAAGGCTTCGATTGGCGCGTTATTATAACAAAAAAGGCTAATATCGAGAGTGTTTTGGTTAATTTCAGGGATTTTATGCGCAATCCGCCATTCATTTTGGGTCGAAATGGACGATTGAAAGGCATTTCGGTCTTCCAAAAGGTTTGTTTCACGGCTTAAGCCTCCCGTATCGGGGGTAAATCCCGGGAAAAAAAGCGTTTTTTTGATCCCGGTCATCGGATTGACCGACACAATTGCGTGATTATCCCCGACCCAATCCTCGGCGCTCAGATATTCAAGGTCCAGCCAAACGGGGTGGGGGGTGGTATCCAGCATCGTCTGGATCACCTGTTCGGGCAGGTCGCAGGCAAAGGCTTCGATGACCGCATCGGCCATGGGCAAATGCGGGGCAGCATAATGCTGTTTCAGCGCCGCATCATCCCACAGCAAAATGGTGACATTGTTCAAAACCTGAAAATCCGCATCGCGGTTCAGTTGCGGTTCGATCCGGGCAAAGGTTTTGAAATCATCGACGTAAAGGCGGACATCCTGATGCGCGGCCAGTTGTTTGGCCAGCCGCCAGCACACACCGATATCGCCGAAATTATCGACGACACGGCAGAATAAATCGATGCTGAGGCGGTTGGTCACTTTATTTTTCGTAATGATCCGCGATCAGGCGGTCCAGCGTGCGCACGGCAAAACCGGTTCCGCCCTTGGCGGATGACATTGCGGTCCCGGCGATATCCAGATGCGCCCACGGCGTATCACCTTCGATGAAATGTTCCAAAAAGGCGGCGGCGGTACACGACCCGGCCTTGCCTTGCGACCCGATATTGCGCAGATCAGCAACCTTGCTTTCCACGTCCTTGCGGTAGGTTTCATCCAGCGGCATCCGCCAGTATTTCTCGCCCACGGCCTTGCCGGACCCATTAATCTGGTCCCACAGATCATCATCATTGACGAACGACCCGCAATATTCATGACCCAGCGCGACAATAATCGCCCCGGTCAGGGTTGCCAGATCAATGATAAAGCGCGGTTTGTAGGTTTGCTGCACATAGGTCAGGGAATCGCACAAAACCAGCCGCCCTTCGGCATCGGTATTCAGGATTTCCACGGTTTTGCCGGACAAGGACGTAATAATATCCCCCGGACGGTAAGCGCGGTCAGATGGCATATTTTCGGCCAAGGCGACAATCCCGATGACATTGGATTTGGCCTTGCGGGTGGCCAGCGTTTTCATTGCCCCAACCACGGCGGCGGATCCGCCCATATCCATTTTCATCTCGTCCATCCCCGCCCCCGGTTTCAGGGAGATCCCGCCTGTGTCAAAGGTGATCCCCTTGCCGACAAAAGCGACCGGAGCATCGGATTTTTTCGTCGATCCTGTCCCGTTCCAATGCATGATGACCAGACGCGGCGGACGGGCGGAACCCTGACCCACGGCCAGATGCGCCCCAAACCCCAGCTGGGCCAGTTTCTTTTCATCAAAGATTTCAACCTTCACGCCCAGTGGGGCCAGTTCGGCCTTGATCCGTTGGGCATAACTATCGGGGTAAAGGTCGTTTGGCGGCAGGTTGGTCAGGTCGCGGGCCAGTGAAATCCCCGTTCCAATCGCGGCCAACGGCTTATAAACGCTTTCAATTTTTGCTGCGGTTTTGGCGACAATGTTGATTTTCCCCAGCTTTGGTGCGGGTTCTGCGTCCTTCTTTTTGCTGCGGTATTGGTCAAAGACATAGGCCGCCAGCGTTGCCCCCAGCATCAGGTGCCCCCCCAATGTTGCAGCATCAATGGTTTTTGCGCCCTTTGGCTCATCCAGCAGGATATTGACGTTTTCCGCGCCAGCCGCATTCAGCGCAGCAAAAATCTTGCCGCCGATGGTTTCCGCCAGAACCGGGGTCAGTTCGCTGTTCTCTCCCAGACCGATCAGGACGATCCGCGCGAAATCCTGTTTCGGCTGCGCGGCAAGGCTCAGACTTTGGCCGGGTTTGCCGGTAAAGGCCTTTTGCCGTTTCAAATACGCGGCGATCAAACCGCCGGATTCCTTGTCCAACGCGTCTGCGGACGGGGTCAGGACATTGCCCTTGGTCACAAAGACCAGGGTGGTATCGAATTTGGCTTTGGATTTGGCGGAAAAACTGATGGCGAGCGACATGATATGACGGTCCTGAGAAATGGGATGGGGAACGGGGAGGGGAATGCTTTAACTTTGCATTGCGCAGAATACACGATATTCTCCCGCCGTTAAAGCTCCTCCAAAGATGCTGGGTTATGGTTTTTAATCGCTATCTTTTCCGTTCACTGGCCATCGCCACGACGTTTATCGCCGTGACGCTGGCGATGGTTATCTTTTTGACCCAGTCTTTGCGGTTTTTAGAACTGGTCGTGGAATCCGGGGCATCGGGCACGGCGTTCCTGCTTTTGACTCTTTTGGCGTTGCCGCGGTTTTTTGAAATCATCCTGCCCATCGCGCTGATGGCGGCGGTTCTTTTTGTTTATAACCGCCTGATTATCGACAGCGAACTGGTCGTCATGCGGGCGACCGGGGCATCACCGAAAATGCTGGCCCGTCCGGCAATGGCCTTGGCGGGGATTGTCATGGTCATCCTTTTAATCATGACATCATGGTTGGGGCCGGTCACCTTATCCAATATGCAATATCTGCGGCAGGTGATTAAGGCGCAATATTCCACCCTGCTGTTCCGCGAAGGCGTGTTTAACCCGGTCGTTGACGGGTTGACGGTATTTGTCCGCGAACGCAATTCCGCCGGGGAGTTGCAGGGTTTGATGATTTATGACGCCCGCCCAGAAAATGAAACACCCATCACCATCATGGCCAAGCGCGGCGTTCTGGTTTCGACCGAAGACGGGCAGCAGGTCATCGTTTATGACGGATCGCGCCAGTCTTATAATGAAGAAAAGGGCAATCTGGCGCGGCTGGATTTTGCCCGCTACACCATTGACCTGCCCGATGGCAGCGGCCCGGTGCGTCAGCGCTGGCGCGAACCGGATGAGCGGACCTTGTGGGAATTGTTCAATCTGGACCCCGATAACGCATCCGACCAGAGTAACCGCCGCGACTTTATGGTCGAAGCACACCGCCGGATCGTCAGCCCGTTTCTGGCCCCGGCCTTTGCCGCGATTGCCTTGGCCAGCCTGTTGCTGGGCCCCCTTGATCGTCGGGGGATGGGCAAGCGGATCGGCTTTGCCATCATCACCGTGGTTTTGATCGAATCCCTTTATCTGGCGGCCTTTAATATGTCGCGCAATGCGGATATCGGGTTGGTCTTGATGTATCTGCTGGTTTTTGGGCCGCTCTTTCTGGGGCTGTATTTCCTCAGCCCGCGTAGTGAGGGGATGCAAAACCGCATCATCCGCGCCTTGCAAAAACCCCATCAGACGGAAAAGGCGGGTGAGTCATGAAAGTGACACCGACCATGAATACCTATCTGGCCGGCCTTTATGCCCGCAATCTGGCGGGGATTTTAGGAATCTTGCTGGGCGTTGTCTATCTGTTCGATACGCTTGAACTGCTGCGCCGGGCGTCCAAACGGGATGATATCGGGCTGGATCTGGTCCTGCAGATGGGGCTTTATAAACTGCCTGATATGGGCCAGATTCTGCTGCCTTTCGCAATTTTATTCAGCGCGATGTTTACGTTCTGGTTGCTGTCGCGGCGGCATGAACTGGTGGTTGTTCGCGCCGCCGGATTTTCGGTCTGGCAATTTCTGGCCCCGATTATGGGGGTTGCGGCCCTGGTCGGCCTGCTGCAATTCACCGTCATCAACCCGATTGGGGCGGCGTTGCTGGGCAAATATGAAGTTCTGGAGAATAATTATCTGTCGCAGGAAAAAAGCCTGGTCACCTTATTCGGCGAAGGTTTGTGGCTGCGCCAGATTGCCGATGAAGATCAGGGTTATATTATCCTGCACGCCGATAAAATCGCCCTGCCCGAATGGGAGATGCGCGGGGTCATGGCCCTGTTCTTTGACAATAATGATGGCTTCCAAAAGCGCATTGATGCCGGGACGGCGCGGCTGGATCAGGGGGAATGGGTGTTTAACAATGCCATGATCCACCAGCCGCGTGAAAAACCCGAATCCCGGCCCCGGCTGACCTTGTCGACCGATCTGACCACCGGGGATATCGAAGAAAGCTTTTCTTCTCCCCGCTCACACTCCTTCTGGCGGCTGCCCGGCTATATCCGCACCCTGACCGAAACCGGATTTGATGCGACCAAGCTGAAGATCCATTACAACACTTTAATCGCCCAGCCGGTTTTATTTATGGCCATGGTTCTGCTGGCCGCCGCAGTAACCTTGCGCCCCCCGCGGTCGCAACGCACCTTTGCCTTGATCGCCAGCGGCGTGATGATGGGGTTTTTGGTCTTTTTCCTGTCCAGCTTTTTACAGGCGCTGGGGACATCCCAGCAAATCCCGGTACTTTTGGCGGCATGGTCCCCGGCTTTGGTGACCTTGCTTTTGGGGCTGGCGGTCATCCTTTATCTTGAAGACGGATAGAATAAAAAAATCTCATATCTGTGATTGATTTTAACCGCGTTCAACGCCATTATCCGTGCAGACTTAAAAAGGTGTTCAATGGGCTTTCCCCTTGAATTTCCAGAATTTTTTACCCCTCATCTTAACCAAGTTGTAATCAGCCCGGGTTAAAGTGAAGTGGGGAATTATCGTTTTGACACATGACCTTGCGGGAAAATTGAAGATGACACCGGTAAAATTCGGCCAAAACCTTCGCGTAATCACATTGGCTGCCTTCTTGTGCACGGGCCTTGCCGCTTGCACCACGACAGCGGATGACAGCGAAATTGCTGATCCTTTGTATGGCTTCAACAAAGCCGTTTTTGCTTTTAACGATGTTGCAGATCAGGCCGTGATGCGTCCGATCGCAAAGGGATATCGCGCCGCCGTGCCACAACCGGCGCGTAAGGGCCTCAGCAATTTTTTCCGCAACCTGCGCGCGCCCGTCAACCTGACCAACGAATTGTTGCAAGGTGATTTGAACGGGGCCGGGAACGTTTTGACCCGTACAACAGTTAATACCTTTATCGGTGTTGGCGGTTTGGTCGATGTGGCTGCGATGGAAGGTATGCCATACGATCAGGAAGATTTTGGCCAGACGCTCGGTGTCTGGGGTGTTGGTCATGGGCCTTATCTGGTTCTGCCATTGCTCGGCCCATCTTCGGCGCGTGACGGTTCCGGTCTGCTGGTTGACCAGCTGTTCGATCCGTTGAACTGGTACTTCTATAATGTCAGCCCAAGCAATGAGGGCTGGAAATATGGCCGCACCGCTGCTGAAGGCATCGTAAAGCGCGAAGAGCTTCTGGATGTTCTGGATGATCTGCGCCGCAACTCATTCGACTACTATGTCGCAATGCGTTCAGCCTATGTGCAGCGTCGCGCATCGCAGGTGCGTGATACCAATGCAGCGGGTGCGATCCCGGACTACACCGCTGAAAACTAGGGTTTTCACCGCATAGCATTCATAAGGGGCGCATCACAGAAAAGTGTGCGCCCCTTATTCTTGCCGCAAAGATTTGATTATAATAGATGAAGCACTAGATTAAAGTTTAAGGCTGGTTGGCAATACAACAAAAATCACGATGATGGGATTAAATAAGAATGAAAAGATTATCTAAGACTGTAACCTCCCAATTCCTTTGCGCCGCGTCTGTGGGCGTATTGAGTTTGTTTATTGCAGGTTCAGTGGCGAATGCCGATGTTCTGCCAAAGGCCCCTGTGACCGGCAGCGCCATTATTGCCGTGACTGATGCAAAGGCCCCGGCGGCGAATAAAGCCCCGGCCCAGCAAGGCGCTGAAAAATTTGTTTCGTCCCTTGGCCAGCGCGGTATTGATTTTTTAAGCAACCAGCAACAAACCCCGGCCCAGAAAGAAGAATCTTTCCGCCGCTTGCTGGAAGATAGTTTTGATATTGATGCAATCGGCAAATTCGCGCTCGGCGTTTACTGGCGTCAGGCGACACCGGAACAACGTACCGAATATCTGAAACTGTTCAAACGCAGCGTCGTGGATATGTACTCACAACGCTTCTCGGAATATAACGGGCAAAAATTGGTGACCACCGGATCGCGCCCTGCCGGAAACGAAGCCAATGATATCGTTGTCCTGTCGAAAGTAATGCCAACCGATGGGTCTGAACCAATTCCGGTTGAATGGGTTGTGCAGACCAAGAACGGCAAGCACAAAGTTCTGGATGTCTTTATTCTGGGTACCAGCCAAAGCATGAACCAGCGTAACCAGTTCAAACAAATCATCCAGCAAGGTGGTGGTGATGTGCAGGTTCTGATTAATAATCTGAAATCCCGCACCTAAACTGACCGGCGATAAAATAATAAAAAAGCCTGCAATATTCTTGCAGGCTTTTTTGTAAGCTTCCCGAGAGGTGCGCTAATTGCGCGCGATCAGGTTTCGCATCGCGCCACCCAATTGGTTGGTCGCCACCTGAGAGCTGGTATACATGGTGCCGACCAATGCTTCTGGTGTTGACTTGGAAATCTCGCCAAAGCCATCAACGCTGGATCCCATCCAACGCATGATATTATTTGGCACCAGGTAAACCATTTTGAATGACGCCGTTCCAATCATGTAAACGATGATGGCGTAAATCACCGTATAGAAGAACTGATCAATATAGCTTCTGGCCATATCAAACGTGCCAACCATTGTTGCCGGATCTGGGGTAACTGCAGATGTTCCGGCAACCGGTGTCGATGGGAAAGCCCCGACCGCAGCGGCAGTGCTATTGAACCCGGTCAGGTTGCTGACGACAATTTCAAAAATATCATTCAAGACTTGAACCTGAGCCGCAAAGATCGCGATCCCACCAATCATCCCGAAAATCGTCAGGATCGGCCTGAGGAAAATATCCAATAATAGGAAATATCCATTCATCGCCGCCGTTCCAGGCAAGCCATCACCATCAATCCTGATATGGGCCAGTGCCCATAAAGGAAGGCCAACCATGGCTTCAAACAGCCCCTTGATCCATCCCCCAACCTGGAAGAAGAAATACATAAAGGGTAAGAACGGCACCACATAATAAAGAACAAAGCCGATGATGAGCGTCATCATCCCAACCGTACGCGCCATGATCGCCAAAGCTTGCGCAAAGGCTGGTGGCAAGCCAACGAAGCTTAAAAGCTTTTCCATGATGCCGCCGCCCGCAGCCGCACCCAAATTCCGGACCGACGCCTCCAACAAGTATTTACCCATTGTAACGATCTGAGCCAGCGGGTGAATCTCGGTATTTTCACGCATATTGAACAGACCTTGAACACCAAACATCCATTGCATGATGTCCATCAAGGCGTTGTTGCTGGAAGTGAAATTGGATGGTGTTCCATCCGCCGCCAAACCGGTTGAATTGCCGTCATTCCACAGCCCATAGGCGCTGGCAAACAAGCCGGCATATTCAAAATTCAAATTGGCAGGCAGTTCAACCGCGGTTCCATCCGATAGATAGGGAACGAACTTGTTCTCGGCATTAACGACCTTGTCTTTCTTCCCTTTTTCTTCAGCAACCTTTTCCATGACCAAGGGCCAAGCGCGGACTTCGGGCAGGTTTGCAATCCCGGCGATCAGACCGCCGTTTAATTCAGCAATACGGTTGTACCAGATGCCGGCACCAGCCCAGCCATATTCTTCCAGTTCTTCAAGCCAGCTGGTCGAATTGATCTGTGCTGTTACGGCAGCTTGGATGGCAACATCCAGGCGGTTGTTGAAATCATTCAGCAGCGTATTTTTTGCGGCTTCATTGGGCATCATCGCGTTATCGCTGTTTTGAGCAACGAGAGCTGTCTCAATAATCCGGTCAGCAGAATTATAGAAGTAATCCTGATTTCTGTTATTTGGAGCAGGCAATGTGGTAACCCCGCCAATCGTTGGCGTACCGGTATCAACATTGTTCCAATAGGCCTGGATGAATTGCGCATAATAGCTGGTTTGGATTGAAACCGATCCAGCCTGAACCAAATCCGTCTGGGGCAGGATGATCTCGCCGCACCATGGCATAACGCCACCCTTTTTATCGCGATATTTGGTTTCGTTCATTTCCCCAAAGACGACAACAATATCGCCATTATTGTGGAACTGTCGGGCATCATCCCATGAGGTCCCTGTCAGATCGCGACGGTTGGTGTTAATGGCACCCGTTCCATCGCGGACCAGATAAGCGCCAATCGTCACCTGATCACGCAGCATATAGGCCTTCTTACAGGTCCCAAGAACGGTAAAAAACTGGAACAGATTATTAGGGTTTGGCTTTTCAGGTTCGGCCACAAGATCGGCGGCACCCGTGCCCAATGGGGTAATGCTGGCATCAACCAATGTATGGACAAACGTATTCCAGCCATTGGTGGCAAAAGCGGAACCCCATTTGGCAATATTCAGCGTTAAAAGCTGCGCTCCGTTCATCCCGTAAGAAATCGGGATCAGCAACGCCAGGGCAACAACCATGCGGATTGGCGCCCAGACATGGTTAAAGCGACGGCCAAACGGCGTACCGGTTTGGGCTGTTTCAACAACAATGGCAACAATGTAATAAAGGAAGATAATCAAGCCAATGGCGCACAGGCCAACGCTATAAAAGGCGAGCATATCTTGCAGCGCGCCGTGATAGGGGAAGGGAAATGGCCCTTCCGGAATTGTACCGTTCAGGCAAATCTGACCAGTGGAAACACAAGAATCAAACATTCCCGGAATGCCAAAGACACGATCCATCAGAATATGGGCAATATCATTGGTGGTGTCGGGTGTAACCAGAAACTGGGCATAGCCGGTGGGGGCTGCCCAAGAACTTTGCATGAAAAGGGCAAAACCCATCAAGGCGAACTGGGCGATCAACAGGATAAAGCCGCTCAGGACCAGCAGGAAAATGAAAATCTGGTCCAGATTTGACCGTTTCCAACGTAAATTGCGAAACGCCTCAATAATAACGTTTGAAATGCCAAAGCGGCCAATATTATGGGTGTTTAAATAGGCGTGGTTTGGCGGTAACAGGCGCGCAGCAGAATAAATTGTCGCCATGTAAAAAGCGACATAGCCAAAACCAGATGAAAATAGGTTTTTGACCATCGGGATGATCCCGGGCAATAAAGTATATTTTAGAACCTGCTTTGCCTTAATTTGCATTCTGCCGCAATCCCCCGGCCGTCATAGAATTTAATAAAATGAACCTCATTATACCATAGGGCCGGGGTCCCCCGCCACAATGTTCCCTTATGTATTGTGCCTGCAAAAACAAGGGCATTAGCCTTCATCTCCCCCGTAATCGCGACCCGTAATTCCGCCCGTCATGGACTTGGTCGCATCACTCACGCGGAATGTTCCGGCTTGCATATTTCCGGATAACATCTCGCCGGTGTCCTCCCGTGTCGCACTGCCATGGCCCTTGGCGCTACTGCCCATCCAACGCAGGATCGAATTTGGAAACAGATCGATCATTTTGAAGCAAGCCGTGCCGATCAGGTAAACGAAGATGGAATAAATAATTGTAAAGAACAGCTGATCAATCGCCCCGCGTAGATGGGTCAGATTGCCAACCTGATTCGCCGCCGGACTAGCCGGTCCCGTTGCTGCGGGCTTATCAAAACCGGTCAGGTTGGATGTCACCGTATCAAAAACATTATTCAGCGTCCGGGCCAGCGCGTAAAAGATCGTAACGGACGCAATAAGCCCAAAAATAATCAAGATGGGCCGTAGGAAGATGTCGATTAACAGATAATAGCCATACAGGGATTGCTGGGTCGGAAATCCTTCGCCGTCGTAGCGCAGATGTGCCAGCGCCCAAAGTGGAATACCAACCATGGCTTCAAAAATCGTTCTGGCCCAACCCATAAGGGCAAAGATGAAATAAATAAAAGGCAGGAACGGGACGACATAATAGAGGAGGATGCCCGCGCCAAGGCCGATATAAGCCACCGTAATCATAAAGGCGGACAAGTTGTTGGCGATCATTTCAGGGATCGTGCCTTTGCCAAGGATATGGGTTGCCCCCGCAATACCGGTGACCGCACCGCCGCCAAAAGCGTAAATTGATTTAACCAGCAGCGCTTTACCCATGGATGTCATGGACGATAACGGGTGGATGGCTTCGTTCTCGCGCAGGCTCCATAAGCCAACTTTTTCAAAGACGGCATGAATTGAATCGCCGAAAACATTGCCAGTCGATTCTGGCTTAATTTCCTTCGTGAAATCGTTCCACAACATATAGGACTTATAAAGCGAATTCAAAATCGCTTTATCCTTTTCATTGCGTCCAGTCATCACGCTTTCGCCGTTGGCCAAATGCGGTTCAAAGGCGGTTTCACCGGCGATAACGCTGTCGTTTTTACCCTTTTCCTCTTTGACCCATTCCATGATCTCAGGGTATTTATTAATGGTTGGCAGGGTAAAAACAGCCTCTGTAAATTCGCCATTGGCTTTGGCAATCGAGTTGTACCAAATTCCTGCACCACCCCAGCCATAGGCGAGGGCTGTGTTTGTCCATTCCGTGTTCTCCCGCATCCTTTCCAGCCCAGTGTCAACAAAGCCTCGGATTGCATCATTAAAATAATTCAGCAGGGCGCGCTGATCTTCTTTTCCTGGAATAGGAATGGTCGTGTTTTTGTGAATGGGAAGTGTATGTCCCGTGATGGCTTCGGCAATATCATCCAGTGAAATGCCATTGGCGCTCACACTGCCGCCATCCCATGGCATCAAATAATTGACATAGGCATAAGCAACAGAATCCGCACCGTCGTAATAATTGCCCGTCGTGGGTTTTGCAAAACGGGTGGACGGCATAATGACAACACCGCAGTAAGGACGAACGCTGCCCTTATATTCCGTGTGTTTAACAGCATCATATTCGCCCATGACAATGACGATATCGCCCATGTCATACCATTCTTGAAGATCGTAATAGGTCATGGCGGACCCTTGGAGATTTGTGAAGACGTCATGGTCATGACCATTTGGCCTTGGGGACCGCACAGCATAGGCGTCAATAAAGATGCCGTACATTTTCCGATAGGCGGCCTTGCAAGTGTGCGCCGTTGCCATGAACTGGATAATTTCGTTGGCGGAAGGGTATTGCGGTTTGGCGATCATCTGCGCGCGGTCGCCCGCCAGCGTATTATCATCGGTCAGGGCCATGCTGGTAATAAAGAAATTCCAGCCATTCGTCGCAAAGGCCGATCCATATTTCGCAACATAAAGGGTAATATATTGGGCCGCGTTCAGATTATTTGTCATCGGGATCAAAAGACCCAGCGCAATAACAATCCGCAACGGTGCCCAGGCGCGATTAAAGCGTTTCCCAAAAGCTGTCCCTGTTTCCGACATCTCGGCCAACAGTGTAAAGACGTAATAGGCAATGATAATGGCGGCCAGGATCAAAAGCCCCTGGCTATAAAACCCAAATAATTCCTGTAAGCCCAGATGATAGGGCATGGGGAACTGGCCTGCGGCTAATGCATTCTGGTTTTCCTGGATCAGACACGGAATATTCTGTGCAACGCAGGACCCAAAAAGATCAGGAATACCAAAGATCCGGTCCATGAGCATAAAGGAAATATCGTTGGTCGGATCGGGCGATTCAAAAAAGCCGGCAAAGGTGTTCGGTAGCGGGGTCGCCTGCGCCGCTTGCGTAAAAAAAGCAAAGCCAAGCAGCCCGATTTGTACCATCAGCAAGACGGCACCCAAAAGCATCAGGAAAAACAGAATAATCTGATCTGTATTTTTGACTTTAAAGCGAAGGTTCAGCGCGGCTTGCCCCAAAACATGGTGGATGCCGAACTTGCCTATATTTGCTTGGCGCACATAAGGGTGGTTAGAGGGAATGAGCTGTGTGTTTTCAAGAATACAGGCCATGCAAAAGGCAATAAAGCCAAAGCCGGTTCCAAATAACTCACGCACCCGCGGAAGAATTTCCGGCAGGGTGACATATCTGAAAATGCGTCCAGCTGCGCTGCCCATTAAAACAAAAAACCTTTTACTATCTTATTTACGATCTTGAACGGTCCGGCGGAGATATCCGCCCAAACCGTGCGGGTGGCGTCATTACGGAGTTCCGCCCCTACCGCCTGTTGTTGAGGTTCCTTTTGGCGGGCCACCATTTCTAAGTTCCATAACGCCCTGGCTGACTTTACCAGCACTTTGAACCAGTCCACTGCTGAACTGGGCGGTCATGCTGGCGCCACTATAAGCGGCATATTTCTTCATGCCTTCCACAGCGTTGTCCGTAGCTTCATCAGCGAAGACCTGAATACCAGCCCCCATCCAGCGCATAATATTGCTTGGAACCTGATCAATCATTTTAAAGGACGTGTTTGCCATCATGTACACAATCACGGTGTAGATGATCGTAAAGAAGAATTCGTCAATCGTGTCGCGCTTGAACTTTAAAAGTTCCACAACAATCGGGTTGGTCGGGTCGGATTGGATGTTGCTGTTATATGGAGCTGCAGCTGCCCCGGCCAACGTACAATCTCCACCTGGTGCGGTTACGCTACACGGATTGTTGTCAAAGCCAGACAGGTTGGCGGTGACCAGTGTAAAGACTTCATTCAACACGCGAACCATGGCGGCGAAAATAATCAACGCACCGATCAAGCCAAAGACAGTCAAAATCGGACGAAGGAAGATTTCTAAGATCATGAAATATCCACCCATCGCGCTTTCGCCCGGCAATCCGTGTCCATCAATGCGCAAGTGCGCAAGAGCCCAAAGCGGCGCGCCGACCATCGCTTCAAAAATGGTTTTCAACCACGTCCCAACGGCGAAGAAGAAATACATGAAAGGCAAAAACGGCAGAACATAGTACA
>CAACXI010000032.1_pt1 | contig 32055 bp, 35 predicted proteins | sample 2275891 | NCBI WGS metagenome assembly CAACXI01 (sample SAMEA5312484, study PRJEB27640) | indoor metagenome | biome: indoor environment; feature: controlled; material: polymer antistatic dissipative epoxy resin | place: Italy | collected 2014-05-27 | reverse complement strand
CCGGGTAAGGCATTGATCGCCAGAATCCCGATATCGGTATAACTGCCGTCCTCATTGACCAATGTCAGATGCGGCATGGTAATCGCATAATATGTTCCGGCAGGTTCGACCAGCACATCGCCCTGTGCCTTTAATTCCTGTTTTTGGGATTTGGTCGCGGCTTTCTGGTCGTCCAGATACTTGACGAAAACAGTTTTCAGATGCGCGGCGCCGGTGGCGTCCACGGGGGCGGCCAAAACCGGCTGGCTGAACACAGCAAAAACGAAAAATAACGGGGCGGACAGAAGGGTGACAAGCCGGGTCATGGAATGCTCTCTTGCTGGGTCAAAGAAGATTGAAAATTAACAAAAAACGGGGTGATGAACCATATCTTATTCCTTACAAAAGGCGAAAGAAAGGCTATATCTCATTCAATGAACGTTTCAAATGTGGCCATTTCAAGTCGGGGCCGGATCATCGGCCTGTTGGGTCCGACCAATACCGGAAAAACCCGTACCGCCGTTGACCGGATGCTGACCCATTTTAACGGGGTCATCGGCTTTCCGCTGCGTCTTTTGGCGCGGGAAAATTATGACCGCCTTGTTGAGATGAAGGGGCCGCAAGCCGTTGCGCTTTTGACCGGGGAGGAAAAAATTATTCCACCCCATGCGCGTTATTTTATTTGCACCGTGGAAGCCATGCCGGTGGAACAGGAATTTGATTTTCTGGCCGTTGATGAAATCCAGCTTTGCGGTGATCCCGACCGGGGGCACGTTTTTACGGACCGTTTATTGCGGGCAAGGGGGCGTGTCGAAACATTGTTTCTGGGCGCGGAAACCATCCGCCCGATGATGCAGGCCTTGGTCCCCAATATCGAATTTGACACGCGGGAGCGTTTTTCAAACCTGACCTATACGGGTTTCAAAAAAATGACACGGTTGCCGAAACGATCCGCTGTCGTCGCCTTTTCGATTGATGAAGTTTACAACATCGCCGAACTGATCCGCCGCCAGCGCGGGGGAACGGCCGTTGTGCTGGGTGCGCTATCCCCTCGCACGCGCAATAAACAGGTGGAAATGTACCAGTCCGGTGAGGTCGATTTTATGGTCGCCACCGATGCCATCGGCATGGGGCTGAACATGGATATTCACCATATCGCACTGGCCGGGATGCGGAAATTTGATGGGGAACGCCCACGCTACCTTAATACGGCGGAACTGGCCCAAATTGCCGGTCGCGCCGGGCGGCATACGCGGGATGGAACCTTTGGTGTCACGGGGCGTGTCCGCGATCTGGACCCAGATAGTGTGGAGGCCATTCAGGACCACCGCTTTGAACCCTTACCGGCCCTGTTCTGGCGGAATAGCAATCTGGATTTCGCCAGTCCCAAGGCCTTGCTGCGCAGCCTGGATATGGGGCCGGGCAACCCTTCCTTGCTGAGGGGGCGGGAATCTGACGATTACCGGACGCTGGCGGCCATGGCGGGACGGGATTCCGTGCTGGCCCGGGCGGGCAGTACCGGGGCTGTCCGGCTGTTATGGGATGTCTGCCAGATCCCCGATTTCCGCAAGACTTTGAACGAAAACCACCAATCATTGGTCGAACAGGTCTATTTGTCGGTCATGGAGCAGGGAACCTTGCCCGAAGACTGGGTTTCCGAGCAGATTTCAAGGCTGGAAAAAGTGGAAGGCGATGTCGATACTTTGATGGCGCGGATTGCACATATTCGCACATGGACGTATATTACGCATAAATCGGAATGGCTGAAAGATGCTGCCCATTGGCAGGGACGGACACTGGCGATCGAAGATCGTCTTTCCGATGCCCTGCATGAAGGCTTGATGAACCGTTTTGTGGACCGCCGCGCGGCAGTCCTGCTGCGCTCGCAAGAGGGCGGAGCGGCGCTTCTGGCCGGTGTGCGGAATGATGGAACAGTGATTGTCGAAGGTCACGAGGTCGGGCGGTTAAACGGTTTCCGTTTTATCCCCGATGGTGAAACCGGCAGTCCCGATATGAAGGCAATTATGACCGTGGCGCGAAATGCTTTGCGTCCCGAAATACAAAGGCGAATTGGAATGATTTTAAACTCTCAACCAAAACAACTGACTCTGACCGATGATGGTCAGGTGCTGTGGCAGACCGATGCCAGCAATCCGTTGCCGGGCCAGCCCGTTGCAACCTTGCGCAAGGGATCTGCCCAGCTGAAGCCAGAGGTTGATCTGCTCGACAGCGATTTATTGCAGGGGCAGGACAAGGTTGCTGTTGTTGATTTTATCAAGGCGTGGCTGGACCAGCGTGTGAACACCGTTCTTGAACCTTTAATGGGTCTTTTGAAGGAAGAAGGCATTGAGGGGCAGGCACGCGGCATTGCGTTCCAATTGCATGAAGCGCTGGGCATCCTGCCACGTCAGGATCTGGAAGACCTGATTACCGGACTGGATCCCGAAGCGCGTAAAGTCCTGCGCCAGCGCAAGGTGCGTCTGGGGCCTGTTCTGGTTTTTGTCCCTGAACTGAATAAACCTGCCGCCGTCAAATTACGCGCGTTGCTGTGGTGGTTGTGGCATGACCGCACATTGCCTGCGCCGCTGCCAAAGGATGGGGTGGTGTCGATGCTGATTGCTGATGGCACCAGCTATGATCCTGATTACCAACGCGCCATCGGCTATCCGGTCTATGGTGGCCGTGCGATCCGCGTTGATATGCTGGACCGTTTGATCAGTGCCATTTACGACAATGCAAAGGACGGCACGTTCAAAGCCACGCACGCGATGGCGGAATGGATGGGATGTTCGATTCCTGATCTGTATAAAATTATTGAATCGATGGGCCACCGCAAAACCTTTGATCCGGCAGAACAACCGGTTGTCGTTGCGGAACCTGCTGCGGTTGAAGCCGTGGCGAGCGAAGCATCAGAGGCCGTTGTTGCAGTCCCTGCGGAAGCTGTTCCTGAGGTTACAGCCGAAACTGTAGCCGCTGTTCCAGTTGCGGCCCCGGCCAAACCGGAACTGGCGACATTCCGTTTGAAACGCGGCAAAGCCAATGAAGCGGCCCGTCCCCAGCGCAGCGAACGCCCGGAAAAACGCGCCCCGCGTGCGGAAGGCACCGAAGCAGGCGAGCGTCAGGATCGTCCGGCTTTCCGGTCCAAGGACAAGCCAAAATACGAAAAACCGCGTGATGGCTATAAGGGCAAGCGCGACAAGGTTGAAAAGTTTGAAAGAAAACAAACCAGCTTTGAAGCCAAGCCGACGTATATCGAAGATTCACCTTTCGCCGTGCTTCAGCAGTTGAAATCCGGGATGAAAGATAAGTAGTCCGTTATGGGTTCACGCATCTTATGCCTTTTGCTGTTGATCGGCGTTGCGTGTGCAATGCCGGTTCGGCGAGCCGAAGCCGCCCAGTTTTCGGGGGCATATCTGAATAAAATTTGCGGTGTGAATGATAAGGGGCAGGAAGTTTCCCCCGGTGCCCACGCCGCGTGCCAATCCTATATTTCCGGTGTTGTTGATTATCACAATATGTTGCGGTCGATGAAGATCGCGCCGGAAATTGACATTTGTGTTCCCGAAAGCGCGACGTTGAATGAAATGCATCTTCAGGTTTTGAAATATCTGGACGCAAACCCGCAACATGATTCATTCGTGGCGGCCCCGGCGGTCTTGCTGGCCCTGTTTGCAAAATATCCGTGCACGACAAAGAAAAAGAAATAGCATGAGCGTCCCCGAATTTAATTTACGCCGTAGCAGTGATCCTAAATTTCTTCCTGTCGATTTCTGGGACACGGTATTGAACCGTTATTTTCCGGTTTTAAGCCTCACCTATCTTTCTTCTGTCCTTGGCATCGCCTTAAAAGAATCTCCGGCGGGGCAGGGATTGCTGGATCATCTTCTGGGCGATCCTTACCCGTATGACATGGCGTTGTGGGTGGCGCTATGGGTATCGGTTCCGGCGGTGTTCTGGATCATTTTACGGCGCAGCATCCGTTACGCTCATCTGGCTAATATCTGGTATAAAATTATTGCCGGGGTCATGGCCCTGACGGCACTGCTCAGTCTGGCGATCTTCCCTGAATGGGATGCGGTGCAGGGTGTTCGTGTCTTTCTGGTTGCGACAATCCCGGTCTTTCTGATTCAGTATCTGTTTTTTGTGCGCGGCGGGTTGCCACCAAAACTTGCCTGGCCGCTGACCGTGGCGGGGCTGGTTTTTATGCTGTATGGCGCTCTGATCGTTTAATTGGCAAGGCTGAACTGGTTCATAAACCAGCCTAAAAACAACACTTGCGGCATAGTCAGTAACGGCAGGGACAGCGCAATTTTCCACGATCCGGTCAGGTTTTTCAGGACCATAATCTCCGTATAATCAGTTGAAACCCCAGCCATCAAAAAGGCAAAGCCATTGCCAGGCGCGGCTGCGCGGGTAACCAGATCAGCGCCGATGGGGGATGAGCCTTCCGAACAGACTTCAATAATGGTTGTGGCAATCAGGGTCAGCAGCAATCCGCCCATTGTCGGTGCAAACCATGTTGAAAACGAATCCAGCGGGACAAAGGTGCGGATCATCGCGGCGAGAATAATGCCAAAGGCCAACCAGCGCAGGACCATCTTGCCATCGCGCCAGCCTTCGCTGAATACCGCAGCCCAAAAGGCCTTTGTCGGACGGAAAAGTTTCAGCCGCGCCTTGGCATCCGCCATCAGGTCAAAGTTTTCCGGCATTTCCACGATGTTAGGGTTGTCGGGCAGAATTTTTGCGCGGATCAACGCCTGATACAGAAGCCCGGTGATAATCGCAATCACCATCGACCCCAGAATAAACAACAAGGTCCATTTTAAACCAATCATGGCAATCAGGATCAGGGTCAGGGAAAAGGAGTTCCACGGGCTCGCGATCAGGAAGGTCATCACCTGTCCCAAACTGGCGCCCCGTTCATATAGTTTTGCGCCCACCATCAAGATGCCGTGCGAACACAGATCCAGCAAAACGCCTGCGGCCGCCGCACGGAAAATTCCGCCCGTGCTGTCGCCGCGCCCTAAAATGGCGGTAAAATATTCTTTTGGAATGCGCCCCATCAGGCCGACAAAAAACAGACCGAGCAGGACGCCCCACCACATCACGCTCATCAATTCCAAAAGGCTGTGGCCGAAATGGTGGACATAGGGAATGGTGATGTTCAAGGCACCGGTCAGGAGATGCGCCGCAACCGCCGTGACAATAATAATGCTGCAGACCCATAAAAACTTATCGGGACCGGGCTTATGGACATGGGCTTCGCCTGTGGTGCTGCAACAACTGCTCATTACACATCAAACCTTTTGAATAAATCTTTCAGTTCTTCAATTTTTTGCTGGGCGGCTTGGGGGTCGCCACTGGTCATTGATTCCGCCACACAGGAATGGAGGTGGGTTTCCAGCACATTGGCTTCGACCGTTTTCAATGCAGAGCGCACCGCGCGCAGCTGAGTCAGGACTTCGGTGCAGTCGCGGTGGTCGGTGATCATTTTTTTGATCCCTTCGATCTGTCCGGCGATGCGGTTTAGTTTACTGAGTTCGGCACGATGCATTGAATATACCTCCTGGGGGTATATTGCGCCTTTAAAGGCCGCTTGTCAAGTACCCCATGGGGGTATCACTAAACTTTGCGAACGATCACAGATCCAATCGAATAACCGGCGCCAAAGGAACAGATAACCCCTGTATCCCCGGATTTCAGGTCTTCGCTGTATTTATGAAAGGCGATGATGGATCCGGCAGAGCTGGTATTGGCATATTCGTTCAGGATGACGGGGGCTTCTTCGCGGGTTGGTTCGCGGCCCAGCACTTTTTTCCCGATCAAATCATTCATATGCAGATTGGCCTGATGCAGCCACAGGCGTTTCAATGCATCGGGGGCGAGTTTCAACGCATCCAGATGGGCGACAATCAAATCGGCAACCATCGGCACGACTTCTTTGAAAACCTTTAATCCGTCCTGCACGAACAGCTTATCCGGTTTACCGATCCCTTCGGGGGCGGCGTTATTCAGGAAACCGTAATTATTGCGGATGTTATTTGAAAAACGGGTTTTGAGTTTCGTACCGATAATCTCAAATACATTTTTGGCCGTGGCGGTGTCTTTACGTTCCAGCACAATGGCGGTGGCGACATCACCAAAGATGAAATGCGAATTACGGTTGCGGAAATTCAGGTGACCGGAACAAATCTCAGGGTTCACAACCAAAATGGCGCGCGCGTTACCGGCGCTGATCATATCGGCGGCGGCTTGAATACCAAAGGTTGCCGATGAACAGGCGACATTCATATCAAAGCCAAACCCATCAATGCCCAATGCACTTTGCACTTCGATGGCAAGGGCGGGGTACGGGCGCTGGCTATTGGAACAGGCGACCAGAACCGCATCAATATCCGCGGATGTTTTCCCGGCATTGGCCAAGGCTTGCTTGGCGGCACTGACCGCCATTTCGGCAATGATTGAAATTTCATCATTGGGGCGTTCCGGAATATTGGGAACCATACGTTGCGGATCAAGGATTCCGGATTTTTCGACAACATATCGCGATTCAATACCGGATGCCTTGACGATAAATTCAACACTGGACGGCGCCAGCGCATCAACCGTACCGCTGGCGATTTCATCTGCATGGGTTGCATTGAAATCGGCAACATAGGCATTGAATGCCGTTACCAGTTCTTCGTTGCTGATGGCATTGGGGGGCGTATAAAGCCCGGTTCCGCTGATAACAATCCCGGTCACAATAATCCTCGACGGTCATTTTTGAGAACGCGAGTGTAACCGGATAATGGAGGACTTTCCAAGGCCCCCATTATCCATAATGATTATTAATTACAGGATATTGAAGAGATAAAGCAAAATAATAACTGGAATTGGAATACCAACCAGCCACAACAGAATGCCTTTCATGTGTTCTCTCCTTTTAACTCACCAGAATGCGATAAAAGGCAAACATAGAAACCCCTGAAAAAGTTCCGCTATTTCTTTTGAAGCTGAATAACGACCCGGCGGTTTTCAAGAATTTTTACGCCATCCTGCGTTGGGATTGATGCCGCTTCTTCGCCACACGATTCATTTCTGAACAAGCGCGCAGGTACACCTTGCTTTTTCAAGGCGGCGGCCACGGCGCCAGAGCGGCGAGTGGATAACCGGAGGTTATAATCAGGGTTTCCTGAGCGGTCAGCATATCCGATAATTTTTACATAGGTCGGCTTTGTCTGCTTAATGCTTTCTGCTACATCCTGAATAGTTTCAAGTGCTTCAGCGCTTAAAGCGATGCTATTGCTTTCAAAATAAATTTCCTGTGACGCCATTGAAAGATTGTCGCTTTCGCAAATGGCGGGTGCTGGTTTTACGGGGTGTGTTGTTGATTCTACAGGGCCAAAAAGACCAGTACCACAGGCGGAAAGCATAAATGTGCTGCCGATTAAGAAAATTTTTCTAATAAAATTCATATTGCTCATCTTGTTTATCTACTCAATGGATCATATCTGTTACCAAGGCAAAAATATGGCATCACTGTGTTCTTATGATTAATTTTTGTAATCGCAATAAAAGCTTAGCTCTGCCTTTATTGACATTTTATAATATAAGAATCAGTCAATCAAAAATGGAAATCTTATGATCCTCGGTATGCGCTTTCACATTTTGATGTTTATGGTCATTACAACGCTTTGCCTTGGCGGGCTGGGCTTTGTGTTTGTGTTGCGAGATGGATTGATCGCGCGTTCCGATGAAGGAATCGGACAAACCCGTCAGGTGATCCTGAAAACCCAGGAAGTGATGGGGTTGATTTATGGAACGCTGGCTATTCAACGCGGTTATTTATTATCCGGGGATAAGGCCCAGCTCGGCGAATACGAATCAAACAAGACGCAACTGGTCGATGGATTTCACGAGCTGAACGTATTAACGCGCCAGAACCAGAAACAAAAACCGCGCGTTGATGAACTGCATAACCAATATCTGGTGTTTATCAAAATTCTCGACACCATGATGGATCGCTATAAGCGCGAGAAAAATCTCGGTAGCCTGAGCGACCTTAAAGACATCAATGCCATTCGGAGGTCACTGGCCAATACATCACAGGTTATTCTGGGTGAAGAATACCAGATGTTGAATGAGTATATTCAGCAATTGGAAAAAGCTAAAAAGGACCTTTATAAACATCTCAGTATTGGGATTATTCTGGCGTCTATTCTTTTGACTCTGCTGAATTCATATTTGCTGGTCGCGCAAAACCGCAGGATGAATGCGGAAGAAAGCCTGCGGGAAACAGAGGAGCGTTTGCGGCTGGCGATCAAGGGTACAAATGATGGCATTTATGACTGGAATCTTCATGCCGATGATTTGTACTGGTCGCCGCAGTTCAAAAACATGATCGGTTATGATGATAACGAAATCATCGCATCGAAAGAAATGTTGGTTTCTTTGCTGCATGAGGATGACCGGACGAATGTTTCGGAAAGCACTGGAAAATATTTGCGGCGCGAATTGCCGGAATTATCCCTGACATTCCGCCTGCGCCACAAGTCTGGCCACTGGATCTGGGTCAGTATGCGCGGCAAGGCTGTCTTTAACGAAGATGGCGAGGCCATTCGCCTGATCGGGACGTTCAGCGATATTAGCTCGTTGAAAGAATATGAAGCCCGTCTGGAAGATTCCAAGAACCAGGCGGAAAAAGCCAGCGCGGCAAAGACAGAGTTTCTGGCCCATATGAGCCACGAAATTCGTACACCGCTCACCAGCATTAGCGGTGTTGCTGAAATTCTGATGAATCAGCAGAAAGATTTTTCTGCTAAACAACAGCAGTTAATCAAGGTTTTGAATTACAGCACGATGGGTTTGAAAGAACTTATCAATGACATTCTCGATTTCTCTAAAATTGAAAACGGCCAGCTTGAACTGGAAATGAAGCCGTTCCGCCTTGGCGATTTATTCCAGGAAGTCATCAGCACGATGGCCGTGCGGGCGCAGGAAAAGGGGCTGGATTTTACGTTCACTTATGATGAGGTCAATGATGTCACTTTTCTGGGCGATAAAATCCGGCTGCGGCAGATTTTAACGAACCTGGTCGGGAATGCTTTGAAATTTACCCATGCTGGATCAGTCCGGGTCAATATCACCAAAAAGGATGTTCAGGGCTTCCCGTTTATGGAGATCAAAGTTCAAGATACCGGCATTGGTATTGATCCCAAAAATTATGCGCTGGTTTTTGAGCGCTTCCGACAGGCCGACCCTTCTGTTTCGCGTAAATATGGCGGGACGGGATTGGGCTTGGCGATCTCCAAAAATCTGGCCATTCATATGGGCGGGACAATCGATCTGAACAGTGAGCTGGGTCAGGGGTCCACCTTTATCGTGTTGTTACCGTTGATAGAGGCAGAGGGCGATGCGCTTAAACTGCCAGACGTTAATCCGCAAAAGGCCATCATTCACCAAACACGCGTCGGACGTGGAGATTCCCGGATCTTGCTGGTTGAGGATTATGAGGGGAATATTGCCGTTCTCAGTTATATCCTGGAAGCCATGGGATATGACTTCGATGTCGCAAGAACAGGTCTGGAGGCGGTTAATATGTGGAATGATCTGCACCATAACCTGATCCTGATGGACGTTCAGATGCCCGAAATGGATGGTCTGACGGCTACGCGTCTGATCCGCAAGATGGAAAACGAAATGGGATTACCGCATACGCCGGTAATTGGGATGACGGCCCACGCCTTTGTCGAAGATAAAAACAAATGTGTTGAGGCTGGTATGGATTCCTATCTGGCCAAACCGATTGCCGAAAATGATCTGGTCAATGAAATATCTCGCTTTATGAACGGGAAAGAGGCTCGCCAAAACTGGCAAGCCTCTCAAGCGAACGATTAGTCGGGGGAACTAACCGTTGGGGGTAAACTTTTTTAAGCCGCGCGATGCATGGCTTGGGCCGCAATATGGGCAGGCAGAGCTGGGAAGGCTGCATTGCGTTGCGGGTTCATTTCCATCTGCAGGTTTTCACGCGCACGCGACAAACGGGACCGTACGGTGCCAACAGGGATATTCAGAGCCTCGGAAACTTCCTGATACGGCATATCCTTAACGCAGACCATCATCAGAATTTCGCGGTGATCTTCCGATAATTTTTCCATGGCATCGCCAACGCTTTGCAATTCAACCTGATGGTCTTGCGGGGCGCTGATGGATTGGGCCAGGATATAAGGCTCTGGATCATACTGGGTTTCAAACTTGGTTTTGCGGCGGTATTCCGTCACAAACATATTAAACATAATCTTTGATGCCCATTTGCGGAGCGATGTACCTTCTTCAAAGTAATCGGCTTTTTCAAGAGCGCGCAAAAAAGTGGATTGCAGCAGATCGTCTGCATCTGACTTATTGCCTGTTAAGCGCAGAGCAAATTTCAAAAGATTTTCAGTTTCGGCAATCAGGGCGCTTTGGACAAACATTGCAAATTCTCCTCTGGGGAACGTTTTTGTGTTTTGCTATGTTCTTATGATGCCGCGGCAGTATGGATAGAATATGGTGCCAATGTTTCTGCAAAAGTTATCTTTGTATCTTTCTTGTAACATTTGTTTTATATAATAATAACAAAGGTTAGCTCAAATTTTATGGGAATGATTTGAACAAGGCAACGATCCTCACAATTGAAGACGATCCAAATTTGCAAACCGTCATCCAGATGTTTCTGGAGGATCAGGGCTATACTGTCCTGACCGGGCATAATGGTAAGGATTTATTGGAAAAAATTCAGGCAATTCATGTGGATGTCATTCTTTTGGATTTGATGTTGCCGGATGCCGATGGGTTAAATCTGATCGCGCAAACGCGTAAATTTACCCGTGCGCCCATCATTGTCGTCAGCGGCAAGGATCATCCGACCGATAAAATTCTGGGCCTTGAACTGGGCGCCGATGATTATCTGGGCAAGCCTTTTGAGATGCGCGAGCTTTATGCCCGGATCAAGGCTGTCTTGCGCCGTTCAGCCCCTGAAGGCGTAGAAAGCCGGGCCGGGGACAAGAAGGAAGCCGCTAAACTGGCTTTTGGCGATTGGACTTTGGACCGGTCCTCTTTCAATGTGTTTGATAAAAACAAAAAATCCGCTGAATTAACGACCGCGGAATTCAAACTGCTGGAAGTTTTGTTGAACGCATCAGGAAAAGCATTGAGCCGCGACCAGCTATATGAGCTTGGACGGGGACAGGATTACCAATCCTATGATCGCGGGGTTGATATTCATATCGCGCGCCTGCGCAAGAAATTGGGCGATGACCCGAAATCCCCCCAATTGATTAAAACCGTCCGGGGTGTTGGTTATATGTTTTGCAGCGATGTAACTGTCGTTGGCAAGGAATAATAGGGAACTTCTGATTCCTTCAAGCTTTTGTATATTAAGCTTGCGTAATGAGGATGGAATGAATTTAGTCCCGAATGATGATGATATTGATGATATGGATCTGCAATCCTTAGTTGACGGTGAATTGTCGGCTGATAGAAAAGCATCGCTTATGAAGAACATCAATCTATCGCCCCAAGCCTTGCAACGGCTGGAAGACCTGATGTATCAAAAATTGTTACTGAAGGAATGGTGGAAAAAGAGAATTTAAAAAAGCCCGCCTCAAATGAGACGGGCTTTTTTATTAATACAACGGCTTAACGGCGCGTTGTATCGCGTGGTTGCTGTTCTTGTGGTTTTTGATGGACAGCATTTTTCTGTGTCAGCTTCTCAGTATTACGATCTATCGAAGCGCGTTCCGGTTGGGATTCATGCGGAGTATTCTGTGTAAATTCCTCATCCAGATCCCTGTCACCAGCGCGTTTTCCGCCATCTTCGTTAATCGCAGGGCGTTGAGGCTGGTTTTTAACTGGATCAATTTGATCCTGATTTTGGTTTCGGTTTTGATCCGGGGTGTTTTTATTTGGCATTTTCTTCTCCTGTCAATGTTGGTTTCCTTGTGCAGAACCAACCAGTAGCCACCCAACAGGTTCCTTTTACCTGTTTTGTTTAGGGTCTTGATAATGACCGGGAACTATTTACGCTGCACAGCGTTAGATCACCGTAACAATTTTCAGGAGATTAAAATGGAAGAAAGCAAAGTCGTCACCAAAATCAATCAAAGCAGTGAATTACAGGATATTCGGGATGACCTGAATGCCCTGAAAACAAACGTTGTTGCTTTGGCTCAGGACATCAAAAATGGCGGCGGTGCGGTTGCGCGTCAAAGTCTTGATTCTTTGAAAGCAACAGGTCAGGACGAATTTCAAAAAGTTGAAGAGTATGTGAAGGAAAAACCTGCTCAAAGTCTGGCTTTGGCATTCTGTGCCGGTCTGGTTTTCAGCGCTTTGATCTCACGTCACTAAAATTCAGCTTTTCACACAGAGGAATTATTCCATGTTAGCTCCACTTCTTCCTCTTATCACCCAGATGGTGATTGAGGGTATTTCGAAAGGCACGCGACCTGTATTGCCGCGTTTAAATTCAAAAGGCATTGCACTGGTTGCTTGTTCTGCAACGCTGGCTCTTCTGGGCCTCGGCTTTACAATTTTTGCAGGCTTTCTTTATCTGCAAAACTTTTTTGAAGCCGAAATTGCAGCATTGATCGTAGCGGGAGGGATCTTCTTTTTCGCTGCTATCGTCGGGCTTTTTGGGAAGAAGTCGATAGCGGAGCGCGGTTACGTTACCTATCACCGTTCCTCCTCACACTCCAATTCCAGCCCTGTTGCCGACATTGCCCAAACGGTCAAAAGCCTGATTGAAGGTGTCACAACAGAATTGGAAGAACCTATTCGTGATAATCCGAAAACGGCCATTGCTCTTGCAAGTCTTGCCGGGTATCTGGCCGGGGATTTTCACAAACGTCATTAATTCAACATCACAAAAGTAAGAAAGGACTTTCTACCATGAAAAAAATGATCCAATTGAAAACAATCGCACTGGCTCTTGTTGTTTGCTCCAGCTTCGGCGTTGCGGCTTGTTCAAACACAATGCATGGCGCTGGTCAGGATATCGAACGCGCTGGTGAAAATGTTCAGGATGCGGCGGATTAATCATGAAAAATAATAAGGGCATCTTAATCGTTATTGCGCTGTTGCTGTTGGGTATTCTGGCCATGTTGGCGTCGAATTATTCCGGCAGATCAAGTGGCGGGATTGGCGAAGTCGTTGAAGAAATCGGTGATGAAATCGACGACAACACTACAGGAAACTAATGAACCCCCGGCAGCCTGTTGTCCCCGCGTCAGGCTGCCAATTTTTTTAAATGAGGTCGAAAATGAACGAAGATATTATCAAAGGCAAATGGCTTGAGTTAAAAGGTACCATTCAACAGAAATGGGGCAAAATTACCGATAACGAGCTAACCGAAATTAATGGCAACCGTGAAAAGCTGGCCGGGACCATTCAGAAAAATTACGGTCTGGCACGCGAGGAAGTCGAAAAGCAATTAAAGGAATGGGAAGACGATATCGCAGCCTAAGGGCAGGCGGTCATCTTCAGGAAAACGGGTGCCATGGGTGCCCGTTTTTTATTACAGAATATGCATCATGGTCAGGGCAACGAATAAGACCCCGGCTAACCCGATTGCTAGCAGGATGCCATCCTTACTGGTCAGGCCCAGTGCAAAAAAGGCAATTGAAGCGGCGGGGATCATAACCGCAAAAGGAACCCACCCCATAATCATGACGGCAATCGCAAGGAAGATGCAAATCACCGCGATCATGCGTTCCATCGGGGGGCTAGATAGAAACAGAAAACGCGGATGAATATATTTATCAATCTTCTTTGTGGCCGGTTTGATCTTATGCGAAGCGTCGATAAATTTTTTCCGGTTCAGAGACATTTTTAACAATGACTTCGGCAGTTTGACGCCCTTGAACCCCATGGCCAGCTGAACCGAAACCAGTGCGATAAAAAATCCGCAAATCATGGGCATACCCGGAATGGCGCCCGTGGGTAAAATCAGCAGCAAGGATGGAACCAGCAATAACGGCCCAAAACCCCGGCTTTCAAGGACATTCAGCATATCTTCAAAGGTAATTTTAGGGCCGGTTGTTTCGGTTTCCAATGTGTCCAAAAGACCGGTCAGATTCAGTTCATCAGACATGGTGCGAATCTTATCCTTGTTCATATGTTAGGTCATGAAGATGCGGGTTTAGAGCGTTTTAGGCAATGGGGCGGGTTTTTCTTGACCATTTCCAGTTCAATGGCGTATCGATGCAGCCTGTTGGCCATGAACAAGGCCATGAACAAGGCCATAAACCGGGCAATAAGGGACTGAATAACATGATGCGCAGCCGTTTTTCATTGGTGCTGATGGCGATATCCGGCCTGGCTTTTGGCGGGGGTTCCTTGGTCAGTGCTTTTAACTGTGCCCGTCTTGTGACGCGTCCGCAAAATGATCTGGAAGCGTTCAAGCGGCCATGGCAGCACGGCGCGTTAACTCACCACTATAACAACCCGCGGAATCATCAATATAGCGGCAAGGCCCATAGCTTTGCCCCGCCCAGCCGCCCGTCAAAGAAAAAGGGCTATCCAAGGTCTTCTGGTCGTTTTTATTAAGTCGGGAATGCGGGTGGTTTATGGTTTCATCTTATAGATGAAGCCGTCACCGGAATTATGACGGTAAAGGCAGGTGCCTTTCTCATAGTCCATTTCAAAGCGTTTAAAGCCGCCTTCTTTCAGGACTGTGCCGTCTTGTGTATCAATAATGCGCACCGGATATTTGGCCTCTTTGTTCACTTCGCAAAAGGCGTCTCGAACATCAACTTCGGTATCACCGATCAGGCCGCAAGCGTGCAGTCCGGCGACAAGCGCAAAGGCAGAGGCGGTTCCGGCGATAATTTTCTTGGTTGCTGGCATGATTTTTATCCTGTTTATCAAAAATATTGATTTAACATAATCTCAATTCATAGATTATGCAAGCTTTTTCTAATGTGATGCGCGGTGATTAATGGTCCCGTTCAACCGCGAATTTCAGGATATCCAGCAAAGATTCCCGTATGGGTGAGGCGGGGGCGGTCAGTAAGGCCTGTTCGGCTACACTGGCGTACTTCCGGGCCATATCCAGCCCCTTTTCAAAGGCATTATGTTTGGTCAGTAAGGCGATGGCCGTCCCCAGATCATCCGGGGTCTGGTTTAATTCGCCCATGGTCCGGGTCCAGAAAGCGCGTTCCTGGGCGTCGGCTTCGGCCAGCGCAATGAAAACGGGGGCGGTCAGCTTTCCTTCGCGGAAATCATCGCCAACGGTTTTACCCAGCTTGGCTTCATCTGCCGTATAGTCCAGCACATCATCGGCAATCTGGAAGGCCAGCCCCAGATTATGCCCGTAATCACGCATGGCTTGCTGGGCTTGCGGGCCTGATCCGGCAATGATGGGGCCGATTTCACAGGCGGCGGCAAACAGGGCTGCGGTTTTTGCGGCGATAATGGCTTTATATTGGTCCAGCGACGTGGACAAATCATTGGCGGCGGACAGCTGCAGGACTTCCCCTTCGGCAATAACAGCCGAGGCTGTCGAAAGAATGCGCAACACGTCCAGCGAGCCATCCTGCACCATCAATTGAAAGGCGCGGGAAAACAGGAAATCGCCGACCAGCACGCTGGCCTGATTGCCAAAAACGATATTGGCAGAGGATTTTCCCCGGCGCTCAACGCTTTCATCGACAACGTCATCATGCAACAAGGTGGCGGTATGAATAAATTCAACAGAAGCTGACAACCCATAAGGGCGCGGCCCCATATCGCCGTAAAGCCGGGTGGTGGCGAGCGTCAAAAGCGGGCGGATGCGTTTCCCCCCGGCGGCAATCAGATAGGCAGCCAGTTGCGGGATCAACTGGACTTCGGAATGCATATTCCGGATGATCATGGTGTTGACCTGTTGCATATCGTCCCCCAAAAGGGCGCTCAGGCGGTCAAGCGGATGCGGTTTGGAATCCAAGGGTTTCATGTGTGCTGCTGTTGCGTTCATAGGTTTGAATTAAAGCATGACCGGGGTCGCGGCAAGGGGTTTATAGGCTTTAGGCCGCCATAAGCGCAGCCCAATTCCCGGCAACCAGAAAACATATAATGACCCATAAGACGAACAGTACGGAAAATGCTGTGATGGCGCGCATCCCGCCATCAGTCCGAATGGCCATAAACCAGTACGTCAGACAAGCCAGCATGACAGGGATCAGAAGCAGCACGAACGTCCCAAAACCGGTCGAAAGCAGGCTTTGCCACCACTGACCGCTGCCGGAAACAATCACAAAAACCATTGCCGCCAAGCCCAGGAGAAGGGCGATAAAGCCCAGCCACACGGCGGGAATACAGCTGTAATCAGCCAGCCGCGTCCGGTTAGTGGCCCGCAGGCGGTAAAGCGGCGGCATGACAAAGACCAGAACCAGCGCAATGCTTCCCCCCAAACCAGCCAAAAGTCCGGATTTCAGGTAGGAACCGGTCAACGGCCCATCCGGGGTTTGGATTTTGGCGATTTCCGGAACCTGTACCAGAAAGCATAACAGCAGGGGGCCAAAAACGGCGGCCCAGCCGAAAAGCAAAGCGCGCAAAGATTGACCGTGAAAAAGGGAGGGCTGTGTTTCCATGCGCTGTTTTTAACCGAACTGCCCGATCGCCACAAGAGAGGTAGAATCCGCGATGTGAATGCGCTACATCTTGGGGCATGGCAGAGGATGTAAAAACGGCGGAGATTTTTGTACTGGGTAAGGCAGTTCGCCTGCTTCAGCCCAAAGGAGGATTCCGCACCTCTGTCGATGCTGTTCTTCTGGCGGCGGCTTGCCCGGCAAAGGCGGGGGACCGCGTTTTGGATCTGGGGTGCGGGGTTGGCAGTGTGTCATTTTGCGTCCGCCACCGTATTTCTGACCTGTTTGTTTGCGGCATTGATATTCAGGCTGATTATATTGATCTGGCACAACAAAATGCATCCCTTAATAAAGATACGAGTCGTTGTGATTTTATAAATGGCGATATACGGGAATACAGAATATCCCAACCCGATCAACGCTTTGACCATGTTTTGTGCAACCCTCCCTTCCTTGAAGCCGGAACATACCAGCCTTCCCCCGATGAAAGCCGTGCCACCGCGCTTGGGCATACGCATCATGAAATAACGCTAAAGGACTGGATTGATTGTGCCTTTCATAATCTGCAACCGGGCGGCACGCTGGCCATGATCCACCGGGCGGATATGGTTGACCGGATTATTCAGGAGATGGGGCGAAGATACGGACAGATCGAAATTTTCCCCCTCTGGCCGCATCAGGGTGAGGCCGCAAAACGGGTGATCGTCCGAGCGCGGAAAGACCGCCGGACCCCATCCATGATTCATGCCGGGCTGGTTTTGCATACCGATGATGGTTCCTATACCGAAGCGGCAGAGCTGGTATTGCGGCAGGGGCGGGCGCTCTTCTAATCACTGTCTTTTTGGGGTATAAATCTTTCATCATGAGCGAAGCATTTTCAGACAAATCAAAAGACGATAACGCGGCCTTTAATGTGGATGCGCTCTGCGATCTGCCGCTGATCGGGCCGCTTTTTGGAAAGTTAATAAAGCGCGGGCCGAAAATCCCGGTTTTGCGCCTGTCCGGTGTGATCGCCGATGCGTCGATGCGGCGGGGCGGTTTGTCGTATGCGCGGGTGTCTAAACTGATCGACAAGGCTTTTGCCACCCCGAAAGCCCCGGCTGTTGCCTTGATTATTAATTCCCCCGGCGGTGCCCCGGCGCAATCGCAGCTTATTGCCAATCTGATCCGTGCGCGCGCGGACGAAAAAGACATCCCGGTTCTGGCCTTTGTTGAGGATGTTGCAGCATCGGGCGGTTACTGGCTGGCTTGTGCCGCCGATGATATTTTTGTGCAGGAAACCTCCATCCTCGGTTCGATTGGCGTTATTTCCGCCGGGTTCGGGTTTGAAGAATTACTGGACCAGCACGGTGTCAAACGCCGCCTTTATACCTCGGGCAGTGAAAAATCCATGCTTGATCCGTTTTTGCCGGAAAAGGCATCCGATGTTGCGCGGTTGAAGGAAATCCAGCGTCAGATCCACGGCCATTTCATCGAATGGGTCAAGGACCGCCGTGGCGGTAAGCTGAACGGGTCGGATGAAGAATTATTTCAGGGCCGTTTCTGGACCGGGCAGGTTGCCGTCGATATGGGCATCGCGGACGAGCTGGGCAGCGTTCACCAGACAATGCGGGAAAAATACGGCGAAGACGTCCGCTTTATCGAGCTGACCCCGGATAAGAAATTGCCCTTCCCATTATCCTTGATCCCCGGTGCAGAAATTTCACAAGGGACCGGACTGGCCGATGAAATCCTGTCCACCCTTGAAAACCGTTCCGAATGGTCGCGCTTTGGTTTCTAAGGATTTCAAGATCGATTTTGACTGACACGGATGTTCCATGCCACGGCGTTCTTAAATATCGGGTGAATTGGAAAAGGGTGGTTTAAGTGTTTTATAAAAACATCTTTGCCAATGGGGACGAATTACGGGCTGCCATCCAAGGGCATAACGATAATTCTTTTATCATGCAGTCCTGCGCCCAACGTCAGCATTATGACCCTATGCCGCTGATGATCCCTGTGAAGGGTTCATTTTATGCCCTGCGCATCCGGGATGACGGTTTAATCGTTGCCGCAGCGACCTTGTCGGGAGGGGATGCACCCGGGACACAAATCAATCTGGCTCAAATCAGTGCGCGGCAGAAACGGTCCGGCCATGCCGGGGCCTTGATCCATCTTATTTTTAACCGTGCGGCACGGGGTGACCATACGCTTGCTTTAACGCCTTTCGAGCCAGAAGGGGCGGCGGCGTCAGGGGCCTTGCCGGACCTTCACCGCCAATATCCGAAATTACGCATTCATTATAATGGTCAGCCCGCCCCCATAACAGGTGAACGCCGCTATACCATGCAATACACGGCCTGCGGCCCGGCCCCGGTCTTCTAATGAAAAAACCCCCATTTTTTCAAATGGGGGTTTTTGAATGGTTGCGGTGAATATTAAACCGCGCGGATATTCTTGCGCAGATAGTCAGCAACGCTGTCCAATGGAATGCGTTCTTGTTTCATCGTATTACGTTCACGCACCGTGACGGTGTTATCGGTGACGGTTTGATCGTCAATGGTGAAGCAGTACGGCGTACCGATTTCATCCTGACGGGCATAGCGTTTACCAATGTTTTGTTTGATATCCAGATCAATCGCAAATTCATTCCGCAACTCCATATAGAGTTTCGTGGCGATCACCGGATGTTGATCCTTTGCCGTTAAGGGCAGGATGGCTGCCTTTTTCGGGGCCAGCGCTGGATGCAGGTTCAAATAAACACCGCTGGGGCGCGACGGGTCGGGGGTATAGGCTTCGGTAATCATCGCCAGAACGCCGCGGGTCAGACCGGCGGCAGGTTCAATGACATGGGGGGTGAATTTTTCCTGTGTCACTGGGTCTTGATATTCCAGCTTCACACCGGAATGTTTCTGGTGCTGGGTCAGGTCGAAATCGCAGCGGTGGGCGATGCCTTCCAGCTCGCCGAAATCGGGTGCTGTAAACGGGAAGCGGTATTCGATATCAGCCGTGCCAAGCCCGGCCTTGGCGTAGTGGGACAGTTCGTCTGAATCGTGATCGCGCATCCGCAGATTGTCGCTTTTCAGACCAATGGCCTTCCAGAATTTGGTGCGCTCGGCGAACCAGAAATCGCGCCAGATTTTAACTTCATCCGGGTGGCAGAACCATTCCATTTCCATCTGTTCAAATTCACGCGACCGGAAAATGAAATTGCGCGGATTGACCTCGTTACGGAACGCCTTGCCGATCTGGGCAATACCAAACGGGATGCGAACGCGGGAGGAATCAACGACGTTTTTAAAGTTCAGGAAAATACCCTGTGCCGTTTCCGGACGCAGATAGGCTTTGTTATCTTCACCGCCCGTAGCACCGATAAAAGTGTGGAACATCAGGTTGAATTGTTTCGGCGGGGTCAGCGTGCCGATTTCCTTCGCATCCGGGCCATAGACCTTATCCAGATTAGATGTGATGCGGTCATCGGTCAGGGGAATGGTGTCGTATTCGGCAAGGTCCTGACTGAAGCCCAGTTTCTTCAGGCGCTTGATCTTGTCTTCATTTTCCATGCCGTCTTGCAGGGCGATATAAACCGGCTTGTCCGGGTTCCCCTTTTTCCACGAATAGGCGGTCAGATGGTCGGCGCGGTAACGCAATTTTGTTTCGCGGCAATCAACCATCGGATCGCTGAACCCGCCGACATGGCCAGACGCTTCCCATGCTTTTGGATTTTGAATGATTGCGGAATCAAGCCCGACAATATCCACGGGCTGGCCTTCATACGCGGTCCCGGCCGGGCCGATTGGCGGGCAGGTGACCATGTGTTTCCACCACAAATCGCGGAGGTTGTTTTTCAGTTCAACGCCCAGCGGACCGTAATCCCAAAACCCGTTAATGCCGCCATAAATATCCGAAGCCGGGAAAATAAAGCCGCGACGTTTGCACAAGGCGACAATGTCCTTCATGTCCTTTGGCGCGTCCTTTTCAGGGGCGGCGGTTTCAGCAGGGTTCTGTTCTTGGGCGACGGACATGGGGGTTCCTCAAATACAATAAAAAAGCCGGGTTATATGTATAACCCGGCTTCCAGAAACTGTAAAGATTGGCGCTTATTCGTTGAAATTACCGCCGGTTTTAAAGGCGCCATAGCTGGAAGTGTTCAGATCGCGAACATTGGTATGGCTGTCAACGGATGGTTCGACGTTGGTATAAACGTCAACATCGCCATCATTGTTGACAATAACCCCAGGGGCCACGGCGACCGTACCCGGAACAACGGCCACAACACCATCGCTGCTATGGACGCTGGAACTAGTTGTTGTCACCAGATTGCCATGCGCGTCATAAACCGTCCGGTTGGCCTGGGTCCGGGCTTCCATTGAACCATCAGGGTTCAATGTGGTCGAGCGTTTTGTCTGGAATTTCTGGCCCGGAACGGTAGTGGTTTTTTGAATCACTTGGCCTTCAATCTTGCCTTGCGGATCAACAATGGTATTCGTGCGGGTTGTTGTTGCCGCTTGTGGCACGCCAACCTGAACCGTTGATTGCGTGTGAGAAACAAGATTATCTGCCTGTGCCCCTGCTGCAAATCCGGTCAGTCCCAGTGCCACGACACCCAGTGTCAAAAGACCTGTGCTGCGAATAGATGATTTCAACATAATAATGTCTCCGTATATGATTGTTGCTCTTGGAATTTCAGTTCGTGCTAGCTATTTAAGTTGAATAGCCCCATACAAAAAGGGGCAAAATTTAAAAAATTTATGGAACCTTTTCATGACATTGCATTTACGAACCCGGATTGCGGAACCGAAAGATGCGGAAATTATTAAAACGCTAGAGCTTTTAATTAAAAGCCGCTCCGAACCCGATTTCGTACAACGTCTTTTCGCAGCTGTCGAAGATGGCGAGCGCAGCGTTATTATCGGGCTGGTTGATGATATTCCCGCCGGTTATGCGGTTGTGAACTGGCGGCCTTCTTATGCTTTGTTTGCCCGTCTGGGCATTCCGGAATTGCAGGATTTGAACGTGCTTCCCGAACATCGCCGCCATGGGCTGGGCCGGGAAATTGTCGCAACTTGTGAAGATCTGGCACAGCAGCGCGACCATGCCCAGCTGGGGTTGGGCGTGGGGCTGGATAAATCATACGGCCCGGCGCAGCGTCTTTATGCGCGTTTAGGGTATGTACCTGATGGGTTTGGCGTAACCTATGACCGCGAACCCGTCGCCCCGGGGCAGGTCATCCGGATTGATGATGATCTGTGTTTGATGATGGTCAAAGACTTGTTGTCATAATTTGAAGGGGCGCGTTTTTGCGCCCGGCATCGAATCAGCTAGTATCTTACGCATCTAATCAATGTGGAGAATGTGATGACAGATAAATGGGTTTATCGTTTTGGCGGCGCGCAGACCGATGGCCGCGCAGAGATGAAAAATCTGCTGGGCGGCAAGGGCGCAAACCTTGCGGAAATGTCCACGCTGGGTCTGCCTGTCCCACCCGGTTTCACAATCACCACCGAAGTCTGTACCCATTATTACGCGCATCAGCAAACCTATCCCGACACATTGAAGGAACAGGTCGCAGCCGCCTTGACTGCAATTGAGCAAACAACCGGCGCAAAGTTTGGTGATGCTGAAAACCCACTCCTGTTATCGGTCAGGTCCGGCGCACGCGCATCGATGCCCGGAATGATGGATACGGTTTTGAACCTTGGGCTGAATGACGATACGGTTGCGGCCCTCGCAAAAAAATCGGGCGATGAACGCTTTGCATGGGATTCCTATCGCCGCTTTATCCAGATGTATGGCGATGTGGTTTTAAACGTCCCGCATCATAAATTTGAAGACATTCTGGAAGACCGCAAACGTGATGACGGGGTCTCGCAGGATAATGATCTGAGCGTGGCGGCGTTGAAAGAGATTGTCGCGGATTATAAATCGGTGGTTCAGAAGGCATTGAAAACGCCGTTTCCAATGGATTTGAATGAACAATTATGGGGGGCCATCGGCGCCGTATTCAGTTCATGGATGACGCCGCGCGCGATCACCTACCGCAAAATTCAGGATATCCCTGAAAGCTGGGGCACGGCGGTTAATGTGCAGGCGATGGTGTTTGGCAATATGGGCGATGATTGCGCAACGGGCGTGGCCTTTACCCGCGACCCGTCAACGGGCGAAAATTATTTCTATGGCGAATATCTGGTCAATGCTCAGGGAGAAGACGTTGTTGCGGGCATTCGTACACCGCAATCTCTAACCATTGCAGGGCGGGAGAAAGAGGGCAGCAGCCTGCCATCAATGGAAGAAACCATGCCGGGCGTTTTTCAGCAATTAAACGATGTCCGTCATATCCTTGAAAAGCATTACCGCGATATGCAGGATATTGAATTCACCGTGCAAAACGCAAAGCTTTATATGCTGCAAACCCGCACCGGCAAGCGCACCACGGCGGCGGCCTTGCGGATCGCTGTTGATATGGTCAAGGAAAAGCTGATTACAGAAGAAGATGCCTTGCTGCGTCTTGATCCCCATTCGCTGGACCAGCTGTTACATCCGACCCTTGATCCGGCGGCGCATAAGCGGGTTTTGGCCAAGGGGCTTCCGGCATCACCAGGGGCCGCCAGCGGCCGGGCCGTCTTCACCGCCGATGAAGCGGAAATCGCGGCAAAAGACGGCAAGGTTATTTTGTGCCGCCGGGAAACCAGCCCCGAAGATATTCATGGAATGCACGCGGCGGCAGGAATTCTGACCTCGCGCGGGGGGATGACAAGCCATGCGGCGGTGGTTGCTCGCGGCATGGGGCGTCCCTGCGTTGCCGGGGCGGGAACAATTCAGATTGATGCCGCGGCAAAGACCATGCGCATTGGTGAAACGCTGATCAAGGATGGTGATATGATCACCATTGATGGCGGGACGGGTGAGGTGATGCTGGGGGCTGTTGCAACCGTTGAGCCGCAATTATCCGGTGACTTTGAAAGCGTGATGGTCTGGGCGGACAAGCACCGCCGGATGGAAATTCGTGCCAATGCGGAAACACCGTTGGACGCCAAAACAGCCCGTGGTTTCGGGGCGCAGGGTATCGGGCTTTGCCGCACCGAACATATGTTCTTTGACCCACAACGAATTCAGCACGTCCGGGAAATGATCTTTGCGGATGCTGTTGAAGCCCGCCGTAGCGCGTTGGAAAAACTATTGCCTGCGCAACGCAGCGATTTTTCTGAATTATTCGGCATTATGGAGGGGTTGCCGGTGACCATCCGGTTGCTTGATCCGCCCTTGCATGAATTTTTACCGCAATCGGAAAGCGACCTGCAATATTTCGCAACAACAGCCGGGATCGCGATTGAACAAGTGCGCCGCCGGATGATTGAATTGCATGAATCAAATCCCATGCTGGGGCATCGCGGTTGCCGTTTGGGGATCACCTATCCGGAAATCTATGAAATGCAGGCGAGGGCGATTTTTGAAGCGGCACTGGACCATGATGCCACGCCCGAAATCATGATCCCCCTGATCGCCACACAAAAGGAACTGGCGGTTTTAAAAGCGCTGGTTGATAAAACGGCTGAGGCTGTTTTTGCAGAACGCGGGAAGCGTGTGACCTATGTTGTGGGCACGATGATCGAATTGCCGCGCGCGGCGTTGATGGCGGATGAGATTGCAGAACAGGCTGGATTTTTCAGTTTCGGCACCAATGATCTGACGCAAACGACATTGGGTTTAAGCCGTGATGATTCCGGATCGTTTATGCCTGATTATATTCGTGCTGGAATTTTTGCACGCGATCCGTTCGCTACACTGGATATTGCCGGGGTTGGACAATTAATGCGTCTGGCAGTGGACAAGGGGCGTGCGGTGCAGCCGGATATCAAGCTCGGGATTTGTGGCGAACATGGCGGTGATCCGGATTCCATCGCGTTTTGCGAAGAAATTGGACTGACTTATGTGTCGTGTTCGCCTTACCGTGTACCGATTGCACGTCTGGCCGCGGCACAGGCAGCAATCCGCCAAAAAGCCCGGCAGAAATACCGTCAGGCGGCCTAAGGCGCTTACATTAAAGGGTGATGATAATTCCATACTGGGTGGCAATGCTGCCCAGCCCGCCGGGAATTGGTTCGCCCAGCGCGCTGAAATACCATTTCGGGCCTTCGCGCACCAGTTCACCGACTTTAATACCGATTTTTCCGGCATATTCTTCTTCACTCAACTGGAAGCGGAAAATTTCGTTCTGATCGGCCTCGTTCACAACGCGCAGATACAGGCTACGCACCCGTCCCAGCGAATGTTCGCGTTCTTCGGCATTATAGATTGTCAGGGTGAAGACGACTTTCAGAATATCGAAAGGCAGGCCGTTCAAATCAATTTGAATTGATTCATCATCGCCATCGCCCGCGCCATTGCGGCTGTCGCCATTATGTCGGACAGCGCCATCGCAAGCTGTTTCATTGTTATAAAAAACAAAATCTTCATCCTCGCGAGTCTGTTCTGCCTTGTTCAGCAAAAAGCAGCTGAGGTCAACATCGACAGGATCTTCTTCGAACGCTTTGTGGTCCCAACCCGCGCCAATCGAAATACGGCTTAGTTGAGGGATCTTTTGCCGGATATCATAATAATCGCCGCGTTGCAGAAGGTTTTCCTCTACAGCGAGTGGGTGTTGCTCATTTTCCGCTTCTTCACTACCTGGAAGCTCTGCACCGTCCAAGAGGGGTTCGAAATCTGGCGGTATCTGGTTATTATCCATTATGATGCGTCCTAATGAGGTCTAAACTGATCTTATTTTTTGCCATCGGCCCATTGGATGCCAAAGCCGAAGGCCCGGTCCATTTCCGCATGGCCCGGGAAATATTCAGTGTGGTTGGTCAGGCGAATACCGCCGCGTACGTTTTCGGCCATAGCGACCGCGCAAACAGCCAGTTCGCTGATCTGGACATCGGGGGTGACAACCATCGGGTGTTCACCCGCAATGCTGAGTTGGATTTGTGGTTTGATATCCGCCCAGTTTCCAGCACCCTGATAAATGTAAACATAGATGAGGATACGTTTAATCTTGTTCCAATGGTGGCCGTTTATGCGCAGGAATTCATCATCACCTTCTGCATCGCCTGTCCGCTCGTCACCTGATAAGGAAATAAACGGGGTGGTTTCATACGCCCCCATCATATCGCCAAAGGCCTGAACGCAGCCGCGCGAGCCGTCTTCCAGCTCATATAAGCAGCCCAGATCAATATCAACGCCCTGACGAGTTGCTTTTTTCAGCAGCTTATTAAAAAAGCCGCTTTCGGCCACGATAATGTTTTCCCAGGCCGCACCGATTTTAATCGTGCCATAGCCGTCTTCGCGCGGGTTAATAACCGAGGTTTGTCCGCTTTGCGACAGAAATTCGCAATCGGGATTTTCAACGGCGGCTTTGAATCCTGCCGCGCCTTTTGCTCTGCCGTGTCCGGAAAACTTGGCGCGGGACCGTGTGGCTTCGGCCATGGAGCCTTGGGAATCAACGGAAATTTTTTCGTTCGACATGGGCCAGCATTCTATCTTGTTAAATTATGGAGCTTAAACGTAACCGAGAAGCGGGGCTTTCGGAACAGAAAATTGCCGTTTTTGAAAAATGTGCTATTTTAAAAGACATTCTCACTTTTCCTGTCCCCAGGAAATTGTCACTCTGGGCAAAAGCCATTCATATCAAACGGATATCCTTGTTTTTGCCATAATATATTAGGTTTTTCTTTAGTCTTTTCCTTTAATTTTAGGGCAGGGGCTTTTTCAGTTCTCAATTTCTCCGGCCTTCAGCTGTCACTCTTATAGGGTAATTTGTTCTCATGGATCGCAATAAAGATTTTCACAACCCAAAGCTGGATGATCTGGAAGACGGAGCATTTGCCATGGTTCTTGAGGAGGCCGAGGTTGAGGTCATTGCGCCGGAAGCCAAGCTTCCCGCATCCCGTTATGATCCAAAGGCGAAAGAGAAAAAAGAATCACCCTATGCCAGCAAATCTCGCGATGTCGCCCTTCGCAGCAGTGGCGACGTTACACAGAGCCGGGCAGCAGGGAGTAATGCACCCCCCGGTATGGGACGTATGGGCGAACGCATGGTTGCCCAAGGTGTTATTACTGAAGATCAGCTGAACGTTGCTTTGCAGGAGAAGAAAGTCACCGGCCAGATGCTGGGCGCTGTACTGGTTGATCTTGGCTTTATCAGTGAAGAGGCGTTGACCAAATTCCTTGCTGAAAGCTCGGGTTTTGGTGTCTTCGATCCAAAGCATACGATTGTTGATGGCGAAGCCCTGAATTTGATTGATAAACAGACAGCCCTTAAATATCAGGTCCTGCCGATTTCGATCGCCGGTGATGAAGCCATTGTCGCCATGGCTGACCCTTATGACGTCATGGCTATGGATGCGCTGCGTCGTTATTTCCCTAAAAACCTCACTATTAAGCCGCTGATTACGACACCGACAGTCTTGAATGAAGCGATTGATGCGGCGTTCGGTTATGCCAGCTCCATCAGCGCAATTCTGAAAGAACTGGAAGAGGGGCAGCAACGTGATGTTGCCACACTGAAAGAAGATGAAGCCTATTCCCACCCGATTGTCCGTCTGGTCAATGCGCTGGTGTTTGATGCCGTGAAAATTGGCGCATCGGATTTGCACTTTGAACCCGAAGAAAATTTTGTCCGTCTGCGTTACCGTAAAGACGGCGTGCTGTTTACCGCTCAAATCCTGCACAAGCAGCATTGGAGCGGTATTTCACAGCGCTTGAAAATCATGTCGACAATGAATATTGCCGATAAGCTGACGCCACAGGATGGTCGTTTTGGCCTGAATATCGGTGGTAAGGCTGCGGATTTCCGGGTGTCTTCCCTGCCGACAGTACATGGCGAGAATATTGTTTTGCGGGTTCTGGATCAAAGCGCCAGTATTGTTCCCGTTGCCAATCTGGGGTTCAGCCCGGAAAATCTCGAAAAAATTCACAGGGCGCAGGCCCGTCCCGAAGGGGTCATCATTGTTACCGGTCCGACGGGGTCGGGGAAAACAACCTCGCTCTATTCGATGCTGAACGAAATCAACACGGTTGAGGTCAATATTCAAACCATGGAAGACCCGGTTGAATATTCCTTGCCGATGATCCGCCAAACCCCTGTGCGCGAAGGCGTTCTGGAATTTGCCGATGGTATCCGTGCCCTGATGCGTCAGGATCCGGACATTATCTTTCTGGGCGAGGTGCGCGATCCAATTACAGCAGAAATGGCGTTAAAGGCGGCCATGACCGGTCACCAAGTTTATACAACTCTGCACACCAACGATTCTTTCGGCGCCATTCCGCGTCTGCTCGATCTGGGTTTGAAACCCGGAATGATTGCGGGTGCGATTATTGCCGTGTTTGCGCAGCGTCTGGTCCGGAAAGTCTGTCTGGAATGCCGTGTCCCGCACGAGGCAACAGCAGAAGAATGTGTTGTTTTAAAAGTTGATCCGGCCAATCCGCCAACCATCTACGAAGCAAAGCAGGGCGGTTGTCAGGCTTGCGGCGGGTCGGGATATAAGGGGCGGATTGCCGTTGCCGAAATTCTGCTGTTTGACGATGAGCTGGACGAGGTTGTTGCCAAAAATGAAAGCAAGGCTGAATTACGCCGTGTTGCCATGGAAAAGGGCTTCAAGAATATGAAGGACGATGGTGTCCTGAAGGTCCTGAACGGGATTACCACGTTGCAGTCTTTGGCAACGGTCGTTGATATTCATAAGTAAGGGTTATGACCTGAGGTCATGGGTAGAAATGGGTGTCAGTGAAAAGGGGCTTCAAAAATCAGGGATATGATGGCATTCTACTGGGATGTTGACGGGCTGCGTCCGCAATCCTGCCTTTAAGATCTCTTTTTTGTCCGCTTTGCTCTTTGAAATCTGTTTTTCTGCCGTTTAAACGGGGATATTGCCATCGAACGTTATAAATACAGGGCTATTAATAACAAAGGACGTCCGGTTCGCGGAGTTATTTCTGCGGCCAACGAGGTCGATCTTTATTCCCAGTTGCAAAGTGCCGGGCTGGAGTTAGTCCAATGCGCCCCGCTGTTAAAGAAAAAAGGGTTTCTGGCCAGTGTGGGGACGAAAAAAGCGTCAACCCGTGATCTGATTCAGCTATTCATGCATATGGAGCAGATGCAAAGTGCCGGCGTTCCGTTGCTGGAAGCGCTGAGCGATATTCGGGATACAACCGAACATGATGGTTTACGCGATATTCTGTCCGATGTTTTCCGCGATGTGTCGGAAGGCAGTGCGTTGTCAGAAGCAATGGCATTGCACCCTAAGGTCTTTACGCCGCTTTATATTTCCCTGATCGCGTCTGGTGAAGAGACGGGGAACCTGACCTCTGCCTATACCCATCTGGTCAAATATCTGAAATGGGTTGACGATATGCAGATGAAGGTGCGGAAAGCGACGCGCTATCCCACTATTTTGCTGGTCGTTGTTATTCTGACCATTGTCGTCATGATGGGCTTTGTTGTTCCGCAGATTGTGTCCTTTATTCGCTATCTGGATCAGGAATTGCCCTTCTATACGACAGCGCTGATTGATACCTCGGACTTTTTCCAGAAATATTGGTGGGCGGTACTCTCTACGCCGTTCATCCTGTTTGCCATATTTAAATCCATGCGCAAGGCTTCGGATAAGTTTTCGTTTGAGACGGATCGGATGCTGCTGGAAATGCCGATCGCCGGCCCGTTAATCCGGAAAATCAATGTCGCCCGTTTTGCCCAGACGTTTGGGGCTATGTTTGCCAGTGGTATTGATGTGATGCAGGGGTTGCGCGCTGCGCGTGAAACAGTCAGCAACCTTGCGCTGATTGAAGCGCTGGAAGGGGTGGAGGAGCAGGTTGCCGCCGGAAGCCCGCTCTCCGAAGCCTTTAATGCATCGGGAGAGTTCCCCAGCATGGTTGTTCGGATGCTGAAAGTCGGCGAAGAATCCGGTAATTTGACGGTCGTTCTGGATCAGGTCGCCGAATTTTATACAAAAGATGTCGATGAATCGGTCCAGGGCCTTATTACGATGATTGAGCCTTTCCTGACCATGTTCCTTGGTGTTATGATCTTGTGGATTGCCGCTGGGGTCTTTGGTCCTATTTACGCCAGCTTCTCTGAAATGGATTTCTAGTTTCTTTTTTTATTCTGTGGTTGCCATGTCCGCCATCTCGCTTTTATCACCAGCCCGCGTTGTCCTTATTATTGGGGATGAGGCTCTGTACATTTTTGACACTTCGGGATCCGCGACACGGTTGATTGATACAGTCCCGTGGAGCGCAAAAGATTTTGAAGAAACGGTCGTTGATCTGATTAAGCGGGATTGCAAGGGCAAATCCATTCTTGTCGTCAACGATATGACCGACCAGCATTTCAAGGGCGGCCAGCGTATTCCAAAAGTCGGCCCGATGGACAAGGCCAATGTTTTGCAGCGCAAGCTGACGGTGTCTTTCCCGAATTATCCAATTCGCGGGGCGTTGCCGGTTAAGGATAAAAAATCCTCCGCATTGAAGGCGAATGCGTCGGGCGGATTATATTTGTTTGCTGCTGTTCCGATGTCGGAGCCGGTGTCCAAAACACTGTCTTCCGTTAAGCAGTCGCTGTTGTCGATTTCCGGTTTTGTCCTGCTGCCGATTGAATCGTCGGATATGGTCAAGGCCTTGGCCGAAAAGGCCATGAAGCGCGAAAAAACCAAGTCGCGCTGGGCTATTCTGATTGGCCAGCATATGAGCGGTGGCCTGCGTCAGGTTATTACCCGCGATGGGCAACTGGCGATGACCCGAATGACGCCGATTGCCGATATGGAAGCCGACCCGAATGCCTGGGTTAATGATGTCGTGCAGGAATTCCAGGCAACGATCAGTTATTTGTCCCGGTTTGGCTACTCACCGGATGATGGTACAGAGGTTTTTGTTATTTCAACGCCGTCAGCGGGCGAGGAAATCCGCAACCGTATTGACGTGCCATGTAATTTTTCCAGCTATACCGTCACTGAAGCTGCTGAAATTTTGGGATTCCGCATCGGTCCGCAGGATGACCAGTATCATGCCGATCCATTGCACGCCGCTTGGGCAGGACGTAAGGCAAAATTCATTTTGCCGATGGATGCAACTGATATCAAAAAGATTTACGGCCCGCGTCAGGCCGCAATGGTTGCCGGTTTGCTTCTCTTCTGTGGTGCCGCTTATTTATCCTGGCAATTAATGACAGCCGGCCAAGCCTTGCTGGAAGTGCGCGACGATCTGGCGAACCAAAAGCGCCAGCAGGTTGAAGTTGAGGCAGAATACCAGACAGAGCTGGCAAGGATGCAGGCGTTGGGCTTTGATGTGAAGCTTATTCAAAGCTCTCTGAATACATTTAAAACGCTGGAGGCCAACGGCATTCATCCGTTGCCTTTGATCCAGGCGATTGGGAAGGGGTTGGGGCAGGAATTGCGGCTGGATAAGCTTGTCGTGAACCGCGTCCCGGTCACGGTTGATCCGAATTTGCCGCCGCCTGCCGCGGATGAGATCCGCCCGACGGAGGCCATGAGTGCCATTTTAACGTTGAGTTTCCCCGCGACGGTTGATCCTGAATTTGGAGTGCGTCAGATTGATGATCTCAGCCGCCGCCTGACCACCGCCTTGCCGGAAGGCTATGAAGTGGCCGTCAGCAAGCAGGTCGCGGATCTGACCTATACGAAGAATACTGTCGGCGAAGTCGGGGCGTCCAATCAGGCGCGAACAGAAGATTACAGTGCCGAGATTACAATTAAGGGGCCGCTGCAATGATCAAAATTCTTGGTATCAAGCGGGTTATGACTCTGGGCATCATGATTGCCGTGAATCTGGTGCTGGCTGCTGCGCTTTATTCCCTGATTTTGCCGCAAAAAGCAAAGTCGGAAAATGAATTGCGTTCCACGCGTTCTGCTGTGAATGCGCGCCGGGATGAAGTGACAAAGTTGAAAACTGAATATGAACAAATTCAAGAACAGAAAAACCTGTTTGGTAATCTTCAGGATGCCGGTTTCTTTGGCACGCAAGACCGGATCGAAGCACGCAAAATGATTGAGCAGATTCAGCTGGAATCAAAAGTGCTGGCGGCGCGCTATGATATTCAGGCTATTCAGGTTCAGGAAAACCCTGTGGCTGCGGTGTCAGACCATGTCATTCTGCATAGCCCTGTGAAGGTATCGCTGGATGCGCTTGATGATATTGATGTTTACAGCTTTATGTACTGGGCTCAAAACGCATTTCCAGGGCATATCGGCATTACGGGTTTGACGGTTGAGCGAAAGCTGGATGTTGATGAAATTACGCTGAAGCAGATCGGGAACGGGGTTCCTGTTGTTCTGGTGACGGCAACGGTTGATTTTTCTTGGGATACGATGGTGCCGCGCGCAGATTTGCCGCAGCAATTAAGCCAGCCGGCAATTCCACAGTAATAAGACGGGGCGGGTATGACGTTTGAACGAAAAAATATAAAACGGGAAATAGGGGCCAGCTTAATCGCTGCACTTCTTATTGCTGCGCCTTTTGTATC
>CAACXI010000072.1_pt1 | contig 32465 bp, 27 predicted proteins | sample 2275891 | NCBI WGS metagenome assembly CAACXI01 (sample SAMEA5312484, study PRJEB27640) | indoor metagenome | biome: indoor environment; feature: controlled; material: polymer antistatic dissipative epoxy resin | place: Italy | collected 2014-05-27 | reverse complement strand
AGGGCCATCGCTCAACGGATAAAAGGTACTCTAGGGATAACAGGCTGATAGCGCCCAAGCGTCCACAGCGACGGCGCTGTTTGGCACCTCGATGTCGGCTCATCTCATCCTGGGGCTGGAGCAGGTCCCAAGGGTATGGCTGTTCGCCATTTAAAGAGGTACGTGAGCTGGGTTCAGAACGTCGTGAGACAGTTCGGTCCCTATCTGCCGTGGGTGTTGGAGTCTTGAGAGGATCTGTTCCTAGTACGAGAGGACCGGAATGGACGCACCTCTGGTGTACCTGTTGTCGCGCCAGCGGCATCGCAGGGTAGCTATGTGCGGAATGGATAAATGCTGAAAGCATCTAAGCGTGAAACCAGCCTCAAAACAAGGACTCCCTATCAGAGCCGTGGAAGACCACCACGTTGATAGGCCAGATGTGGAAGAGTGGTAACACTTGAAGCTAACTGGTACTAATTGCTCGATCGGCTTGAATTTATGTCCGTACAGTTTACTGTATGGAACACGCGCAGTAGTAAGTTCTACTGCTAAACATAAATAGCCAGTATTTGAACATTGAATGTCTTTGCAGACTGATATCTAAAATGGATTTGGATGACTTGGTGACTCTAGCGCAAGTGAAACACCCCATCCCATACCGAACTGGGCCGTGAAAAACTGCAGCGCCGATGGTACTTTGTCTTAAGGCACGGGAGAGTAGGTCGTTGCCAAGTCTTCTAAGTCCGTTTTATATATCAGTCTGAGACCGCAAGGTTGCAAACTTCACGATACAAGATTTTTAACCCCGATTGCGCAAGCTGTCGGGGTTTTCCTTTATGTTTTTTCAGCATATCTTCGCCAGAATCTGCTAAATTATCCCTTCATTGACTGCGCATATCATATTAAAGGGGATTTTGATGAACCGTTTTTGGCTCTGTGTTTCTGTTTTCGCTTTGATGGCGGGTTCCCCTGCTCTGTCGATGGCAGAAGAATTACCTTTAAAGCGCGTAACGCTCTCCACATCTGGGCTGGCGCAGTTTGAACATCAGGGGAAAGTCAGCGGTAATACGGCCATATCTCTCCCTGTGCGCCTTGATCAAGTTGATGATGTTTTAAAATCGCTGGTGGTGCTTGATCATGCCGGCAATTTCGGCGGCGTAACTCTTCCTGGCCGGGAGCCTTTATCCCAGATTTTTCGGGATCTCCCCTTTGATCAGGATGCTCTGCAAAGTCCGGAAACTTTATTGAAAGCCTTACAGGGGGCGGAGGTCAAAACTGGCGGCGCCAACCCCGTGACCGGAAAAATAATCAGTGTAACCGCTGAAAACCAGATTACAAAAGATGGCACCCAAAGCACAAAACATCGCATCTCGATTATGGCCGATGATGGGCTCCATACGTTCCTGCTGGAGGATCTTTCCTCCTTGCAATGGACTGATCCCGCTGTGCGTGAGCAATTAAACCGCGCTTTAACCGGGCTTCATGGTCACCGCATTCAAGATCAGCGGATTTTGACACTTGATCTGCGCGCCGAGGGCGATCGCCCCGTCACGATCAGCTATGTCGCTTCTGCACCTTTGTGGAAAAGCGCCTATCGTCTGGTGCTGCCCGATGATCAATCGGGAAAGGCGTATTTGCAAGGCTGGGCAATTCTTGAAAACACGACGGGCCAAGATTGGAACGATGTTTCCGTGACGCTCCTCTCTGGCAATCCTGTCACCTATCAACAATCCCTCTATGAAAGTTATTACCGCGATCGTCCGTTCCTGCCTTTGCGCGTAATGGATCAATTAATGCCGCGAACGGATATGGGCGGTGTTGCACTCTCTGAGGTCGAGGGGCAGAATTTCGGAGAGGCCCCTTCCGGGGGTGAGCAGCGCAAGGCCATGAATCGTGCCATGTTGGCCGCTCCTGCAATGGCGTCCTTGCAGTCTATGGAGATGATGAGCGATGCCGCTGTGGCTGCTCCACCAATGCCGGTTTCAATGGCTATTGCTGAAACAGCTATTGCCGAACAAGGCTTGACGCAAATGGCCTTTCGCTTTCCGCAAAAAGTAACCCTGCCTGCGGGGAATAGCTTGATGTTGCCGGTGATTGCGCGTGATGTTCCGGCTGAACAATTATGGTTGTATCAACCGGAAACAAATGCCCGCCATCCGCTGGCGGCCGTCGCCCTCAATAATGACGGAGCATCGGCTTTACCAAATGGTATTTTGACTCTGTTTGAGCAAACAAAAGATGGGTTGCTGTATAGCGGGGACTCTGAATTATCGCTGCTACCAAAGGGTGAAAAACGCTATGTCACATTCGCCCTTGACCCTGCAACAACGATTGATCGCACCGTCGGGCATGATCGTGTTTATGGCGCGATCACCGCGGCCAAGGGGATTATTCGTCAAAGCGTTGTTTCAACTGAAACGACATCCTACACTATTAAATCTCCGGCTGATGAAAGCCGCGTGATCGTGATTGAACACCCACGCCGTAACGGATGGGAATTGCGTATTCCTGATGATTTAAATGACACTCTCGACAAAACAGAAACGCATTACCGATTAAAATTGGCGCTAAAGGCTGGCGAAACACGCTCATTCAAAATCACCTTGGACCGCAAAGATTTTGAAGCGATTTCCATTGGCCAACTCAGCCCTGAACAGCTAACAGCGCGTCTGTCTTCAATGGGTACAGAGATTGATGCAAAAACAAAAAAAGCCTTGGAAGGGGCGTTGGCCCTTCAACAGGATGTTTTTGAACTTGATCAGCAAATCCAATTGCTGGACCAAGAACGTCAAACCATTTTTAACAACCAGAACCGGATTCGCGGCAATTTGAGCAGCATCCCATCAGGCAGTGATTTGGCGAAGAACTATCTGGCAGAATTAACGGCTCAAGAGGATCGTTTGAAAAAAATAGATACCGACCAATCTCTTTTGCGTCAGAAGCAAGTCGATGCCAGATCAAAACTGGATGCCTATGTCGCGGGGTTAAATTTATAAGATGTCGCTGCCTGTCCCCCTCATGACCATCGGATTATTGCTGGCCTCGAATGTATTTATGACCTTTGCCTGGTATGGGCATTTGAAATACAAGGCAGCCCCGCTTTTGATCGTCATCGGGGTCAGCTGGCTGATCGCTTTTTTTGAATACTGCCTCCAAGTTCCCGCTAACCGCATGGGCCACGGCTATTTTTCAGCCGCGGAATTAAAGACCATTCAAGAGGTAATCACGCTCGGCGTCTTTGCCGTATTTTCCGTCCTCTATCTGGGGGAACCTCTAAAATGGAACCATTTGGTGGGTTTTGGCCTGATTATCCTCGCCAGTTGGTTTATTTTCAAAAAATGGTAACAGCAAGGTTGCTTTACCCCCCCGAACCGTCTATAAAATGCACAATTCTTCGGTATCGCGGGATGGAGCAGCTCGGTAGCTCGTCAGGCTCATAACCTGAAGGTCGTAGGTTCAAATCCTACTCCCGCAACCAATTTCTTCTAAGAATAACAATGACTTAACTAAGTCGTTTGCCTCTCAAAACCCCCAAATGATACAATAAAATGTATCGCACAGAACTCGCACAAATCGCACAGTTCGCACAATGGGGGAATCATCATGGAAAGACACAAGATTCTAGGCGATCAAGTCGCCCTTTACCGCCGCTCTGATGGCGGCGCTTGGCATTGCTATACATTCCTGAACGGTCAGGAATGGCGCAAAAGCACCAAGGAAAAGAGCCTTGCCCGGGCTAAGGATGTCGCCACCGACTGGTTTAACAATTTACAGGCCAGGGACCATCTCGGCGAACTCTCTACAGGCAAAGACTTTGCTCAAGTTTCCAAAATGTTTGCTGAAGAATATGAGGCCACAACCCGTGGCCACCGCAGCCCTAAATGGGTGCAGGGCCATAAAGATCGCATCCGCCTTCATCTTATGCCCTTCTTTGGCAATATGCCCATTAACAGCATTACGGCTGGCACAGCCCAGCAATATCGGGCGAACCGCATGACCGAGCCGCAGCCGGAAGAGGGCGCAGAGCAGGTCGAAGAGGATAAAAACAAGAAAGAGTGGAAGCCGCCAGCACGAAACACCATCCATAACGAAATCATAACCCTGAGCCTTATCCTTAAAACCGCGCAGCGTCATGGGTATATCCAACAAGTCCCGGATTTATCCGATCCCTACAGGCGGCATACAAAGGTCAGTCACCGACCTTGGTTCACCCCTAAGGAATATAAGCAGCTTTACGAAGCCACGCGTAAAAACGCGGCCAATCCCAAAAGCCCACGCTTTAAATGGTACGCGGAACAACTCCATGACTTTATCCTGTTCATGGCCAATACAGGCTTAAGACCAGATGAGGTTAAACAGCTTGAGTTTCGCGATGTTGAAATCGTCATAGATGAATGGAGCGGAGAGCGTATCTTAGAAATTGAAGTGCGCGGTAAGCGCGGCGTTGGCTACTGTAAATCCATGCCGGGCGCGGTGCGCCCGTTTGAGCGCTTGCGTGACAGGCTTCGTCCGACAGGGAAGCTGACGGAGGACGAAGCCGAAAAAGGAGGGGCTGCATTTGAAGAAATGCTGCCCAAATCCACCGATAAACTCTTCCCCAATGAATTCAAAAAAATGTTCAATGGCCTCTTGGCCGAGAATAACTTGAAATTCGACCGCGATGGAAAAGCGCGGACTGCCTATTCCTTACGCCATAGCTATATCTGCTTTCGTCTGCTCGAAGGAGCAGACATCTATCAAATCGCAAAAAACTGCCGAACGTCAGTTGAAATGATCGAAAAGCATTATGCAGCACACTTGAAAGATATGCTTGATACATCGCTTATAAATGTGCGGAAAAGCACACAAAGGCCAAGGGTGCTTGGCGTTGAAGAAGATTAAATCCGGTTAGGCGTGCAAGGCAGCCTGTGGGGTTTTCTGACTTTAGAATAGGCGCAATTAAGCCATTTTTAGAAGCGTTTTCTAACCGACGTCCCTCGGTTAGATCCCAGGCTCCCCAGCCGACTTTTTTATTATTATCCTACTTTAGAAAGCATGAACGTCTGCCCGCTGTCGTGCGTTGCCAGATGGCCCATACGCGCAAGGGCCATGAGCGTTGCACGCACTTGCTTCTCCACTTTCCGGCCCTGGCTGAAAGTTGTGGCTAGAGTGCCGGCATCAACCGCGCTCTGCTGCGCCAGCAGAGCCGAGAACACGGCGGCGGTTCGCTCGATTTCGGATTTCGGGAAGGCAGGCTTTCCGGCGACTTGTCCCTCTACTTTCAATGCCGCTTCCATCTGGCGAGGCTGTACGCCGGGCGCGCCGAATTTCGGAATTTGATATTCTGGCCGGAGCCAGCGGACATGGCCGCTATGCTCTTCTTCCACACGCTCCCGGTTTAGGGCTACCAGCCGCTCAAGAATTTGTTCGTCAGTGAGGTCGGGGGACCAGCCATAAGCATCAAAGACAAGCGCGTCAATCGTATCGTGCAGCTCCTTCAGGATGAGAACGCGCCCACGGTCGCGTACATCTTTTTCCTCAGTTTCCCACTCTTCGCCTGCCTTTAGTTTTTCCAGCGAGTTGTAAAGTCCGGTTATGGTCATTTCCGGATGCTCCTTCAGAACCATTTTGCGCGTAGCATCAAGTTCCTCTGCCGCAGCGCGGATTTTTTCTTTTATGTCGTCTGCAACTGAGTCAGGAAATGGAAAAGGATCAAAGCATTTCGATTTGACATACACCGCATTTCTTTCATAAACACCAAGTTTCCCAGCATTTCCAAGATACCATGTCTCGTGAATTCTTGATACGAGTACCGCTAGGGTGAGAGGATCCTCTGATGCGATTGCCAGTATTTTATTATCGGGCAGAATATCTACATTAAGAAACTGAAATACACGGTGCTTGGCAGTTTCTACAGTAGCAATATATCTTTTCAATCCGGAAAGTGCAGGGCGGAGTTCTGTTCTGGGCTTTCCAAATTGCCACCACTTTTCCAAATAGTCTTTCGCATCCTTGGTTGGCGATTTATCGAATTGGGCTTGCCTTTGGACGCGAACAGTTGACATTAAATGCTGGTAGACTTCCGGAAATCTTTCGCGGATCGTCTCGGGCGAAAGGCCGAATAAGTCGATTACCATTGCGCCGCGCGAACGGCCTGTAATGTCCTTGCCGTTGCGGTAGTGCCGGATATGCTTCTCCAGACCCTCTCTGCGCCCTAGGCCAAAATGTGCAGCCTCGTTCGGCGTAACGATAAACCCCGCACCCATGAGCTGCACGCCCCTGCTGCAAAGCCCCGCATTGGCTTTCAGTTCAAGGGCGTTGGATAAATTTGTTCCAATTGAAAGATCCGCGTTAATTTTCCCTGTCCGATTCGTCAGCTCAATCTCCGGCTCGTCCGTGTCCAAGCCGCTTTCCTTCTTAACCTCATGCAGGATTCCATTCTGCATTCCTGCGGCGGCCACGGTCATGGCGATACGTACTGCGGCGGCGTCCTTTGTCGCCTTAGTCCAAGGATGGTTGGCAATAGCCATCAGCAGCGAAACCGGCTTCTTCGCGCTCAGATACCGCTCAACCGTGCGGCGCTGAAAATCCTGCGTGATTGAATTAGTGGTGACAAAACCAAACCGGCGTAGCGCCGTTCCCTTTCGGGTCAAAAGATCCGCAGCACGGTCCCACCAGTACATGACGAAATCGGCGGAGTCATTCATTTCTTTATAGACGCGCCATAGCGTTTCTACGTAATCGCCGCCTAGGCGGGTGCGCATATCTTTGCCACCAATAAATGGCGGGTTGCCGACGATGAATTCGGCCTGCGGCCACTCGTATTTCTTCGCATTCAAGTAACTCGTAGCGCCATTCTTGATGGCTGTGACCGGATATCCCTCCCAATCGAGCAACGCATCGTGGCAAAGAACATTTCTGAATGCGCGTAGAATCGGCTCGCCGGGATGTTCTCCATGATTTCTATAGTGCCATTGTAGGTAGCCGATCCATAGTACAAGCTCGGCAATTGACGCGCCACGCGTATTGAGTTCGATACCTAGGAACTGGTGCGGATCAACGGTTTCATGATCCAGTGCCAGCGCTTCTTGCCCACCTAAGTTGACAAGTGCTTCCAGTACTTCGCCCTCCAGCCGTTTCATCAGCTCAAGAGCGATGTATAGAAAGTTCCCCGTGCCGCAGGCAGGATCGAGCACTCGCGTCTGGCATAATTTATGATGAAAGTCGCGTACGACCCTTGCTGCCTCTTCAGGCTTAACCTCGCTTTTCAGTTTCTCGGCCGTAGTCAAGACGTTACGCCAATCTTCGCGCAGAGGTTCGATGATTGTTGGGACCACCAGACGCTCGACATACGGACGTGGCGTATAATGAGCGCCAAGATTCTTTCTTTCCACGACGCTGAGCGCTTGCTCGAGTAATGTGCCAAAGATGGCCGGCTCAACGGAGCGCCAGTCAGCTTTAGCAGCCTCAAACAATTCCCCGATTTCCTCCCTATTAAGAGGTAAGGCTATTGTATTTTTAAAAAATTCGCCATTGAAACGTCGAACATTTTCCATGAGTGCATGAGCGTAGCCGCCGGTATTCATGGCCTCCCATAACTGTCCAACGGCCTTTGAAAAGCTGTCCGGTTTGTCGATGCACTTTTTGAGTAGGTCAGTAAAGCTTTTTTCTGGCAGGAGTTTTACATCTTCGGCAAACATAGTGAAGAGGCAGCGCATCAGAAAATTTGCGACATCTTCGGGCGGAAAATTCCGCTCCTCCAGCAGCTTGGAAAGTGCTGCTAGACGTTTTGCAATATCACGAGTTGCTTTGGCAGTAATTTTTCCGGGATCGAGATCTTGGGGCGTTGTCCATATTTTCTTTAGCCGTTCACGAATTTTTGGCTGTCTTAAATCCTCAAGATAAATCCGAAAACCCTGACGATCAGGAAATTGAGTATAGTTACGGCCTTTACCAGTAAAATCGGCGAATACCTCGATGACATGGCCGACATCACAGATTAGGATAAAAGGCGGCCAGTCATGCATGGCAGGCAGCGCCTGCGCGTAATTTTCGGCCTGTTTTCGCGCATTCATCATCAGCACGTCCCAGCCACGTTCAGCACCACGCCTACCGCGCTTGTCAGACTCGAACAGCTCATCTTGATGTTGGCCGATAATTTCTTTCTTTTTGCCTTTTAGCCGGCTTTGTTTCGCTTCTAAAATGAAGCAGCCGCGCTTATATAAATCGATTCTTCCGTAGCCAGCGCGGTTTCCAGCTTCATTAAAGATGACTGCTCGTTCAAAGACGTAGTCATTGTGTTCTGAGGATGCTTCTGCTGGGTCTGGTTTCGGCACATCGAGTACATCGCATAATTCTGTTAAGAATAATGCATAATTAGCCCGCTCGGCTCCGCCTTTGTTACTTTCCCATTTTGCAATGAAAGCTTCGGCGGGATCATTATTAATGTCACAATAATTATTCATGGCCTAACATACTTAAGAAACAGAGGTAATTTTAGCAATTAATTCATTTTTTACATATTTATTATATTTATTTAAGAGATTTCATACTCCAATTCCATTATTTCGCTAGTGTGCCAGTCAGCTCTGATGTGAAGGACGAAATTCGAGTTTACTGAGACAGAGAAAAAGCTCAAAACTTATGAAGCCATGAGCAAGGGGAAGATCTTGTTCCTTGAAGGGGTGAGATGGTGATAACTTATCTTTTATTGAAAACCGCTGACGCGGGGAAAATTATGGGAACATAAGCCTCTGCGATTAAACATCATATCAAATGGGCTAAAAAAGATATAAAAACCCATTTAGGCTTTTATTCATTAGGGTTGAATTATCGATAATCATGCGGGTTTAGAATGAAAGAACTTAAGAGTGGTAAAGTGAATACTCCTAATATTTGGTTATGTACCGTTTATCTTATTATTGGTTCGGCTCTCGGCACCTTTGCATTTTATTTATATATATCTTATGCGCTTGGTGATGGTTTTGTAGGTGTGTTATCCAAGGCTCACGGAGTTGTTATCCAAGCTGCACAAGAAACAGCTTTTACCAAAGAGGATCAAGAGGCTTTGGCAGATTTAGTCAAAAACGGCCATGTTTTGACTCAGGGTCAGCTTATAGAAACTATGGCACAGTTTTATTCTGATATAATAAATATATTGATAACAGTGATTGCAGCTCTAGGAGTTTTAGGATTCTTGTACGTTAAAGGCATTTCTAAACATGAGGCGCAGACTATTGCCGCTGAAGAGGCGCAGAGATATACCGATACGAAGTGGTTTAAGCAGGAAATAATTGACGGTGTTCATAAAGAGACATCCGAGTATATCAGTGGGATGCAGAAAGACTTGGAAGAATTGCTTGGCCAGGTTCCCGATCAATTAGTGGATAGTATTGAAGCCGCTATCGTAAATCTGGAACGTTTAGAGCAGCGTATGGCAATAATTGAAAATGAAATTTCAAAAGATGATATGTCTGAGGAAGAAGGTTCAGATATAAACTTGGAGAAGTAAAATGGCGGTCATTAGACGAAAAAATAAATCTAAAGAAGAGATTGCTAGAAGAGCTCATCTGGGAAACACAGAAAGTGTAAATGATCTCATTGAGCTTGCGCGAAGCCATAATATTACTACCACTCCTCTTGATATTGAGGCCTTGATTAAAATTCTGGGCATCAAATTGAATAAAGAACCTATGGAGGGTGATAATTCAGGAAGCTTGAAGTTCGATGATGATTGCTGGCTTATTACAATCAATAGTCTCCATCATCCTACACGTCAACGTTTTACCATGGCGCATGAGCTGGCGCATTATATTCTGCATAGAAATGATCATAGTGAATTTAATGACACTATATTGTTTAGAAATGGTGATGTTAATCCACAGGAATATGAAGCTAACGGTTTCGCCGGGGAATTACTAATGCCAGAAGCTGAGTTTAGGGCATTCATTAGTGAACGGTCAGCTTCAGTGGATGATCTCGCAGAATATTTCAATGCTTCACCCTTGGCCGTTCGAGTTCGCGCCAAACAATTGAACTTAAAAGGGCATGGGATTTAAGTAAATATGTATGTACCGATAATTAAGTCTACCCAATCCGAACTTATTGGCATTCAGCATTTGGATGAGGAAACGAAGTCGGGAGTGTTGCCTGTTTTTGAACTTACCAAGTCAAGAAAAACAAGACTTGTGCCTGAAGGGGATATTTATCGGAGTCTTGAAAGAATAACAGAGGTTTATCCGGATAGGCCGTTTATTCTTGATCTGACCGGGCATGAAGATTTAGCTAACTCCCAAATTGAACATTTTTTTGATTACTCTGGCGGTTACGACAACTGGTGCTCTTTCATTGAGGTGCTTGATAACAAAAATATATATCCGGCAATTCAGATTGTAGCGGATGAGCCAGAACGCCTTGGTGAAATTACAACGCAAGTTCGCCGCTTGAGCAAAGTATCAAGAAAATTAGCTTTACGGATTGGAGTTTTTGATTTTGATGGAAATGAAATTTCACAATTCCTTGAATACATTCTCAAGGGGATAGATAAATCTAGGATTATTTTGATACTAGATGCTGGTTATATAAAGCCCATGCAATCCGAAGCCTTTGCGAAAGAAATAATAAAGCAATTCAACATTATTAACCATAAATTCTTGATTCAAAAGCCCGTGATTGCTTCATCTTCTTTTCCGAGAACAGTTGTAATGGCAGGTTATGGTGGAGATGATTTTGGTATATTCCCCTTGGAGGAAGTTAATCTTCATAGAAAACTAACTGATAGTTTACCTGGCACTGACTGGGTTTATAGTGATTACGGATCCATCCATCCTTTACGCTATTCCACGAGGGGTGGGTCATGGGTTCCTCGAATAGATTTTCCGCTTGCTGAGCAATTGTATTATTACAGATACAGGAGAAACAAGGGGGGCTATACAAAAGCTGCTGCTGCCGTAGTGGGCGAGAAAGAGCGTTATATACCTATAGAGTGCTGGGGAAATAAACAAATCCTTAAGGCAGCCGCAGGGGCACCCAAAGGAAAGAGTCCATCCTTTTGGATTTCTGTCAGAATGAATATACACATAACGCGCCAGCTGAATAGAGTTTTGCGGCTCGCTACTCAATAATATCGCTGCCTTTTGATAACTCCATTACATTTTCGTAGTGTGTTACATCGCCGCGATACTTAAGAAAATATGAAAAATTCCGACTATATTTTTGCTTTAAAAACTCAAGGGCGTATGCTTTCAGTTTTTCAATACGGTATGCCGCCGCCAACTTTTCTCTTAGCTTAGTAATGTCATGGTCGTTTAAAGATTTTCTTTCGAATCCATGCGCTAACAATAGCTGGAGAACTGTATCTCTATCAAAGAAGCAGGACAGAAAGTACTTATCCGCTCTTTTCATTGATTGGGCTTTGCGTAAGATTTTTACCTCATCATTATCGACAAAAATTATCCCAACAGTATTAGGAACCATTCTTCTGATATTTTTGATATGGGTTTTTGTCAGAACAATAGAAACTTTATCGAACACTCTTTGGTAATGGGCGATTTGACCTTCAAGTGTGTTTAGGCTGTCCAGATCGCTTTTAATTTCATAGCCATGAAGACAACCATTCATGCTTACTAAATCAGCCCTTCTTTGAAAATCGGCAAACGGCACCTCAGCAGCCAGCACATCCTGTTCCTGATTTGACAGGATATGGTCAATTAATTTTGCTTTAATAGCAATTTCATTGAGAGACGGCATCGGCATCCTTGGGGTTATATTATAATATCTAAGCATAGGGATCATAAGAAAGACAGTCAGTTTTAGCAGGTGATTTGCTTATGCTCACACAAATTGATCTTAAAACATCATGTCTTCGTTCATGTTTGTTTCAAAGCAAATAGCTTCAACCTCAAGGTTATTCAAGCGGAAACGATGATAACTTCATATCGGCTTTGGATGTTTTTGTAACTAAACCTTAATGCTTAAGTGGTTATCCTTAAGAAGGAAGTTAAGAGCGCACTTACGCAAACTCCGTTTGCAGTGCTCTGGATGGCGCGTTTGATTTTGTTCGGGCGACCAAAATGGCAATGAAAACAATCGCCTGATTTAGGGAGAAGGCTTTAAGCCTTGGCGATTTACCATTGTTCATTGCGGGTGTTTTCACGGTCAGAGGGCCACTCTGCGGTGGCTGCCGCCGCGTACCGCGCCGGGGCCGCTATCCACGATGAACGTGCTGGGCGCACCCACCACTATCAACACCGCAAGGGCGTTGTTTCTTCCTTCATCGTGGCCCCGGCTGATGCCCCTGAAAACACCTATAACCGCGCCCTTTTGTGGAATGCGGCAGAGGATGCCGAAAATCGCAAGAATTCCCGCGTAGCGCGGGAGGTTATTCTTGCGCTGCCGCATGAGTTGCCAGCCCCTGCCCGTGAGGCCTTAACCCGTGATATGGCCTTGTGGCTGGTTGAGCGTTACCGCGTTGCAGTAGATGGAGCTTTGCACAGCCCCGTTCCGGGGGATGAGCATGATCCCCGGAACCACCACGCCCATCTTTTGTTTACGACTCGTGAGGTCACAAAAGAGGGGCTTGGTCCCAAAACACGTGATTTGGATGATAAGGAAAAAGGACCGCATGAGATCGAAATGATCCGCATGGTCTGGGAAACCTTGGCGAATGATGCGCTGCGAAATGCCGGGTTCGATGATGTCCAGATCGACCGCCGGACATTGGAGGATCAAGGCATCGACCGGATCCCGCAAATCCATATCGGGCCGGAAGGCAAGGCGGCAGATAAGAAGCGGAAGCAGGACAAAGCGGACGATGAAGACGAAGAGGAGGGTGAAGGCAAGCAGGGCAGCGGCGGGGATTCTCGCAGCTTACAGCCTGCAACGAGTAAACCTGTTGAAGATCACACAGGCCGGGAGATTGACTATCCTCAAATTGACCAGGAACGCACTCGCGCCGAGCTGGTTGAAGAAATCAAAGAAATAAACGCTAAACGCGCCAAATGGCCGGAAATCCATCTGGAAGAGCAAATCAGAACGCTGGAGAAGGAAATAGTCAGGCTTGACCATCGCGTTCATCATTTTGAGGAAATATACGCGAAAACCAGTCTTCCTAACGCAATCAAGAAAGCCATCGTCAATGTTGTTAAATTCTCAAAAGAGCTTTTGTTTGTCAGAATTTTAAACCGTGAAGCGTTGAAGCTGTCAGAACAAGAATATCAGACGCGAATGATCCGGCAGAATTTCCGCTACCATCGCTCTTATCGTGTGGGGGTACATGAGCAAATCAATACCATGAAAACGCGGCTGAATCGGCTGGAGGAAATGACCACCAGTTATAAACGCTATAAGGGCTTTGTAGATTCGATTGAGAAAGCCCTGTCTGAAAGCCCGTCCTTTAAGTTTAGCGAAACGGCCAGATCTCCAGATAAAGTAATCACAACGCAAGAGGCTATTATTAAGATTGCGCTCAAAGCTGATTTATTGCGTGAATATGTGCCAGATAAATTTAAGCCTTCTATAGAGAAGAATATTCCTAAGCTATCAAAAATTTTGGATGCTCATAGGCCTGCGGAGTTTTTAATAGAGATTAAGCCATCGCCTATAAATGCAACTATAGAAGCCTTTGCTGGACCAAAGGCCATACAGATCATACCGCCCAGCCGGGAGAGGAAAGATTGGTTCATTCCAGCAAATGATGCCATGCGTTCTTTTCAACAGAGCATAGATGAGGAATTAAAGGCGCGGGGCCATCATGTACCGATGCAGGAAAAGTTAGCTGGTTTACAGGATGAGTTTATCTCTAGCGTGAAACCAGAAAAGAAAGCCACCTATGAGCCTGTAAGGGAAAAGGTAAGGCAGGAGGCAGAAGAAAAGCGCGAAGACATTCCGCCACAATATAAGCAAGAGCCGTATGAACCCGAAACCCCCAAAGAGTCTAAAATGTCAGGGGCTTTTAATCGGAGTAGTGCGATGAATAACAAGCCGCCCTCACTGGAAAAAGAAGTGACGCACGACAAGCATGATTTATAGTTTTGGTTTCTTTCGGCCTATTCTGGATTTTCCTCCTCATCGATCTTCCATGTCGGGCCATCCATGTCTTGGCCTAGAATAATGGCGCGAACCGCAGGCATAAGCTGACGTGGAACCAGGAAGAGCTCATGATCCAGTAAACGTGCCATCTCCGTAACTGTAGAAAGGCGCGGGTCTGTACCGCCCTGTTCGATCTTAGAGATATGGCTTTGCGGCAGGCCAAGCTTTTTGCCTAGGGCGGTTTGTTTCAACCCCTTGGCATATCGCGCTCTTTTTAGCTCTTCCAGTATTCTGCTCATTTATATGTTATAGCATATTTATAGAGGCATTAAATATGCTATAACATATATCCTTCTGTGCGGGCCTTACTTTATGTCTCTTAGGGTATAATTTTGATTTATGCCCTAAAGGACATATTTGCTTATTATTCCCTGTGGGGTATATTGCTTAATTATACCGTCTGGGGTATAGTGGTCTGGAGGTGAAACATGAATCAGATCGCCAGATCCGCAAAACAACTAGGGGCGCATATACGAAATGCGCGAACCGCCCGTAACCTTTCGCAGCAAGATTTAGCTAATCTAGTGGGGACTGGGCAAAAAACCATTTCTCGTATTGAGAACGGTCATGACGGTGCAAAACTTGAAACGGTCTTTAGCATCATCTCGGCATTGGATTTGGACATCCTGCTGGCTGATCGCCGAAAGGGTAATTTCAGCATAGGTGACGTATTCTCATGACACGCAAGAAAACCTATTCACCCTTGAGGGTGTTCATCAATAATCGTTTGGTTGGGCAGTTAGAAAAAGAGCCAAGCGGAGCTGTATCTTTTCAATATGCTGAAGAGTGGCTTGGCTGGGAGTATACTTTTTCAATTTCCTTGTCCTTACCATTACAGAAGACTGCATATCGTGGCGCACCAGTCATTGCGGTCTTCGATAACTTGCTGCCGGATAATTCCAATATCCGCAGCCGCGTTGCTGAAAGAACTGGCGCAGAGGGAACGGACGTCTATAGCCTATTAACGGAGATTGGACGCGATTGCGTAGGAGCTATGCAATTTCTACCCGAAGACGAGGATTTTGATGCCAGTGGAGAGATTCAAGGCGACGCTCTGAGTGATGCTGATATTGAAAAATTGCTGGCCAATTTAAAAGGCTCACCCTTAGGCATTGATCCTAAGCATGAATTCAGAATATCGGTGGCGGGCGCACAGGACAAAACAGCCCTTTTGTACCATGAAGGAAAATGGATTCGGCCTATAGGGGCAACCCCGACCACACACATTTTTAAGCCGCAGCTTGGGCAAATACCGACCTCAACTGGTGTAGTCGATATGACCGCAAGCGTTGATAATGAGCATTATTGCTTAAAATTGCTTGAGAGCTTTGGATTGCCTGTTGCTCAAACACAGATCGCAACATTTGGCGAAAAGCGTGTACTGGTGGTTGAGCGGTTTGATCGGCAATGGATGGATGACGGTAGATTGTTGAGATTGCCGCAAGAGGATTTATGCCAATCGCTAGGCGTCCCATCATCTCAAAAATATCAAAGTGACGGCGGGCCTGATGCAAAAGAAATAATAAAATTCCTGAGCGGAAGCGATAATCCGCTGCAAGATCAGGCGGCATTTTTGAAAAGTCAGATATTATTCTGGCTGATTGGTGCGACAGATGGACACGCTAAGAATTTCAGCGTGTTTTTGAGGCCGGGGAATAGTTTTCAATTAACGCCATTTTATGACGTTCTTTCGGTGCAGCCTGTATTTGATAGAAAGCAAATAACAAAGGGAAAATATAAGCTGGCTATGTCGGCAGGGAAAAACCGTCATTACCGGATTGATGAAATTATGGGCAGGCATTTTATACAGACTGCAAAAGCGGCCAATCTTGGTCCAACAATTATTAACCAAGTCATCTCAGAAATTTTAGGCTGTGTTCCGGGGGCGTTGGATAAAGCGCGCGCCATGATGCCAGATGATTTTGCCGAAGAAATTTATGAGAGCATTAAGGCTGGTGTGATTGCGCGATCACGCTTTTTAGATCGTGAGTTTTTAGAGTGATGGCAGTGTGAAGCACGTTTCGATTTCTTGTATTTTCTAATCCTTTTTCAAACACCGTATTCATGCGCCTTTGCGCGGATTTAAGCCCTCTGGCTTGGTCTGCATACCCTCTGGTACGTCTTATGGGCGGCCCTTTGGCCTGTTTGGTGTAAATTTCTCTAAGTCATTGGAGTTTATAGCATATTTTTTGAAATGAGTCGTACAAAAATTCGCACAACATTATGACAATGTTCCTATTATGCTTAAATTACAGTAGGATCCGTCTTTGAAAGTAATGCTCATAAAATAAACTCCTTTTATAAAATAATTACGAAACCAATGATTTGACGGCTTCGCGCGTCTTATTCATCGACTGGTCCGCAACATGGATGGCCGAGGCGATTTCGCCGATAGAATCGCTGATGCTGGCGACGGAACCGGCCGCAGTTTGCATATTTGCTGACATTTCCTGTGCCACTGCGCTTTGTTCTTCAACCGCGCTGGCTGTGCCTGTGACGTATTGGCGGACGGATTCGATGGATTGTTTGATCACGTTCAACGCGCCGACAACATCGTTTGAAACCGTCTGCATCCCTTGGATTTCTTTTGAAATTTGTTCGGTCGCATCGGTGGCCTGACGGGACAGGCTTTTGACTTCACTGGCCACAACAGCAAATCCTTTTCCGGCCTCTCCGGCGCGGGCAGATTCAATGGTGGCATTCAGGGCCAGCAGATTAATCTGCCCAGCAATGTTCTGGATCAATTCAACAACGCCGCCCATGGATTTCGCGGCATTAGTCAGGCGTTGTGTCGATTGATCGGCGAGAACGGTCTGTTCAAAGGCATTGTCAACGGCGGCGCGTGACTTTGCCATGCTGTCCGAAATTTCCTGAACGGAGGCGCTTAATTCTTCAGCACCCGAGGCAACGGCTTGAACATTTTGTGACGTTTGGGCAGAAGCCTGCGCGCCGGATGCCGATTGTTGCGTGGCGCGGGAAATGGCGCGGTCCACTTCGGTGATCAGATTGCGAACGCTTTCAACAAATAAAGCCTGCCTTGTTGTTTCTGCCGCATATTTGACGACTTTGTAAGGCTTGCCACTTACGTCCAGGATTGGATTATAGGAGGCCTGAATCCAGATTTCCCGTCCGCCTTTGCCAATCCGTTTATATTCAGACGCATTATATTCGCCACGGTTTAAGGATTCCCAGAACAGCAGATAGTCGGGGCTGTTGCGGTAATTGCTTTCTACAAACAGGCTGTGGTGTTTTCCGCGAATTTCATCCAGCGTGTAACCAACAGCGTTCAGGAAATTTTGATTTGCGCTAATAATCGTGCCATCCATATTAAATTCAATGACGGCTTGCGAGCGGTTAATGGCATTAATCTGTCCGCTAAAATCGATATCCTGCAACTTACGTTTCGTAACGTCAGAGGCATATTTAATCACTTTGACCGGCTTTCCGGACTCATCAAAAATAGGGTTATAAGACGCCTGAATCCAGACTTCGCGGCCATCCTTGCCAATACGTTTATATTCAGCCGTTTGATATTCGCCACGGTTCAAGGCATCCCAGAATTGCCTATATTCCGGGCTGTTGCGGTGGGACGGGTCAACAAAGACGCTATGGTGCTTGTTTTTAATTTCTTCCAGACGGTAACCCAGGGCCGCTTGGAAATTTTCGTTCGCGCCAAGAATAGTCCCGTCCATGGCGAATTCGATGACGGCCTGGGATTTATCCAGAGCTTTCATGCGTTCTTCAATTTCATGCTTTTTGGATGAGGCGGCGGCTGAAATAATTTTCATTGTAATGCTCCCTGCAAAAATATTGTGGGATCATGATTGCATAGATTTTAGAGCAGAGCAGATATGCGAAAGAATCTGATACATGGGTATGCAGGTTTTGTGCTTAGGCGTTACGCGCGTATGTTCCGGACGCAGATTGAGCGTTCAACTTGGCGCGCATCAAACCAGAATCGGTAAAGGCTGATTCTCTTTAGGGCCTTTTTTGATGAGGGTTTTGGAGCAGTTTTTTCATTCATTCACGGTAAGTTTTTCTGAACTTTCATGATTCTTGGCCGTTGGCTAAACGAGTGTTTAGTTATACTAAGGAAAGGAATTGATCATGAGAAATGGAAACTGGACGGAGAGCGCAACCGAATCCGTGGTTGGGAATCATCTTCTGGCAGGGACGCCACAATCGACTTTGGTTGTTGTTGCAAATTCACGTCATGCAAAAATCTTTATGCGCCATAACCGTCATTTTCACTTTATTGAGGAAATAGAATGCGAGGACCGCGCGATATCCGGTCTTGATAATAAAACATTGGGGCGCGGTGGGGCTTATGGCGCCGGGCGCCATAAGTACGAACCAAGCATGACGGAAAGCCGTCAGGAACAAATTGGTCTGGCCCATGATCTGGCGTGCTGGTTGAATAAAGAGTTCGAGCAAAAGAAGTTTGAATCTCTGGTTCTGGTTGCCGCCCCCGCCATGTTGGGTGAAATCCGCAAAGCACTGGGTAAGTCAGTTGCCAGCGCCATTATTGCAGAGTCGAACAAACAGCTTATTCAGGCGAATGATGCCCAGTTATCAGAAGAGTTATTAAAAATAATTCCCGGACCAGACAGCGAATAGCAATCGCTTTTTGACATATGGAAAGGCGCGGCCGATACAGGGGCTGCGCCTTTTTGTTTTTATCGGAACTCACTTGAAATATATTGGTCTGCCCATATATCGGGAATGGAACGACACATCTTTTCACACAGGATCATAATCATGGAATATAGACTGCTAGGGCGCTCAGGTTTGAAAGTGCCAGTCCTCAGCCTTGGGACCGGAACATTTGGCGGCGTTGGCGAAATGTTTGGCCGCTGGGGTAAAACCGATGTTCAGGAAGCAACCCGGCTGGTCGATATCTGTCTGGAATCCGGAATGAATTTTTTTGATACCGCGGATATTTATTCTGCCGGTGCATCCGAAGAAATTCTGGGCAAGGCGATTGCCGGACGCCGTGATGATGTTCTGGTGTCAACCAAGGCGACGTTTAGCACAGGTGAAGGTCCCAATGATAAAGGGTCTTCGCGATATCATTTAATCAAGGCAGCGGAAGCCAGCTTGAAACGCCTTGGCACTGATCATATCGACGTTTATTTCATGCATGGATTTGATGCCCTGACCCCGGTGGAGGAAACGCTGGGTGCGCTCGATCATCTGGTTCAATCTGGCAAGATCCGTTATATCGGGTGTTCCAATTTTTCCGGCTGGCACGTCATGAAATCACTGGCGGCCTCCGAAAAACATGGTTTGGGACGCTATGTCGCTTATCAGGGCTATTACTCATTGGTTGGGCGTGATTATGAGGAGGAGCTCATGCCGCTGGGCGCGGATCAAGGCTTAGGCCTGATGGTCTGGTCGCCACTGGGCTGGGGGCGTTTGACTGGTAAAATCCGCCGTGGTGAAAAAATGGGTGAAGGGCGTATCGCATCGGGTGGTGATGTTGGCGGCCCGCGCGTCGATCAGGATTACCTTTATAATGTTGTCGATGCGTTGGATGAAGTGGCGCAGGAAACAGGCAAGACTGTTCCGCAAATTGCGTTAAATTGGTTACTGCAACGTCCGACCGTGTCCAATATCGTTGTGGGCGCGCGCAACGAAGAACAGCTGCGGCAGAATTTGGGCGCGGTGGGTTGGAACCTGACGGCGGATCAAATCGTTAAACTGGATAAGGCCAGTGCGCGTCATCCGATCTATCCTTATTGGCACCAGCGCAGTTTCGCAGAGCGTAATCCGTCCCCCGTGACGCATTATCCTGCGGAATAGCGCAAAGGACTTTATTCCTATCGGGGGATCAATAACACGGATTGTCGTGTTTGTTCCCCCGTGTTACCGTCCTTCGGTGTTTGGAATACGGGGAATAATCCCCGGATGACGGGCACGCTGAAACATACTTATGAAGACTGAATATTAAGGAGACTTCTACACATGGCTACCGGTACAGTTAAATGGTTCAATTCCACAAAAGGTTTTGGCTTTATTTCCCCAGATGATGGCGGGGGAGATGTTTTTGTTCACATTTCCGCAGTTGAAGCAGCTGGTCTGCGCGGCCTGAACGAAAATCAAAAAGTCAGCTATGAACTGGTGACCAGCAAAGGCAGAACATCTGCCGGCGAACTGAAAGCTCTCTAATTCAGCTTTGATTTTTGAGATTTTAAAGAGCGCCAGCCGGAAACGGTTGGCGTTTTTTCTATGCGATTTTTCTGGGCCGTTTTTTTTGGGCCATTTTTCAGGCGATTTTATAATAGGCGCGATACCACGCGATAAATTCGCGGATGCCGTGTTCAATCCCAGTCTCTGGCGTGAAACCAAACGCCTGTTGCGCAAGGTCAATATTGGCACAGGTTTCCGGCACATCGCCCGGCTGCATCGGCAAAAGGTTTTTAATGGCTTCGCGGCCCAGTTCTTTTTCAATCAGCGTAATCACATAAAGGAGGTCCGAGGGTTTATTATTCCCCAGATTATAAATGGCCCACGGCACACGGCTGTAAGATGGATCGGCGGCTTGCGCGTCCCAATCATCGCGGGGGGCGGGGACGGTATTGGCGGCGCCGATAATGCCGCTGATGATGTCATCAATATAGGTGAAGTCGCGGCGCATATTCCCGTGATTAAACACATCAATTGGTTTGCCGTTCATGATCGCATTGGCAAACAGGAATGTCGCCATATCCGGGCGGCTCCACGGGCCATACACGGTAAAGAAACGAAGGCCCGTCGTAGGAAGACCGTAAATATTACTGTAGCTGTGCGCCATGGCTTCATTGGCCTTTTTTGTCGCGGCATACAGGCTTAAAGGATGGTTGGCAGAATCAGTTTCCGCAAAGGGCATGGATGCATTGGCGCCGTAAACCGAACTGGATGATGCATAGACCAGATGCTTGATTTGAGCCTTGCGACTTTCTTCGAGGATGTTCGTAAAACCCTGCACATTGCTGGCGATATAGGCGTGCGGATTTTGCAGTGAATAGCGCACCCCGGCCTGTGCCGCCAGATGAATGACGATATCCGGCTGTGCATCGGTGAATAGGGAGGCAACATCCGCCGCGTTTTCAAGGCTTCCCTTGCGGAAATGATGGTTTGGAAACCCATCCAGCGTTTTGAGGCGATCTTGTTTTAAAGAGAGCGGCGAAAAATCGTTAAGGTTATCAAACCCCCAGATTTCATGACCCTGTTGCAACAAGGTGCGGGCCAGGTGCGATCCGATAAAGCCAGCCGTTCCGGTGATAATAATACGCTGTTTGGTGGAGTTTAGGATCAAGGTTTTAATTCCATGCCTGTGGCCATAATCATAAAGTCCACAAAATCAGGATCTTCGCCCTTCATCATATCGGGGAGGAGGGCGCGGAAATTTGGGCGGCTGGCCCAGGAATCAATGTAATCCAGCCACGAATTCCACATCCGTGTATAGGCCGGGTCGGTTTCGCCATACAGAAGAATAAACGCCCTTTCGAAAAGGCTGACTAACATTTCATAGAGAATGCGCTGACGGCGATATGCCTCTTGATCGGTTGGCGGGGTATCGTGTTGATCGAGCTCTGGATATTCAAAAAGCTTTTCCTGAATTTCCGCATAGTGATCCATCAGCTTGTCATAGATTTCTTCCTGCTCTGCCTGTCGTTCTTTACGTTCTTGGGTAATGAACGTCATGATGGCCAAGGGAATACCGATGACGGTCGCGACATAACTTAATAATTCCATTAATTCCAGAAAACTGGTGGGCATGAATTCACGCTGAGGCCTTTGTAATGAGCCTTCTATTATTTCATGGTCATAAAGGATAAGCAATCGGCAGATTATGGATATAATCATCATGCTTGAGTGTGTTTGATTTCATGAGAATCAGTTATATTAACCGCATAGAGTGTGTGCGTATTTTATGGCAATTATATTTGATCGGCTTATGGAGATTTTATGCAGAAAAAATTGGGTTTGGTCGTCTCTCTGATTTTGACGCCACTAATTCTCCAACAATCATCCCAGCCATCACAAGCGGCAACCGAAACGGTTGATATCAGCGCAACAATTGTGTCCGGCATTACCTTGTCTGAATCTCAGCCGCTCAGTTTTGGGTCTGTCATGACCGGTGCCGGGGCCGGGACTTTGACCGTGGACCCATCGGGGGCGGATTCTGCGACCGGTGGCATCACGACAACGGGCGTATCTCCCGCTATCATACAAGTGACAGCTGAGCCTGGCTTGCAACTGCTGACCACGACAGATAGCAGTGTGACACTTTATTCCGGTGCCAATACAATGACCGTTGACGGTTTTAACATTCAATCATCTGCGGGTGGTGATAACGAAATCCTGACGCTCAGCAGCAGCACCGAAGATGTGATGATTGGCGCAACACTGCAAGTTGGTGCGTCACAACCCCCCGGCGTTTATACCGGCACCTTTACCTATACCGTGGATTATCAATAGATGATCCGGCCCTTTCTGGGAGTTGCCCTTTTTCTGGCTGTTTTATGCAGTGTTCAGGATGCATTTGCCGTCCGGCTGACCCTAAAGCGTGTTGTATTTGAAGGTGCGCGCCGCGCGGATGTCATGACCCTTGTCAATGATAGCGCCGAAGAACAAACCTACCGCCTGCGTTGGCAGGATATGCAGATGACAAGCGACAACACGCTGGAACCGGTTTCCGAAGGTTCCGCAAATCCCTTGTTACGTCCCGCCCAAGACATGGTGGTTTTTGCACCACGCCGCGTGACGATGGCACCGGGCCAGACCCAACAAATCCGCCTGATGCTGCGCAAACCGGCAGAGCTTGCGGATGGCGAATACCGTTCCCACTTGCTGGTCATGCCGGAAAAAGACGCAGTTCGGTTCGATGAAGCCGAAAACCATAGCGGTGGTGCGAGCGTCGATCTTAAAATGTTGGCCGGACTGAGCTTTCCGGTGATCGTCCGTCATGGAAAATTATCCGCCACGGCCAGCCTCAGCGACTTACAGGTGACGAAGCAGGGGCAGAATTATGATATGAAACTGCGCTTGAATCGTCAGGGGAACCGCAGCCTGTACGGTGATTTCAATGTTTATTGTGACGGCAACACCAAAGATCAATCTGTTTACCAGTTGCGCGGCATAGCCATTTATCCGGAAATCGATTTCCGGAACCTTCATTTTATTTTCCCTGCCCCGGCGTCATCTTGCAATATTTTGCGCGTTGTTTATCGCGCCACGCAGGACGATGCGACCTATCGCGGGCAAATCCTTGCCGAAGCCAGTACCACACCCGAATAACGCACCCTCCTCATCCAGTCCGGATCTATCTTCATTCGCTCTTGTTTAAACGTAATGCGGTTTTTGCTGTGCGTGCTGCTGTTTTTTTCAGCAGCATTACCGGCCTATGCGCAAAGCGAACCCGAAGAATTGATTCTGGCGGTGCAGGCGGGGCGTTATAATCTGTCTTCGGGTTTGCTGGCTTATGAACATAACAATCATTATTACTTGCCGGTTCTGGCGCTTTCCTCTGCCTTTGAATTTCATGCCGAAGGCGATTTTTCCATGCGTCGGGTTACGGGCTGGGCGCTGGAGGAGGAGCGTTCTTTTCAGATTGATGTTCTGAATAATAAAATGCAGGTCCGGGGGAAAGATGAAACACTGGCGCAGAATATGGTGTTGCCCGAAGCCGTCACCGGGGCCGGTGATTTTTATGTCCGGATGGATGTTTTAAACCGTCTATGGCCGGTCGCCTTGACTGTCAATAAAGCCAATCTTTCCCTTGATGTTCTGGTCGATGGAACGCTGCCGTTTGTCCAAAAGGCAGAACGGAAAAAGCGTCAAAATGCTTTAAGTGTTTTCCGTCAGAAAGGGCAAAAGGAGAAAGCTTTAACGCCACTCGCCAATCCGTACCGGATTTACGGCTTGCCGGTTTTGGACATTGAAACACAGCATTCCTATGATGAAAGCCGGGATGCCTTCGATGGTCGTCTGGCGGTCACGGGGGTGCAGGATTTATTATGGATGAGCGCGAATTATTCCGCCGTTACACAATATCAGGACGGCAGAATGGAAGCCCCAGACGCATTGCGGTTGCGTTTTGACCGGGATGCAACGCTGACAGAGCCCTTGCCATTCGATTTACAGCATATTGAACTGGGTGATACCCGCCTGCGTCATGCGCCTCTGATTAAAAATAATACGGGCGGGCGCGGGTTTTTAATGAGCTCATCAAAAAGAAAGCGGGATGGCACATTCGATGTCACCACGATCGAGGGGACGGGACCGCAGGGTTGGGATGTGGAATTATATCGCAATGACTCCCTGATCGAATTTTCAACGATCAATGAGCGCGGCGAATACCGGTTTGAAAATGTCGAGCTGAATTTTGGCAATAACATCATCCGTGTTGTTTTATACGGGCCGCAGGGGCAGATGAGGGAGGTTGCCGAGAATTACAGCTTTGGTGCCAATATGCTGCGTCCGGGGCAGTTTAATTACACGCTTGGTGTGCTTGATGCGGAAAAAGACCTGATCCCGATTGATCAAAAGCGTCATGATGTTTTAAACGGGGCGGCGGCCAGTGGTGAAATCGCCTATGGCATTAACCGGTTTATAACCGGCTATGCCACACTGTCCAGCCTGCCTACAGACCAAGATCGTTTGCGCCGTGATTTCCTGTCAGTGGGCACGGCCATCACAATGCCGATTGGCGCACTTCAAATCGAAGGGTATCAGGATGTCAGTCAGGATAGCGCCGGGCGTGCGCGGGGCAATGCGCTGGATGCGCGTTTTATTACCGATGTGAATGGGTTTAAATTTAATATCCGCAATGCCCTGTTCAATAAATTTGAAAGTCCGGAAGCAGGATATGGGGACACGGCATTGACACGGCAGACAGAAATCGGGATTCAAAAAAATATTCCGTTTGCGTTCGGAATGCTGGGGCTGAATCTGGATTATAAAAATAACCAGCGGCGTGATAACAGTCGTTTTTCAACAATCGGGACGCGGCAAAGTTTTAGTTATAACGGGCTGCGTCTGACCCATGTCACAACATCCTATCTGGGTGACAATCATCACCAGACATCGGGGCAATTAACTGCAACAGCCCGCATTAAAAAATGGCGTCTGCGTTCCGCCGTGAACTATGACGCGGTTCCGGATAGCCGCCTGCGCGGATTTGATGGTGAAATTTTTTACCGCGCGTCGGATAAATTATCCGGATCCTTGTTGGCGCGACACGATTTTCAAGAGGAAGATTCTGGAACCGGTCTTCAGTTAAATTATGATTTCGATAAATTTATCGGCAGTGTTGAAACATTATGGGGTGAAAAATCCGGGGCGCAGATTATGCTCCGCGCCAGCACAGCGCTGGGGCCGTATGCCAATGACGGGGGTTACATGATGACATCGGATCGCCTGACCGGGGCGTCAGCAGTCAGGGCGCGGGTCTTTATGGACAGGAATAATGATGGGCGTTATGACGAAGGCGATGTTCCCGTTCAAGAAGCGCGCGTGAAGGTGAATTCCCGCAATCCGGAAAAACGCTCGGATCAGAACGGCTGGCTGGTCAATATTGCCGGATCCGGTGTAGAAAACGCGGCGGTTGAACTGGATCATGCTTCTTTGGAAGATCCCTATCAATTGCCGGTCGGTGAAGGATTTATGGCCACGTTGCGACCGGGATCATTGCCACAGTTTGATTTTCCCGTGATTGAAACGGGGGCGGTGGATGGGTCAGTCTATGCCCCGGGTGGAAAACCCGGGCAGGGGCTGAAGCTGGAACTTGTTGATGCCCATGACGTTGTGCTTCAGGAAACCGAAACGGCTTATGACGGGTTTTATAGTTTTGAATATGTACCTCCCGGTTCTTACCGCGTACGGTCGGCTGCGTCCGAAAAAGTAACGCTCACGCCGCGGACCGTTCAGGTTTCGACAGGGTCCCTGTTTGCATCCGGTGTAAACCTTGCCTATGCCGGGGAAGGGGAAGAACAGGCCGAAGCTGCTGTCCAGATTGCAGCCCTTCCTGAAAAGGATGCTCAACCGGAAATCGCCCCTGCCATTGTTCAGAAAGTCGAGGTCATGGAAAATGAAAACTCGGTTCGTCTGACATTAAATATATCGGGTCCGGTTCTGTACACGGTGCAGCGCTCCGAAAACGGGCGGACCATTTTTGTTGATCTGCCGCAGGTCCATTGGCAAGCCTTGCGCGCATGGCGCGGGTCATCCGATGCGGTGCTGGCGGCCTACGATATCGAACCTTTAAAGGAAGGTGGCACACGGCTGAAGCTGGCGGGTCAGCGCAGTATGTCGATGGTGGGGGAGGATCAGGAGCCGCGCATCGCCCCCGATAATCGCCTGTCTTTTGATTTGACGCGGGATTGAGCGTCTGCATACAATTGTATTTATATTTTTATGGATATTTTTAAATGGACCGCAAAATTGCGTTAATTACAGGGATTACCGGTCAGGATGGCGCTCTTCTGGCGCGGTTCCTGTTGGACAAAGATTATACTGTGCATGGGATGCGCGCCTATGCGGCGACCGATGATCTGGAACGCTTGCGCGGTGGACCACTGAAGCATCCTGATTTCCATTTGCACATTGGCGACATGAATGATGGCGGCAATCTGATGCGCCTGGTGCAGCAGATTAGGCCGGATGAGGTTTATAATCTGGCGGCGCAAAGCCATGTCGGGGCCAGTTTTACCGTGCCTGAACAAACGGCGAATGTGAACGGGATTGGCACATTGCGCTTGCTGGAATCCATCAGGGCGGCAGGGTGTGAGAAAAAAACACGATTTTATCAGGCGTCCAGTTCGGAAATGTTTGGCAATACCCCGGGTCCGCAGGATGAAAATACCCCCTTTGCGCCGTGCAGCCCGTATGCGGCGGCCAAGCTTTATGCCTACTGGATCGTTAAAACCTACCGCGATGCTTATGATATGTTTGCCAGTAACGGCATTTTATTCAACCATGAAAGCCCATTGCGCGGTGAAGAGTTTGTGACACGCAAAATTACCCGCCATGTGGTCAGAGGACAGGTCTTAAAACTTGGCAATCTGGATGCGCGGCGCGATTGGGGCCATGCGCGTGACTATGTCGAAGGAATGTGGTTGATGCTGCAGCATGACCGCGCGGATGATTTTGTTCTGGCAACGGGGGAATCACATAGTGTGCGCGAGTTTGTTGTGGCGGCCTATGCGCATATCGGGGTGACGCTGCACTGGACAGGCAGCGGTGTTGATGAAAAGGGCCATTGCGCCCACACGGGGAAAATACTTGTTGAAATTGACCCGGCACTGTTCCGCCCTTTAGACATCCATCACCTGATCGGCAATGCCGCCAAAGCAAAAAGGGATTTAAGCTGGACCGCAAAAACGGACTTTACGGCGCTGGTTGCGGATATGGTGAATGCGGAGCGCACATTGCAAAATAACGGCTTCTGCGATGCTTCCGCTGCGGAATAAACGAGTCTGGATTGCCGGTCATAAGGGGCTGGTGGGTCAGGCCTTGCTGCGCCATAAGGCATTTCAGCACAGCCACATTCTTACTGCGGATCATGATAGTTTGGACTTGCGGCAGCAAAATGATGTTCAGCGCTGGGTCGACGATTACAAGCCGGAGATTATCGTTCTGGCGGCGGCCACGGTTGGTGGTATCGAGGCCAACCGGACGCGTCCGGCAGAATTTTTATACGATAATTTGATGATCGCTGGAAATGTGATTGATGCCGCCCATAAAGCGTGCGTTGAGAAGCTTCTTTATCTCGGTTCGTCGTGCATTTATCCGCGTGCTGCCCCGCAACCTATGGCGGAGGACTCTCTGTTAACTGGAGCGCTGGAACCGACCAATGAATTTTATGCGCTGGCGAAAATTGCCGGGATCAAATTATGCGAGTCTTACCGCCGTCAATACGGGTGCAATTTTATTTCCGCTATGCCGTGCAATTTATATGGCGTGGGCGATCGGTTTGATCCGGTTCAATCACACGTTATTCCGGCCCTGATTCTGAAGCTGGATCAGGCAGCGAAAGAGGGTAAACCTTTTGTTACGCTTTGGGGGACGGGAACGCCGTTGCGGGAATTTTTATATGTCGATGACCTTGCCGATGCGCTGGTGCTGTTGTTGCAGAATTACAGCGGGGAAAAGACAGTTAATATCGGGTCGGGAGCAGAAATTACAATCGCCGCTTTGGCTGGAATGATTGCGGAACGGATTGGGTATGGTGGTGAAATCTTGTTTGATTCATCCCTGCCGGATGGCACACCACGAAAAATACTGAATTCCGGAACCATGCGGTCTTTGGGCTGGGCACCGGCAACACATCTGGCCACAGGTCTGGATCAGTCCATCGCATGGTACAGGCAGAATCAGGATCTGTTTCATCGTGCGTGATATTATTCCGGTCATTTTATGTGGTGGGGTCGGGAAAAGGTTATGGCCTTTTTCAACACCCTCCCGTCCAAAGCCTTTTTTAAAATGGGGCGGTCGTTTTTCAATGCTGCAAAAAACCCTGCTTCGTGTGCAAGGCTGCGCCCGGCCTGTCGTGATTGCGAATGCCGGACTAAAACAAACACTAATGCGCCAGATCGATGAAACGAATATCGCCCCACAACGTGTCATTCTTGAACCTGTGGGGCGGAATACGGCCCCGGCTCTTGCGGCGTCGGCGGTTTTATATCCTGATGATCTTCTGCTCATCCTGCCTTGCGATCATGCAATCCGTAATCCCGAAGCCCTGTTACAGGCCGTGCGTTTTGGTAAGAGTTACGCCCAGCAAGGATGGATTGTTGCTTTCGGTATTCGTCCGCGCTATGCCGAAACCGGGTTCGGTTATATCCGCCGTGGCCCACGGATGGCGGAAGGCATTTACAAGATCGACCGCTTTCTTGAAAAACCAAACAAGGATGTCGCCCGTTCTTTGGTGCGCGGTGGAACCTGCGATTGGAATAGCGGCATATTCCTGTTGTCGGGTCGCACTGCGTTGACGGAGCTGGAACGGTTTGAGCCGGGGTTACTGCGCATTGTTCGTGAAGCAACGCAAGGAATCGACGGATCAGACGCGCTTTTACTGGCGTCCGGTTTTGCCAGCGCACCAAAGCTTTCCATTGATATTGCGTTGATGGAACGTTCGGATAAAACGCTGGTCATTCCTGTTGATCTCGACTGGAATGATCTTGGGACGTTTAAAACACTGTTTCAGGCCTTATGCAGAAGTGTTTTTGGCTAAACTGCGCCCAAGGCTTGTTTTTGCGCCGCACCATCCTTTATTCTAACCGCTCAATAACTTGCAGGGTTGTGTCTATGAGTTCGGTTTCCTTGGTTCCTTATGTTTGTGGTGCAGGCGCGTCGCTTGGCGGTTCTGAACTGGGCGCTGTCTATTGCCAGGAACATGGGCTGACGGAAAAGCTTTCGGCGCGGGGAATTGAATCCGCATGGGCCGCCGATGCGGCCATGCATTGGAATGGGCCTTATGGGCAAACATCTCACAACAATTTATTGCAACAGGGCTCGCAGCAGCGGCGTGAAACTGTTCTTTGGCATTGCCATGCCATTGCCGAAAATATTGCCGCTGAATTACGGGCGGGACATCGTGTCATCGCGATTGGCGGCGACCACAGCATGGCGGCGGGGTCGATTTCCGGCGTTCAACTGGCGATGGGACCGGAATCCCGCATCGGTGTTATCTGGGTCGATGCACATCCTGATTTGCATACGTTTACAAGCTCTGTTTCAAAGGCGTTGCATGGTATGCCGATGGCCACATTGCTGGGGCTGGATGATACGCTGGCCGTTCCTTCGACCTGTTCGCCGGTGATCCGGCCTGAAAATCTACTTTATATTGGCTTGCGCGATATTGATGACGGCGAAAGGCAAAATGCCGCTTCGCAGGGCGTCAAACTGCTGTCGATGGATGATCTGCGCCAGCAGGATATGGCGAATATTATTCAAGACGCGGTGACCAGCTTATCCGTGACCTGCGATCATATTGTTCTATCACTGGATTTAGATGCATTTGATCCGGCTTATACGCCTGCCGTTGGTACGCCGGTTCCCGGGGGATTCACGCCGCAGGAAATTCTGCCTGTTCTGGCAGGGGTTGTGCGCGGTTATTCCGTGCCCCTTATTGATATTGTTGAGTTCAACCCAACTCTGCCGGGCGCGGAAAAGACATATGATTTCATTGTCGATATGCTGGCAGAAATATTACCCCGCAGTTAGGGCCGGCACCGGGGACGGTCTGCGAACAGCCTTGGCTAAAATAACGCCACGCGGCATATTTTCGCTTTTGTAAACTTTGTCATCAACAATGTCGTATCCGGCCTTTTTCAAGATGCCCTTATAATCCTGATCATCCCATTTGTGGGACAAAGTAATCGGCAGGCGGTCACCCGCTTTAAAATCAAAAGAGCCTTCGCCTGTTTTTAAAACATGGTCCTTTTGGCAGACGGCATATTCAACAACGGCCTGAATGTTTGTGTCGTAGGCCGGTTCCATTTTCCAGTGCTGGAAAGGATCGTAATTTTTATCGGTAATAATTCCTTCGCCAACGGCGCGCATGAAGCCGCTGAGGATAAAAGCTTCAAGCGCATCGGTGCGCTGATATTCCTGCATCAATTTTGCGGGGTCACGTTCGGAATGATAGGACATCAGGACATATGACCCCAAACCAAACTGACGGTTCATCTGGCTGAAATAGGCCGTGGCATTGGCCTTTCCATTATGCCCTTGGTTCAGGCTGTAATCCGGTGCATTGGCAAAGCCGCCGCCAAAGCTGAGCACAACCTGGGTTGTTCCTGCGGCCTTGGGCATGACCAGTTTTTCCTTGGTGGTGAAATCGCCAACAATCGCGAAAGACCGCAAGTTGAACTCTTCATGAATTTCCAGTGCCGATTCCGTCGCGAAACGGTTCAAAATATCGACAGCGATATAGCTGTAAATCTGGCCGGGCTTTTGCTGCATAATTGATTTAATCAATTGTGCCGGTTTTGGAACGCCGTTTTTACCACCCGGGCCATATTCAACAAGGCGCATATTATCAGGCAGGCTGTCAACCAGCCCATCGGCCAAGGCACTGTTAATAGCATTAATATCGCTATCCCCGCATTGATAGGCACCGCCTTCTTTTATAAAGGCATCCCAGGCCTGACCGCCGTATAGAATGCGGTTGAAGCGCTGCTGCAGCGTTGAATAGATATTGTGATTCATTTGCGGCACGCCGTCATTGGCGGGTTCGTGATAAAGATGGGCTGTTAACAGCCCCTGACCCTTGCCCTGCAGAGTCTGCATAAAGGCCTGCCGGAATGTGGATATAGGATTTTTTGCCGTTTTTTGGGGGACTTTTGGGTGTGAAAAATCACGGCGCGGCATATAGACCGCAACCACCTGGGAGCGCGGTTGCTTACGGCCTGCATGATGAAAGGTGTTCTTACCCATATAAACTGCGTTCCCTGAATTTACGCTTATTTTTTATTTTTAACCAGCGCCGGAGCCTGGTTCGGCAAGGTTGCGGTCTGCCACATTGCACGAAACTGGGCGCGGTAAGCCTCCGCAACAGAAGGATAGTTTACAACGATGACCGTGGGTTCTTCCTTGAACAGCAGGATGGCCAGCTTGTCGCCATAGACATAAAACGGAACGGATGAAAACTGGTCATGCGGTATCCAGCGATAATCGGCATAATCGCTGCTGGCTAGGAAATAGGTGTCGCCTTCCTTCAGCAGGATTTTGTAGTTGATGCCTGATAGGGCTTGCATCCGTGTTGTATGCAGTTTGATCTGGTCTTCGCTCAGCCAGCTTTCAAACTGGCGTTCATTGGCGTTGCTGACCATGACTTCGCCGGGGTTGCTTTGCAGCGCTTCATAGACATCTTCATAAAAACCCCAGAAGCTTTCGCGGCCTTCATAAACGCGGATATCGCTGCGGCGCTGGCGGACGCCATCCATGCCGATAAATTCAATGCCGGCATTTTCAAATGCTTTTTGAATGGTATTCAGAGTGTTGGCGCGTGGCGTGCTTTGGCTGTTTTCAATACTGCCGATTGATGTCGCGGAAATACCTGTGCGCTCCGCAAGATCGGATTGGCTCCAGTTTAAAATCCCGCGGGCGCCGCGGATTTGTGCAGTTGTGATGGCCATATCTATATACTCTCGGCTACTTATGAATTCCCAAACTTTAAGCTTTGCCTTTAGGAGAGCTATTTAGCCTTCTGGCGACATTTTACGCAATATAAAAAGACATAATCCCTCAAAAAACTTTTCATAAAAATGCTTGACGTGGGTGCAAGATTATGAAAAAACTATGTCTATCTTAGTTAATATATAAGTTTCAGGGTTTGATCGTATCTGGATGATCTGTCTCCCCAAGACACCACTGAAATATTAAAGACCAGCGTAATAAAGAATTCAGATACGATCAAACCCTGAAACTTA
>CAACXI010000066.1_pt1 | contig 32582 bp, 23 predicted proteins | sample 2275891 | NCBI WGS metagenome assembly CAACXI01 (sample SAMEA5312484, study PRJEB27640) | indoor metagenome | biome: indoor environment; feature: controlled; material: polymer antistatic dissipative epoxy resin | place: Italy | collected 2014-05-27 | reverse complement strand
ATGATTGGTCATGGTTGAATAAAGCCCCGCCAGAGGAAGAAACACCCCCACGCCCGTGGACCCCGTCCCGACCCAGCGAAACCGAACCCGCCATGCGATCCCCGCTCGATTCCGGGAATCAGCAGGACCGTTTCCGCCGTGGGCTGGTCACGCACAGCTTGCTGCAATTCCTGCCCAATCTGCCCCCCGCACAATGGGAAAAGGCAGCAACCCAATTTGTCGCCGGGCAGGATTTGCGGGACAGCATTAAGGGGGAGATCGTCGCCGAAACTTTGCGCGTCCTGACCCACCCGGATTTCGCCGCCGTTTTTGGCCCCGGTTCGATGGCGGAAATTCCCATTACCGCCCTGTTGGAAAACAGGCTGATCAGCGGGCAGATCGACCGGATGTTGATTACCGATTCGGACATCTTGATTGTCGATTTCAAAACCAATCGCCCACCGCCAACACAGGAAAAGGATGTCCCGGCGATTTATCGGTCACAGCTGCGGGCCTATCGGGATACGCTGGCGCGGATTTACCCGAATCATAATATTCGCTGTTTCCTGTTGTGGACGGATGGTCCGCATATGATGGCGGTTAAGGTTTGAAGCGCCTTTAAACCCTTGACCAATGCGCCCCAAGCACCATATTTAAAGAGAGTTTTTTATCATCATAGTGCAGGGGTTTTCCGCCATGTCCGCCAGCAATAAAGTTTCCGACCAGAATTTTGAATCCGAAGTCCTGAACGCCGAAGGCCCCGTGGTCGTCGATTTCTGGGCGGAATGGTGCGGACCATGCAAGGCCATGTCGCCGCTGGTCGATCAACTGGCAACCGAACTGGGCGAAAAAGTCAAAGTCGTCAAAGTGAACATTGATGAAAGCCCGAACGCGCCGACCAAATATGGCGTACGCGGCATTCCGACCTTTATGGTGTTCCGTGACGGTCAGGTCGTTGACACCCGCGTCGGCAGTATGTCCAAGGGACAGCTGAACGAATGGGTTCAGTCCGTTATCTAAAAAAGACACTCAAAAAAAGAGATCCCATGAAGAACAAAATCATCCTGCCGCTGGCTGAAAAAATGCCAGCCGGCAATCCTTCCTTTTTGCGCTGGGTCGGATTTTTCCTGTCGCCTTATAAAAAGACCTTCATTACTTTTTTCAGCTTCCGAGTTGTGCGCTATACCATCCTGTCGATGCTGCCATTGATGATGGGTTTGATTATCAACGGGTTTGAAAAGGGCTGGGCATTTCAGGATCCGCAAAAGTTGGTCACGATGATCGGCGTCTTTCTGTTCCTGTATGGCGCGGCGTTGGCCTCCATCGCCCTCTTTATTTATGAAGCGCGGGCGGAAGACAAAACGGTACGCGGCATGACGCTGTTCAGTGTCGGACATATGAACGCCCTGCCCCTGACCTGGCACGAAGCGCAAGGGTCGGGCAGTAAATTGCAACGGATCATGCAGGCCCGGTCCAGCCTGAAACAACTATTCGCGATTTATAAATGGTCGGTCGTTCCCTTTATCGGCAGCGCGCTGGCGATTTTTATTTCCGTGGCGATGATGGAAGCACCACCATTCTTCTTTGCCCTGTTCGCCGGATTTGTCGGCACATTCTTTTTGGGCTCGTGGTGGACGGCCAAGCCGCTGCCCGAACTGCATAACCGTCACAACATCGTTTTAGAACGGTTGATGTCGGGCGTTTATGAATTCGTCAGCGCGGTGCGCACGGTCAAGGCATTTCATATGGGCGATTATATCGAACGTGAAGCATCACGTTACGAACATGAAGGCCACGGCGCGATGGGCCGCGTCTTTCGCGCATCCTATTTTAAATGGAGCGTTTTAAACGTCATCGGATTTATCTGGATGGCGGCCTTTATCATCATCTGCACGATGGGGGTTTATCACCAATGGCTGAGTGCCGGGGCTTTTGCGACCATTTTCTTCCTCGCCAATAATCTGTGGTCGCGGCTGGAAGAGATGGTTTATATGCAGGATCAGTTCTTGGAATTCCGCAATGGCTTTATGCGCCTGACCGAAACCTTGAACGCACCGCCGGTCAATTATGATGAGGCCCCGGTGATGGGCCTGCCGCAACATTGGACATCGATTGATTTTGACCATGTTGATTTCGCCTATGCCGGGGCGGATAAAAACGCACCTCCGGCCCTGCATGACATTCATCTGTCCATCAAACGCGGCGAGAAGGTCGCGTTGATCGGGCGCAGCGGTGCGGGGAAATCGACCTTCGTTAAATTGCTGATGAAACAGGCCGTCCCCAGCAAGGGCGAAATTCGTCTTGATCCTGTCCGGTTGAGCAATGTCGCAACATCATCATGGCTGCAATCCATCGGCTTTGTCCCGCAGGATGTTGAATTATTCAATATGAGCATCCGTGATAATATCCTGCTGGACCAACCACAGGATACAGACCCCGCCGCCTATGACCGCGCATTGAGGCAAGCTGCACTTGATCAGTTGATCCAGTCCTTGCCGCAGGGTGATCAGACCATGGTGGGGGAGCGCGGCATTAAATTATCGGGTGGCCAGCGTCAACGCCTTGGCATTGCCCGCGCCCTTGTCCGTAACGCTGACCTGATTATTTTCGATGAAGCGACAGCCTCCCTCGACAGCCTGTCGGAACAGGTGATTCAAAACGCCCTGATGACCGCCTTTGCCGAACGCACCATGGTGATTATCGCGCACCGCCTGTCTACCGTCCGCTTCGCCGATCGCATTATTGTTTTGGAAGAGGGTCGCATCATTGAAGACGGATCGTTCGACACCCTCGTCAAACAAAACGGAAAATTCGCCCAGATGTGGCAAATGCAATCCGAAGGATTCGGCACGGAAATGGTTGAGCGGGCAGAAAGTTTGACTTGATATCAAACCCCTAAAACGTCGCGGGCGCGCCACCAGTGATAGACCATCTGGGCGGCATAGCGGCCCAGTTTTCCACCGGCATAGCCGATACCAAAGGGGGCGAACAAATCAATGCGTTTGTCATCTTCGACCATCGCGGCGGCGACGACTTCGCCACCCACAGTCGTCGGGACAAGGCCGTGACCACCAAAACCCGTATTATACCAGAAGCCCGGCGCCAGCTTGCCGATCTGTGGCATTTTGTGCGGGGCATAGGCCAGCAGGCCAGACCACGACACATCCGGTTCGACCTGACCTTGTAATTGCGGATAAACCTTCAGCAAATCGCCGATCATCGCTTTGGAAATATCCTTGACCGAATCGCCGATGGCCACGCGGCCACCCCACAAAATCCGGTTATCGGACAGGACGCGGTAATAATCACAGGAAAAGCGCATATCATAAATCGGGTAATGCGTATTGATCGACTGGCGCAGCGCGTCATCGGAAAGCGGTTTTGTCACGGTGATAAAAGTTTTCACCGGGAACAGCGCATTTTCAAGACGCTTGTTCACGCCTTCGCTGTACACGGCGCAGCACATGACGACATCATGCGCCTTGACCGACCCTTCGGATGTCTTGACGACCCAGCCGACACCATCTTTTTCAATGCCGGTCACGGGGGAGTTTTCAAAGATGCGGCCCTTGCGGTCCGTAATCACCCGCGCCAGACCGTGCAAATAACGCAGCGGATGAAACTGGAAATCATGCGGTGAGAACGACCCCTGAAAATAGCGTTCAGTCTTGCAATATTCGCGGACCTTTTCGGTTGGCCAGTATTCCAGACCCATATCGAAATTTTCATTGGCGCGTGCAATATCGGCGCGAATGGCTTCGCCATTATCTCTCCACGAAACGGTTAAAACGCCATGGGTCAGCGGACCGCAATCGATATTATATTCAGCAATGCGCTTTTTAATCAGCTGGCGGCTTTCCTTGGTCAAATCCACCAGTTTGCGGGCATGATCCAGCCCCAGACGCGACATTAATTCGTTATGGCCGCAGGCATAACCCTTGGCAACGAAACCGCCATTGCGGCCCGATGCGCCCCAACCGATTCTTTTTGCTTCGACGAGGATGACGGATTTTCCGCGCTGGGCCAGGGCCAATGCCGTATTGATGCCGGCAAGACCGCCACCAATAACGCACACATCGGCTTCTTCACGATCCTGCAACGTCGGATAGGAAACATCCGCCGCGGTCAGTGTGCGGGTATAGTAATTATCAATGTAACCGGGTTCCGGTATTGGCTGCATACGCGTCGCCTTTCAAGATATTAATCGAGCAAGCGCCGCGCATATAAAAGACTCAGCGGCCCTTATTGAACCTTGTTGGAGGAGATCATCATAATCATCTGACGACCTTCCATGCGGGGTTCGCTTTCCACTTTTGAAATTTCAAACAGATCGACTTTGACCTGTTGCAGAATTTTCAGACCCAGTTCTTGGTGGGATAATTCACGGCCACGGAAACGCATGGTGAATTTCACCTTGTCGCCCGCTTCGAGGAATTTGCGCGCAGCGCGCATTTTCACTTCGTAATCGTGATCGCCGATCATCGGGCGCAGCTTCAGTTCCTTGACCTCGATAACCTTTTGTTTCTTACGCGCCTCGTTGGCCTTTTTCTGTTCTTCATATTTGAACTTGCCGTAGTCGAGGACTTTACAGACTGGCGGTTCCGCGTTCGGAGAAATCTCAACCAGATCAAGCCCAGCCTCTTCGGCAGCCGATAACGCTTCACGCAGGCTGACAACGCCAATCATTTCGCCATCGGCGTCAATCAGGCGGACTTTTTCAACACGAATCTGATTATTAATGCGTGGCCCATCTTCATTGCGGGGCGGGAGTGTTGGATTGATCGGACGGACTGCCATTATACCTCGGTCATTGATTAACGTAAAAAGCCTCTATATGGCGCTATTATTACGGTCAATTACGTTTACAAGCAAGGGGTTGGCGCAGGTTTTGGCCCGGATTCCGGTGGTTTTGCGTGACTCTGCGCCACGAAACCGGCTTTTGTCAGCCCCCTCGCCTGTAATGCTTCGGCCAGGGTGGGTAAAGCGGCGGTGCTCTGCAGGCCCAGATCAGCGTGAATGGCGGAAAGCGTGGCCTCCTGAACCGCAGTCAGCGGGGATGATTGCATCCATTCGGCGGCTTCGGCCGCATTCCGGCCAAAACTGTGCAGGCCCAGATTATGACCAATTTCGATCACATCGTCAGGATCAAGGCGGACATAAATAATATCGCCTTCCTTCTGATGGCGGGACGCCATCATCCCCTCATAATCACGAATGGTCATGTCGCGGTAGGATTCCAGAAATGTTTTTCCTTCAAAATTGTTCGTTTTTTCCAGAATGGTCCGGGCATGGTTCTGTAAAGCTGCCTCCAGCATGGCCAGCGATTGCGGTTGATAAGACCCGTCCGGCAAGGCCAGATGGTCATCCAGCATGGCATCAAACAGCCATTGCTTACTCAGCGCATCGCGTTCCTTCAATTCCTGAAGAAGGATTGCATCGCGCGGGCATAGCATAATTTTAACGCGGCAATTATAAGGGGTCGCCTGTGCCGCGGCAGATTGGCTGTATTGAATGGCATGAACCCCTTCATGGGTGCGCGAGGAGAATAAGTCCCGCGCATCATCCAGAACGTCCCGGTTATAGGAAATTGTATTCAAAAAGCCTCTGGTCATATGGTGCGTGTTCAACGCCGCGCGTGCGCGGATGTCCAGATCAATATGTTCGCCGCATTTGGTCGCGGCAAAATCGCTTTTGAATTTTTGGCCCACAGGCCCAAGCTTTGCGTACCATTCATCAAGTTCGCCGATGGCCCGCATCAGCCATTGATCGCGCTCGGCTTGTTGCCGCGCGTTGAAAGCTTCCCAGCTTTCCTGAAAGATTTTTTGTAGTGCGCCCATGGCCGTTCCCTGTTCGATCCGCTCCCAGCGGTATTCATGAACGGTGCGCGCATTTGCTTTATGCGTTATCGGGCGCGCACCGGATCAGCGGTTATCTTAGTACGGCGGGCGGCAATCTGCAACTAATGCGGCAATTGCTGCATCGCCAGATTCCACAGGCTGTTTGTCGCTATCCATACGGCGGATCGCAACGGTTTTTTCTTCCGCTTCGCGCTTGCCGACAACAAACATTACAGGCACCTTGGCCAGCGAATGTTCGCGGATTTTATAGTTAATTTTTTCGTTCCGCGTATCGAGTTCAACCCGCACACCAGCCGCCAGCAATTGTTCATAAACGCTGGTCGCATACGCATCGGCTTCGGATGTGATGGTCGCCACAACGCATTGCACCGGTGACAGCCACAGCGGTAATTTCCCGGCATAGTTTTCGATCAGGATCCCGATAAAGCGTTCAATCGAACCCAAAATGGCCCGGTGCAACATTAACGGGCGATGGCGTGCGCCGTCTTCGCCAATATAATTTGCGCCCAGACGTTCCGGCAAATTCGGATCAAGCTGCAACGTGCCACAGGTCCAGGACCGTCCAATCGCATCTTGAATATGAAATTCCAGTTTCGGGCCATAAAACGCGCCGTCGCCCGGCGCATCGGAATAATCCAGACCCGCCGCATCCAAGGCCTGACGCAGGGCATTTTCAGCGAAATCCCAGCTTTCTTCGGTGCCGACCCGCGCATCAGGGCGCGTTGCCAGCTTCACCTTCACATTCGTAAACCCAAGGTCGTTATACATCGTGCGCAGCAATTCGCAGAAGGCCAGACTTTCGCTGGCGATTTGATCTTCGCGGCAGAAAATATGCGCATCATCTTGTGTAAACTGGCGCACGCGCATCAAACCATGCAACGCGCCATGCGCTTCATTGCGGTGACAACACCCAAATTCCGCCATGCGGATCGGCAGGTCACGATAAGATTTAATGCCCTGATTAAAAATCTGAACGTGGGCCGGGCAGTTCATCGGCTTCAACGCCATGAAATGTTTTGGCTCTTCCTTGAAAATCTTTTCGCCTTCTGCCGTGTTGGGAACAACATCAGGAACGACAAACATATTTTCCCGGTACTTGGACCAGTGGCCCGACGCTTCCCAGAATTTGCTGTCCATCAATTGCGGCGTTTTGACTTCGACATAACCCGCATTTTGTAAACGGCGGCGCACATACCCTTCGAGCGCCAGCCAGATTGAATATCCTTTTGGATGCCAGAAGACAGACCCTTGTGCTTCGTCTTGCAGATGGAACAAATCCATCTCCTTGCCCAGCTTGCGGTGATCGCGTCTTTCTGCTTCTTCAATCTGGTTCAGATACGCTTTCAATTCATCTTCGGTCCGCCATGCGGTACCGTAAATGCGCGTCAGCATTGCTTTATTTGAATCGCCACGCCAATAGGCCCCGGCCACCTTCATCAATTTGAAAGCGCTGCCGACGTGTTTTGTGGTTGGCATATGCGGGCCGCGACACAGGTCCAGCCATTCGCCCTGACGATAAACGGTGATCGTTTCGGTGCCCGGCAAATCGCGGATCAATTCCGCCTTATACACCTCGCCCTTGCGCAGGAAATAGGCAATGGCTTCATCGCGGTCCCAGACATCGCGTTCAAACGCCGCACCGCGTTCAATAATCTCTTTCATCTTCGCTTCGATCTTTGGCAGATCATCAAGCGTGAACGGATCATTCCGGGCAAAATCGTAATAAAAACCATTTTCGATGGATGGGCCAATCGTGACCTGTGTGCCGGGGAATAATTCCTGTACCGCTTCGGCCAGAACGTGCGCGCAATCATGGCGGATCATCGACAGGCCGATATCGTCTTCACGTTTGAAAATCCGGATATGGGCGCTTTCCTCGACCGGGCGGGACAGGTCACGGACCTGACCGTTAATTTCAATGGCAATCGCGGCCTTGGCCAGCGATTTGGCAATTGATTCGGCAATCGCCAAACCCGTCGTGCCATGCGGATAGGTCCGGGTCGATCCGTCCGGCAGGGTCATTGTGATCTGATCAAGGGCGGCGGCTGAATTATTCATCGTTTCTGTGTCCGGGATAAAAAAAGGGGCTATTCCACCCCATACTCAAGGAACGCTTAAGCATAGGGCGAGGATCAAAAATGCAAGGAATTCCGGGATTTTGCAAGAGCCTTAAAGGTTATAACACCCCAATTATCCTTCACGCTCATTTACAATTGGGGCTTAGAAACAATATAATTGGAATAGACACCATTTATAGAAAACATTTAACTGACAGCTTTAGCGTATCCGGCGGCGTGTATGGCCTCCACACCCGATATTCTGTTACCGAGCGACCCTTGAACGGGGTTCTGCTGCTGTTTAGACATCACCCATATTATAAAGCAGGCCATAATGGAAACCGTACGCCTTTTACCGGAATCAGATGAAACGAATGTCTGTGTCAGCTATCACGGAATGCTGGACGCCGCCGATTATGACCGCAATCTGCATCAGAATATTCTGAGCCGCGCCAATGAACACGGTTATTTCAATCTTTTGATTTTATATGGCGAAGATTTTCAAGGATGGACACCCGAAGCTGCCGAGGCTGATTTCCGGTCGATCTGCCAACTGGCTGACAAGCCGCGCAAACTCGCCTATGTAAACCCCGATAAAAACAAAGTGATGGTCATGAAACTGACGCAGCCCATTCTGTCGGGTGAAACACGTTATTTTTCTACTGATGAATATGATATTGCTATGAAATGGCTGAAAGAATAGGAGCGCCCATTATGGTACGCACTATAACAATCCTTCCCGAAACATCCGGGTCAACGCTCTGCCTGCACCTGACAGGCGTTGTTGATGCGGCATCGTTTAAAGAATTTTTTGACAAGCCCTTGAATGACCTTCTGGCAAAATATGGTCATTACAATTTGCTCGTCGATTACGATGCGGGTTTTATCCGCTGGGAAGAGGAAGCCGCCGATCTGAGCTTCAAATCTATTGCAACGTGCGGCCCAAAGGCGCGTCGCTGTGCCTATGTCAATCCACCCGAAAGCCGGATTGTTCTGATGAAAATTATGAACCCGATGCTGACCGGCGAGGTGCGTTACTTCAACGCCGATCAAAAAGCCGAAGCCTTGGCGTGGGTTTTGGAAGGCAATCAAACCTAGCGTTCACGCATCGAATTATTCAACGTCTTGATAAACGGTTTCAGAATATATTCCATGACCGTTTTCTTGCCCGTCATAATATCGACCGATGCGACCATACCGGGGATAATCGGCAGAACTTCGTCCTTACGCTTCAGCGTATTTTCAAATGTCCGCAACCGTACACGGTAAAAGCTTTCGCCCTTTTCATTGGTAATCGTATCGGCAGAAATATCGACCAGTTCGCCACGCAACCCGCCATAGACTGAAAAATCATAGGCGGTGATTTTGACGACGGCCTTTTGCCCCGGATAAAGGAAGGCAATATCCGATGGACGGACGCGCGCTTCGACCAGAAGCTGGTCATCCTTTGGAACGATCTCCATCATCGCTTCGCCGGGTTTGACAACCCCGCCAATCGTTGTGACTTTAATCGCCTTGACCGTGCCGTTTACGGGAGAGCGTACTTCAGTACGCTCTTTACGATCCTGCATTGACCCTAATGATTGCTTGATGGAGTTCATTTCCACCGATTTCACCGATAGCTCGGTCTGTGCCTGGGCGCGTGATGTATTGGTGACTTCTGAAATTTTAGCTTTGGCTTCTTGAACCGCGGCCTGCGCACGGGGCAAAGATGTGGTGATACTGTTCAGCTCGTTCTGCTTTTCCCGCAAGCCGCGCTCCAGCTGGATCAGCTCGACCTTTGGTGCGGAACCGCGTTCAACCAGCGGCGCGATCATATCGCGTTCCTGACGTGAGAGGGATAGCACACTGCGAATATCTGCGGCACGCCCATTCAGTTCACGGACCTCTTGCTCACGCTGCGTCAATTGCTGCTGGAAAACCTGTAATTGGGAATTCAGGCTTTGCATATTGGCACGGAACGCGTCCATCTCTTCGGCCACATTCTGTGGTGCAGCCTTCATGACTTCTTCGGGGAAGTCCGGTGTGGTTTGTCCTTCGGCTTCCGCTTTCAAACGCGCAATCGTTGCCATCAACCCCATATATTTTGATTGATTGGCGCCAAGACTGGATGCGGCATCAATATTGCGCAGGCGCATGATGACCTGGTTCGCCTGAACCTCGTCCCCTTCTTTGACCATGAATTCGTCGACGATCCCGCCTTCAAGGTTTTGGATCACCTGAATTTGTGAAGACGGAATAATCTTTCCATCACCGCGCGTGATTTCATCCAGCGTGGCAAAATTCGCCCATAAGATAAAGGCGACAAAAAATGAAACAATGCCGATCATCAGCATATGCGACCCCAGCGGAAGTTCTTCATCGGTGGTGAAGAACTTATCCGCTTGCGCCTGCGCCTTTTCCATTTGGGTTTTCACCCATTCATTCTGGAGCTGTGCCCATTCGCCGGGTTTGTTGATGTTCAGATCTTCTTTTGAATCTTTTTTCATGGCGTCCTCACGCATCCGTATTTTCGGCAGATGTGCCGTATTGGCGCGATTGCAATTTTTGAATGACTTTATCCTTTGGTCCGAAATCAACAATGCGGCCACGATCCAGCAGCAAAATTTTATCGACCAGTGTCAGCATCGTGCCCTTATGCGTAATCAGGATCATCGTTTTTCCATGACACAAGGTCCCCATGCGTTTCAGCAAGCGCTGTTCCGAGGCCGGGTCCAACGACGCGGTCGGTTCATCCATGATCAAAACGGAGGGATCATAAAGCAGGGCGCGGGCAATCGCCACGGCCTGACGCTGACCACCCGACAGGGATTCGCCGCGCTCACCCACGGGCGTATCCAGACCGGCTTGCGAATCACGCAGGAATTCCATGACACCCGCCAATTCCGCCGCACGCAGAACAGCACGATCGGGCGCGGTTTCATGACCCATCGTAATATTTTCACGGACCGATCCGTAGAACAGTTGCGGGCTTTGCTGAACGGCGCCAACCGAACGGCGCAGATCACCCGGATCAATCTGCCGGACATCGGCACTGTCAATCTGCACGGACCCGCTATCGGGTTGATAGAGGTTGAGGAGCAGGCGTTCAATCGTCGTCTTGCCCGATCCGACCGCGCCGATAATGCCAACGTGCTCGCCCGGATTAATGGTGAAATTAATATGATTCAGTGCCGGCACGGTTTGGCCCGGATAATGGAACAACACATCGCGGAATTCGATCTGGCCGCGAATGGTCGGCATGGCGATAAAATGTTTGCCCGCCGGACGTTCGACCGGACGCTTCATCAATTCGTCCAGTTGCTTCAATGATTGGCGCGACTGGTTCATGCGCGTCAAAAGCCCCGCAACCTGACCCAGCGGGGCCATGGCGCGGCTGGATAACATCACAGCAGCAATCAACGCCCCCATCGACATCAACCCTTCGCTGATCATAAAGACACCAACGATCACGACAAAGACACCGGCCACTTGCTGGATAAAGGATGCGAAGTTCAGCGCAAAGGATGAAATGCGCCGCGCCTTCATCGATGTGCGCGATCCTTTTTCGGACAGTTCTTCCCATTTGCGTTGGGTGTGACCTTCGGCCGCTTGAACCTTGATCGTTTCAAGGCCGCTGATCGTTTCAAACAAAAGCGCATTTTTCAGCGCACTTTCATTCATCGATTGTTTGATAATTTTTTCCAAGGGCCGTTGCAGCACAAAACCCATAATGATGACGATCGGCATTGCCAATAACGGCACAAGCGCAACAGGTCCGGCAATGATCGCAATAATCACAACGAATAAAAGCGCAAAAGGAAGATCAATCAGCGCCGTCAGCGTAGCCGAGGTAAAGAAATCCCGCAGACCTTCAAATTCCTTGATGTTGCTGGCCAGAACCCCAGCACTGGCGGGGCGCGCCGTCATCGTCATGCCCATGATCTGTTCAAAAAGGGATGCTGACATTTTCACATCAGCCTTACGCCCGGCATAATCCAGAAAATGCGCGCGCAGGTTTTTCAGGATGAAATCAAAAATATAAACGGTCAAAATCCCCGCCGATAATACCCACAACGTATCAAACGCCGAATTGGGAATAACGCGGTCATAGACGTTCATGGTGAAAAGCGGACTGGCCAGCGCGAACAGATTGATCACAATCGCCGCCAGACAGACTTCCTTATAAATCTTTTTATGTTCTTTCAGCGCCGCCCAGAACCAGTCCCGTGCCGTATCAATGGTGGCTGGCCCGGCGCGTTCATCCGCACGCGCAACGGGGCGGATATAAAACGTGTAGCCGCTATACAGATCTTTCATCTGCCCCAGCGGAATCGCCTTACGCTCGTCCTCGGTTTCCGGGAACTGAACAACAAAAACGGTTTCCGGGTGAATTTCGATGGCCTTGCCGGCTTCTTTTTTCGGCGGGTGTTTTTTCGGGTATTTGATATCCCACAAAATACACGCATGGCCACGTTCCAGAACCAGAACGCAAGGAAGGATCGGCGCGATCGCCAAGGCATCAATCGCGCGTTCAACCAGCCGCGCATTGAGATCAGCCCGTTCCGCCGCGCGCATGAACAGCGCCGGGGTAATGCCGGTGGACGGAATAGGCAAACCCGCCGTCAATGATGCGGGGCTGGTCCGGCGGCCATAATGCCCGGCCATGATTCGCAAACATTCAACCAACGGCCCATCCATCGAAACACGATCAACCTGAAGCGGCCACGGATCTTCGACCTGCGCCTGAGTCAGCGGCTCCTGCGTATCCGGAGAGGCTGCGTCTGGCTGTTGCTGGCCGGGGGAGTTGGGCTGATCAGATGTTGGTGATGTCACGGTGGGAAACCTTCCGAATGAAGAAGCGTGTGCAGACAATAGTTTACCATGCCCGCGAAAAGGCCATGGCAGAAAAATTACGATTCCATTGTCGCCCTGAAAGCTTAACAAGGCATAAAAAAAGCCCGCCTTTTCGGATGAATTGGCGGGCTTTTAAAAATTGAATTTCCGGAATTACATTTTGGCCGGATCTGATTCGCGTGGGTAAGCAACGCCCAGTGTCGGCAGCAATTCGCCTTTCAGGCCCAGCAGACGGTAAACGGCGAACATTTCAACAAATTCTGCGTTAACCGCGTTGCTTTGTGAAACGAACAATTCGTTCTGGGAATCGAGAACGTCCAGCAATGTACGGCGGTTCAGATCGAACTGATCCTTATACGCCTTGACTGTTTCGGAGTTGGCAGAAGCCTGTGTCGCAAATTCACGCGCACGTTCACCGGCTGAAACCATCCGCGCCCATGTGGTGCGAACTTCGTTTTCAACCTGACGGGCTGCTTTTGCGCGTTCTTCTTTGGTCTGTGCTTCACGGTTTTTGGCTTCACGGACGCGGGCAACATCGCCACCGCCGCGATACAAATTCCAGTTCATGACAACCAGTGCCGATGCGCTGGTATCTTCACCATCTTCAACACCGGCAATTTCTTCGCCGTGACGGGCGTTCAATTGCAGATCAAGTGATGGATAGAACGCGCCCTTGGTTCCTTGGAACTCTTCATGCGCAACTTTGATATCCGCTTCGTAAATATCGAGCGTTGGCGATTGGGTCAGCGCTTTTTTGACTTCTTCTTCCACGCTGGCGGTCAGGCCATCGACAGGAACCAGCGGCATGACCAGATCTTCTGCCGGGTCACCAACTTGCTGGATAAAGTTTGCTTCGGCAACGCGCAACGATTCACGCGTGCTGGCTTCACCGGCACGGGCCGCAGCCAGACGGGCGCGAACTTGTTCGTTATCGGCTGTTGTGGAACGGCCGGCATTCGCGCTATCTGCAATCTGATCCATAATGGTCAGGTGATCCTGTACGTTCTGGCGTGCAATGCGCAGCAATTCACGCTGGCGCAGAACATCCAGATAGGATTCAACGATGGAAACACCAACCAACTCGGACGCTTCGCGAACGCGGTGCGCGGCGGACAGAACACGCGCTTGCTGGCGGGTGTTTTCGTACTTGGTTGTGGACCCGTCAAACAGCATCTGGGTCAGTGTCAGGCTCGCCTGACGACGCCACAATGTATTGGTGTCATCATCATCGCCATCATTATTGGTGTTGGCGTTATCAGAATATTCCGCGCCTGTATCAGCCTGCAGGTCAATCGACGGACGGTATAACGCTTTTGCTTGATTATATTCTTCATCGGTCGCGCGGCGGTTATTCGCATTGCGTGTATATTCAGGGTTGGTTGCGACACCAAAGGCAACGGTTTCAGACAGCGTTACTTTACCCGGCAGACCACCCGCGCTTTTCCCGGCAACAGGAGCAACTGCGTTTTGTGTGGCAGGTGCAACATACGCGCTTGGCGCAACCGGTGCAGAACCATTTTCAACGATGGTCAACGGCGCTTGTTTTGGCGCAGGCTGCACACTTGGCGCAGGCATTGCTGGCATACCGGCTGTATCGGCATTTTGCGCATTCGCAGCAGCAGCGCCGCTCAGCAAAACAGCGACAGAGGCGCTCAGTGCAAAACGCTTTAATAAGAGTGCGGACATCGGTAATCCCCTTCAAAGGCAAAAATACAAAAATATCTGGGTCATGACGGGCTCTACAGCCCTCAATAGAAAGGATTTTTAGCCTGAATCTATCTTTTTAGCAATACCCAGTTCACATAAAAAGAGGGGCGAAGCCGTTGTGGTTTCGCCCCTCTTAAATTCGTTATCGCAATTATGTGGTCAGATGACCATTCGCAATCAGATCATTCAGATTGACGCCATGAACACCTTCCAGTGTCACCAGCGCTTGCGCGTTTGCGGCATTACCCGAACCATTCAGATCCACGGAGATGACGGTGTTACCACCAACATCGGTCGCAAAAATGAACTTGTTCAGTGTCGCCTGCGTGGCACTGGTGGTTTCCAGCAATTGTGACAGATCCAGAACGTCGCCTTCGGCAACATTAAAGTCCTTAATCTTGTCATGGCCATCATTGCCGACAAAGTGGAAGGTATCGGCCCCGGCACCACCATACAGCGTGTCGTTACCCGAACCGCCATACAGGTGATCATTCCCGGCACCGCCATACAGAACGTCATTGCCTTCCTGACCGAACAGGTAATCGTTTCCGTTACCGCCTTCCAGCGTATCGTGACCGCCGGAACGGGTTGAACCGTTCGAGCCTGTCGATTCGCTGCCGAGCTGTTCAGCATTGGCCTTGATATACGCCAGTGTGTCAGCACGGGTCCAACCATTGCCCGCTTCCAGCTTGGCAAAGACTTCCCAACCGGAACCGATCGGCAGGTTCAGGCCTTTTGCCGCACCCAGAGCATCGGTATTCAAGGCATCGCCGAACAGGTAATCATTACCATCACCACCGACCAGCGAGTCGTTACCGGCTGCGGAGAGATTATAAAGCGGGCTTCCTTCTTTCAAGCCAGCATACAGATCGTCTGGATTCTGCACGTTGATCGCCTTACCATCCGAGTCGATTTCCTTGATGTAACCAAAGTTCGTGCTGTTGGCGCCAAGGGCGATCCCAACACCAACAACTTCGCTCAAGCCTTTCAGCGCGTTGATTTCGCTGAAATTATCATCGTTCGCGGTACCATCGTAATCAGCCTGACCACGGATATGATCCATCGACATTTCAGCCCCGGCAGAATTATCGCCCGCATTCACTGGTCTATCGCTGTTGCTCATGAAGTGGTTTGGCGCACCATCGGAAACGAAATAGCTGATCCGTTCAGCATTCGGGTTCGATGCTTTGGCCGCTTCCATCCAGTCAATCGCCGCTTGCATTGGCGCTTCATAGTTGGTCATGCCGCCGCCATTCAGACCACCAATATAGTTATAGATATTTTGCAGTGCATTTGGTTGAGACAGATCAAAAGTTTTCTCTGTGCCAACATCCGTTGCGAAAGGCACGAAGTGGATTTTCACGACGCCGCCTTGATACGCATCAAGATCATCAACGAGATTTTCTACCGCTTTGATCAGCTTGTACATACGGTCACCCGGTCTGTCCTTGCTGCCCATCGACCCGGACACATCCAGCATCATAACGATGTTGTAGTCCTTGGACTGGTTCACGATCGACGATCCACCAACATCACCAACCAGAATATCACTGGAACCGGCACCGGTGATAACACCCGTCCCTGTACCCACTTCATATGGTGTGGTTGAACCTGGCTTGTCATCGACGTTTTCACCGACGATCAGTTTCGGCTGAAGCGCATCAAATTTCAGCGTTGTCGTGCTGGTGTCGCCATCAGCATCTCTCAACGTGTATTTGAACGTATCGGCCGTTTGGCTGCCTGGTTTCAATGTATAGGTATAAGAACCATCGGATTTAATAACCAGCGTGCCATGTGTTCCGGCAACGGTCGTCGAACCGGTTGTGCTGACGTTATGATCCGCACCGTTGAAGTTCACTTTCGAAACAGTGTTCACTGTATCTTGTGACTTATCATCATTGGCCAAGACATCGCCGCTTACAAAACCAACGGCGCCATCAACTGTTGCGCTGTCATTGACGGCCAGAACGCCATCATCCAGAACATCAATCGTGATGATTGTTGTCGCCTTGTCACCGTCATTATCCGTTGCGGTTACACCGAATTGCAGCGAGATGACATCGTTCGGGTTTGCACCGTCTTTATGATCAATCGTGTCTTTCAGTGTGAAGCTGTACGTTCCATCAGCGTTGATTTTCAACGTGAACACGTCGCGTGAACCGGCGGTTCCTGTGTAGGTGTTGCCATTCAGCACCACTTTCACATCAACACCGTTTGACGTCAGCTTCGCATTCAGCAGCGAACCGCTGGCAGCAAAGGTGTTCGCGCCGCTGGCCGTGATTGTACCCGGACCATCGGAACCATAAGCCGCCTCAACCTTGCCGCCGACTGTTACATTGCCGTTATCCAGCGCCGTTTCATCCACGACCTTCACATCCGGAACTGCAAGTTCAGGACGATCATCGCCCGTCACGTTGACGTCGAGTTTAATCGTTTTGGTTGCCGTGTTGTCCTGATAATCCACTTCCTTACCGGCAAGGGTTGTTTCCTGTGCCGTTGACGTAATGGTCAGTTTGATCGTGCCTTCATAGGTTGAAGAACCAGTCTTCAAGGTCAGGCCTGTCAATTGTTCCTTCGTCAGCTGCCAATCGCCATTCGTCAGTTTTGTGCCGGCAGACAGTGTGGCATCGGAAGGAACACCGGAAATAACCACTTTCGTGATCGATTCGGAACCATCCAGATCATTGACCGATGTTGCAATGTTCAGCGCAATCGGCGTACCCGCATCGCCACCATTGGTGGACGCTGTCAGGTTTGGCGCATCAGCCACCGCATCGGTAATGACGTTGAAATCATCCGCACTGGAGGCCGTTTTACCGGAAACAGGTTCCGTCGCTGTCGCTGTTGCCTTCAAACCGGTCAGGTCAGCATCGCTGTTGGCTGGTGGTTTGAAGTTCAAAACGCCGCTGTAGTTCTGACCCGCAGGCATGGTGATTGTCCATGTGCCTTTGCCAGGATTGAATGTGCCGTTGGCGTTGGTGATCGTCCAAGCCTCGCTCATTCCCGTGACGGTTACGGTCAGGAATTGTCCTGCCGGGCCGTTTGGATTGAGGGCGGCTTCAATGCGGACATCAACACTGCCATCTTCCTTGACGATGACATCATCAATACCGTTTTGGACGGAGATGGTCGGTGGCAGGATATTTGGACCCTGACCTTCCAGTTTTAGAATTGCGGTCGATTGATCGCCATCCTTATCCGTCAGAACATATTTGAATTCATCGACGCCGTTTGTCGCAGGGTAAGTAATCTTGACGTTGTTCAGCATAAAGGAAACCGACTGGCTGCCCTGTGCGCTGTAAACATCGACTTTATCAATCGCCTTACCACCGAACTCGCTGCTGTCCAGTTTGAATGTCCGCAGGTGATCATTGGCTGCGCCATCCGGAACCGTAAAGGTTTTCAGCTGGGTTGTGCCATCTGCCAAATAAACTTTGGCAATGATTTGATCGCCAATGTTATTGGACATATCGGCCAATGTGATTTCAACGTGCAACGCGTGTTGCGCAGGATCAATCACCAGTTTCTCGCCAGCTGGCCAGACTTTATGATCGTCATTGCCGTTATGGCCGATGCCGATACCGGCGCCCTCACCCTTATCGACCCATTTGAGATCGCCGCCAGCAGCAACGCCGGCATAGGATTCAGGTGTGCCGATGCTGACGGTGATGCCGTTTTTAGTAACGGATGGCGAAACACCCCAAACCAGATCAGCATCAGGGTTGAGAGAAACGGTCTGTCCCCCTGCTGCCCCGCCTGCGCCGCCATTGTTCAGGACATAGGTATAAGAACCATCTGCCTTGATGGTCAGCAGACCATGGTTACCCTGAATTTCAGCAGTTCCTGTCGCAGGGACAGTGACCGTTGTGTTGCCAAAGGTGATCGCAGTCACGTTATTCGGGCCATCTTGCGACAATTTATCTGCCGCGCCTGCATTATCCGCATTCAAGCCAGTAACAACGTTTCCGTTGGTGCCGCCATCAAGGATATTAAAGCCGTTATAATCGTTATTTGCTTTTGGTGCGTCATCCAGAACATTGACAGTCACGGTTCCGGTTGCCGTATCGCCATCACCATCGGTGGCCTTCACGCCGAAATTCAGCGCAATGCCATCATTTGGATTGGTTGCATCCGGATGATCCAGAACACCAGTCAGTTTGAAAGTATAAGAACCGTTCGCACCAACTTGCAGGGTGAAAATGGTCTTACCGTTTGCCGTACCTGTATAGGTATCGCCGTTGAACGACACGTTCACTGCTGCACCGTTGGATGTCAAAGGAACAGCCGATGTAAATCCACCGGTTGCACCAAAGCTGGAACCAACATTATCAACACCGAAATTCGCGGTCAGCGTGCTGGAAACCGTCACTGCGCCGTTGGCCAGATTGGTTTCATCAACTTCTGCACCTGGTGTTTTGAAGTCGGATGGAACACCGTTCACAACCCGGACAACCAGATCCGTGGAAACCGATTTTTCGTTATCGGTGAGGTCATACTCACGGCCCGAAAGATTGGTCTCCTTTGCAGTGCTGGTGACAGTCAGCTTGATTTCACCATCAAAGCCGCGTGGCGGATTCAATTTCAAACCATTCAGCTGTGCCTGAGTCAGTTCCCATGTGCCGTTTGGCAATTTCGTGCCAGCCGACAGGCTTGCGCCATCCGGAACACCAGAGATCACAATTTTCGTGATTGTTTCCGAACCGTCTGTATCGGTCACCGATGTCGCAATATTCAGTGCGATCGGGCCGTTATCTGAACCGCTGGTATTTTGTGCGGTCAGGTTTGGTGTATCAACAACAGCATCGGTGATGATGTTAAAGCCATCATTTGCCGTTTTGGTCAAACCGGTTACAGGTTCAGTCGCGGTCGCGGTTGCTTTCAATCCGTTCAGGTCAACATCGCTGTTGGCTGGCGGTTTGAACGTCAGGCCGCCATTATAGTTTTCGCCCTTCGGCAGCGTAATGGTCCATGTCCCGGTCGCTGGGTTATAGGTCCCATCGGCATTGGTCAGGGTCCAGGCTTTATCAATCCCGGTAACCGTCACGGTCAGAACCTGACCCGGCAGGCTTGGGTCCAGCGATGCAACGATTTTGACAAAGACGGAACCGTCTTCCTTCACCAGAACATCATCAACGCCGTTATTCACGGTGATGGATGGCGGCGGAACATCCGGCGCTTCGGAATTCAGCGTCAGTGTCGCCTTGGCAGGATCACCATCGGCATCGGTATAGGTGTATTCAAAGACATCGGTGCCCGGTTGCTGGTTACCGATCGGGTTGCTGCCCGACAGGGCCGCATTCAGATCGTTCGGGTCACGCACGTTAATTGCGTTTCCGCCGGTGTCGATTTCGTTCAGGTTGTTGATCGTGTTGCCGACATTAATGCCGACTGCGATCACTTCACCCAACCCTTGCATGGTGCCGATGTCATTGCTGCCATCGCTGCCATGCAGATCGGCCATGATCTGGGCCAGGTTACCAGATACAGGGTTGCCGTTCTGGTTCAGGTAATAATTCGGCTCACCATCAGAGATGAAATAGCTGAGATTGGTCCCGCCATTCCCGCTGACAGATTGCAACCATGCAGCCGCATCCTGAAGCGGTGCTTCATAGTTGGTGTATTGCATATTGCCGGACTGGCTGTTCAACCCTTCCAGATAGGTCAGGATGTTTTGCAGGCCGCTGGCGTTGCTGACATCAAATGTTTTTCCAGCCAATGCATCGGAACCGAACGGAACAATGTGAACATTCACCTTGCCGCCGTCATAGCTGTTGAAATCCTTCATCAGGTTTTGAACAGCATCGATCAACAGGGCCATTTTCGATGTTGCCGTATTGGCATTGCCCATCGAACCGGATACATCCAGCATCATGACGACATTATAGTCTTTCGCAACTGGTGCAGGCGCGGCGTCCAGAACGTAGGTATAGGAACCATCCGCCTTGATGTTCAGCGTACCGTGATCACCCTTGATCGTCGCGCCATTGGTTGCATCAACCGCAACATTCTGGCCGTTAAAGGAAATGTTGGTCACGCCGTTTGGCTTATCCTGCGAACCGAGATCGGCTGCGCCTGGACCACCATTTTCACCAGTCACCACGTTGCCGGACGTGTCGCCCGCCAACAGGTCAAAATTATTGACGTCGTTATTGGCAATCGGTGCATCGTCATAAACGGTGACGGTGACGGTTCCGGTGACGGCATCGCCATCCGAATCAATGGCGCGAACGCCGAAGTTCAGACCCATTGCTTCGTTCGCGTTGCCCGCTTCCGGATGATCCAGAACGCCGGTCAGGTTGAACGTGTACTGGCCCGTTGTTTCATTCAGGGCCAGGGTGAAGATCGTTTCGCCACCAGCAGTCCCGGTATAGGTGTTGCCGTTCAGCGTAACTGTCACAGCGTCGCCGCCGGATGTCAGCCCGGTTGGGCCGGTGCCGGTGAATTCATATTTACCCGGTGCATCGCTGCCGAAATTCGCCGAGATGTTGTTGGTCACGGTGACGGTCGCGGTTGTGTGCAGCGTGGTTTCATCAACGCTAACGCCCGGTGTTTTCAGATCGGTTGGAACCGAATCACGGACATGGATCACCAGATCAACCGATTTGGTGGTCGAATTGTCGGTCAGATCGTGTTCACGACCCGAACCGGCAGCCAGTTTTTCCGACGCGTGTGTCGTAATGGTCAAACGGATATTCGCATCCTGACCTTGAACCGGGTTCAGTTTCAGACCAGCCAGTTGATCCGTGGTCAGTGTCCAGCTATCGGTTGCCGCGTCATAAACGCCAGCCGACAGGGTCGCGCCAGTTGGAACGCCGGTGATCACCACTTTCGTGATCACTTCGGAACCGTCCGTATCACCAGCCGATGTTGTGATGTTCAGTGCAATCGGTGCGTTATCCGATGTGCCTGTGCTGGTTGCTGTCAGGTTTGGTGTATCAATGACCGCATCGGTGAAGATTTCAAAAGGATCTTCTGCGGTTGCAGTTGTGTTGGTTGCAGGTTCATAAGCAGACGCCGTTGCCTTCAACCCGGACAGATCAGCATCGCTGTCGCCGGTTGGTTTAAAGGTCAGGCCGCCATCATAATTCTGGCCCGCAGGCATTGTGATGGTCCATGTGCCATTCCCCTGATTGACCCAGCCATCAGCGGCGGTGTCAGTCACAGTCCAGCTGGCCGGAACGCCGGTTACAGTCACGGTCAGGATTTCATTGCCCGACCCTTGTGGATCCAGCGCGGCATCAATATTGACGAAAACGGTGCCGTCTTCCTTGACCCAGATTTCATCTGCGTTCACAGCAATCGGACCGAAATAGTCTTCCGGATAATCAGGCGGTGTGACAGTCACAGTTGGTGGGTTCGCGGTTGGCTTCCAGCTCAAAGTAAACTGATCTGTCGCCGTTGTGGTGTTATCGGACAGGTCGTGTTCACGGCCCGACAAGGTTGTTTCCGCAGTGAAAACGGTCACGGTGAATGTTTGCGTGCCAAAATAATTGGTTGGCGCATTGGCTTTCAGCCCCACGATTTCAGCCGGGGTGAATTCCCACACACCATTGCCAAGATCGGTCCCGGCTGTGAAGGAGAAACCAGCAGGAACGCCGGAAATTTCGTATTTCACAACAGTTTCGGATCCGTCCGTATCACCAGCCGAACCGGTGATTTGCACGTCAATTGCCGTGTTTTCTGTTGCGGTTGTGTTTTGCGCATCGACATTCGCAGGGTCAGCGACCGCATCGGTGTAGATTGCAAATGGATCTGTCGCGTTTGCGGATTGGCCGGTTTGTGGATTATACGCGTTCGCCGTTGCCAAAAGGCCGGTCAGATCAGCATCGCTGTCACCGGTTGGGGTAAAGGTCAAACCACCTGTGTAGTTTTGACCCGGCGGCAGAACGATGGTCCAGGTATTGCTGGCGGCATCATATGTCCAGCCATCATTATTTGTATCGGTCACTGTCCAGCCTGCGCCGACACCGGTAACGGTGATGGTCAGGATTTCAGACGGCGCAGCTTGTGCACCCAATGTCCCAACGATATTGACGAAAACGGAGCTGTCTTCCTTGACCCAGATTTCATCCGCGGCAACGCCGGTCCAGATCCCATTTGGATCTTCTGGCGGTGTGACGGTCACGGTTGGTGGCTGGATATCCGGCGTACGGTTCGCCGCAGGAATATAATCGAATTGTGGCGCATCGAATTGCAGTTCGGTCAGGCCCAACGGACCAACCGGGGTTGGCGCACCCAGTGGTGCAGCATCAATCGCACTTTGATAACCAAAACCACCACGGCCACCCGCAGCACCACCGGCTTCACCGGCGGCAGGTTCTACGGCGGCCAATTCTTCAGCGGCCTGTGCCATTGCAATTTCTTCGCCGTTCGCAGGTTCAACTTGTGCCTGCTCGGTTCCTTCTTCGCCCATGCGCGCATTATCCAGCAGCGCAATGCCATCAATAACAACACCGCTTGCCAGTGTCATGACCGGTGGATTTTCACCAGCGATCGCAGCTTCGTAACCGACGATAACCACTTTGGAACCATCAGCAAATGTGATGACCAGATTGCCACCTTCGATGCTGGTCTTGCCCGATTCAGGCAGGAAGCCCAGAACATAGGTCTGGCCCGGTTGCAATGTGACTTGCGTTGTCTGACCAGCCTGCGGAAGGCCGATGATAATTGCGTTATCTGCATTTGAGGATTCTGCTGCATTGGCGGTTACAACAGCATCAGGAGCGGCAAAAGTATTTGCAGTCGCAGCGAGCAGGCCTGTGGCGGACAGGGTTTCAAACAGCTTCTGCGTGTCGATGGTTTGGCCATCGGACAGTGTCAGCTTTTCGCCCTGCTTGCTCATTTCCTGGAAGTTTTCAACGGTGACTGTTGAGCCGTCCGTTTTATTGATGATCAGGCCACCCGTACTGGTGAGGGTCATCCCCTTAATGTCAGCCGTCGTGAAGTTCAGGGTCGGCGCAACGCTGCCCGTACCCGATGTTGTGACTGTCGCTGCATCTTGTTTCGCCATAATCGTATTCTCCTAAAATGCGCCCCCGCCAGGGGCAATGTCGTTGTGAATCGTGATCTTTTTTGAGCTATTAATTGGCAGATTCATACAGGAACCAACCGAGAGAGTCAAATTTTATTATGTTAATGCAAAGGCCCGAAGACCCAGCAAAACCCTAGTTTTTTTACAGCTTAGAAGCGCCTTTTGGCGCGGACTGAACCGCTGTCTTTCCCCGGAATTTGAGGTGTTGTTTTGAAATTTCATTTTGTGCCCCCTTACATAACGAATAAGACGTTCTTTTTCAACGTCTTAAACTGCTCTTGGCCATTTTCGGGGATCCATTGCGAATCATCCCTATTTCGGCTTTGCAGGCCATAATACGGCAGACTTCGTTACCAAGAGGTTATGAAAGACGCAGTTTCCTGCTGAAAGGGTCTTAAAGTCCCCCAACCAGCATATATTTAATGTTTACGAAGTCTTCGATCCCGTATTTAGACCCTTCGCGGCCCATGCCGGATTCCTTGACCCCGCCAAATGGCGCGCCCTCATAGGACAGCAGCGATTCATTCACTGCCACCATTCCATATTCCAGCGCTTCGGCCACCCGGAAGGCCTGACCCAGCTCCTTCGTATAAAAATAAGAGGCCAGACCGAACTGGGTGTCATTGGCCAATGTGATGACTTCGGCCTCGGTTTTGAAGCGGAACAGCCCGGCCAGCGGGCCAAAGGTTTCTTCGCTGCTGACCGCCATGTCCGGGGTCATATCGGTTAAAAGGGTCGGTGCAAAGAATAATTCCCCCGCTTCATGCGACTTTCCGCCCAAAACCAGCTTGGCCCCCTTGGCCATCGCGTCATCGACGTGCTTTTGCACCTTTTCAACGGCGGCCCTGTTGATCAGCGGCCCGATCTGGACCCCCGGTGTCGTCCCCGCCCCGATTTTCAAGGCAGAAACCTTGGCGGCCAAACGTTTGGCAAATTCATCATAAACGCCGTCCTGCACATAGATACGGTTGGCGCAGATGCAGGTTTGCCCGGCATTACGGAATTTGCTGGCGATGGCGCCATCCACAGCCCGGTCCAGATCCGCCGAATCGAACACGATAAAGGGCGCATTGCCACCCAGTTCCAGCGAGATTTTTTTCACCGTCGAAGATGATTGCTTCATCAATAATTTTCCAACCGCCGTGGACCCGGTGAAGGAAAATTTCTTAACCGCCGGATGGGTGGTCAGGACTTCACCAATGGCGGCGGCGGCCTTGGCCTCGCCCGTGACAATATTAAAGACGCCCTTGGGAATCCCGGCCTGTTCCGCCAGCACCGCCAACGCAAGCGCCGATAACGGGGTATCATGGGCCGGTTTTAACACGGCCGTACACCCGGCGGCCAGTGCCGGAGCCAGTTTCCGGGTAATCATCGAGCTGGGAAAATTCCACGGCGTTACCGCGCCAACCACACCAACCGGTTCCTTGGTGACGATAATCCGCGCATCAGCCTTGTGCGATGGAATCGTATCGCCGTAAATCCGGCGGCCTTCTTCGGCGTACCAATTGACGAATCCGGCCCCACCCACAACTTCGCCACGCGCCTCGGCAACGGGTTTGCCCTGTTCCAGGCTTAAAAGTTCGGCCAGCGCGTCGGCATTCGCAATAATCAGGTCCGACCATTTGCGCAGAATTTTTGCACGGTCTTGCGCCAGTAATGCGCGCCACGCCGGGAACGCTGCTGCTGCGGCCTCCACTGCTTTTACGGTTTCCGCCGCGCCCATATTGGGAACGCTGGCCAGTGTTTCACCCGTTGCGGGATTGGTTACAACGAACGTGCCGCCGCCATCGGCCCCGGCCCATGCGCCGTTAATATAAGCCTTGTCGCGCAAAAAATCCTGATAACCCGCCATGCTGTCGCCCCCTGTTTAAAATTGCTGGAAAGAGATTAGGTCTGGATGCCGGGGTTAGCAAGGCATCCCCTGATTAAGAATACGTTTTGTAAATGGGGTGGGGTTTACTAAGATAGGGAATGACAAAAGCAAAATCATTTTTCCTAATTCTGGCCCCGACAATCATCCTGCCCCTGCTGGGTGCCATAGTCGGGATCGGCACGCAAAGCGGGGTTGATGGCTGGTATGAAACCATTACCCGTTCGACTCTCACGCCCCCCAACTGGGTGTTCGGCGCAACGTGGTCTGTTCTTTATATTATGATGGGGCTGTCGCTGGGTCTGATCCTGACCGCGTCTGGTTTGTATCACCGGAAAAAATTGATCCTGAAATTGTTCTTTTTACAACTGGTCTTTAACCTCGCTTGGAGCTTTGTGTTCTTCCAGTTGCATCTTTTATGGACATCCGCCATCTGGGTCGGGCTTCTGGCCGGGCTGGTTTTATTCCTGATCGTCAAACTTTGGTCGTTCCGCCGCATCGCCGCTGCATTACTTGTTCCTTATATAATGTGGCTGTGTTTTGCCTTCTATCTCAGCCTTACAATTGCCCTTCTGAATTAAAGTTTTTGGGCGTATTATGGCCCCGGATTTTAGTGAAGACGGATATTTATGGCCTTTAAATTTAAGAAACTGACCGTTCTGGTCGTTGAAGATACAGCCCCCATGCTGAAGCTGATTGTTTCTGTCCTCGAATCTTTGGGGATCGAACAGGTTTATTCCGCACCCGATGGCGAGCGCGGATTTGAAACATTCAAACGCGTCAATCCGGATATCGTTATTTCCGACTGGCACATGATCCCGATGACGGGCATCGACCTGACGCTGGAAATCCGCAAGAATCCCTATTCGCCCAACCGCACCGCGCCGGTCATTCTGATCACCGGCTATAACGCGATGAACCGCGTATCCGAAGCGCGCGATGCCGGTGTCACCGAATTTTTGATTAAGCCGTTTTCTGCGAATGATCTGGCCAAGCGTTTGGCCCATGTGATTAACAAACCGCGCGATTTTATCGACTATCGGGGTTATTTCGGGCCCGACCGCCGCCGCCGCGCCTCACCAAATTACAACGGACCGTTACGCCGTGCGGCAGACCGCGAAGCAACGCGCACCGCCTAAGAAACAAGGGATCATCCAATGTCAGAAAAAGCCCGCATTATTAAAGCCAACCTGCTGTTACAGGCCAAGGTTGGCATCGGCGTCATTGACGACGAAAAAGTACAAAAGATGCAACAGGTGATGGATAACACGAAAGTGGATTTCGCACCGATGGCCAATCAATATCTGGCTGAACTGGCCGCCGCCATCGACAATGCCAGAACAGGCGCAGGGGAACCGAAAGCCCTGATCGCGCAAATGACCCCGCCTGTGATGCAGATCAAGGCCAATGCGGCGATGTTCAATTACCCGCTGGTTGGGAATCTGGCCAATATCGTTTTGAACTTTCTAGAAAACGCGACCATCATCGATAAAACGATGCTGGATATTGTTGATGCACACCAAAAAACATTGAGCATCATTATCAAAAACAAGATGTCCGGCACCGGCGGCGATTACGGCCAGAAAATTGAAACGGAATTAAAGGATGCGTGCAAACGCTATTTCACCAATCGCGGCACACAGGCCGTTTTTGTCGAATAGCGTTCACCCTTAAAGCTTTAATTTAAAACTTTAGGCGCTTCGCTTGGCGCACCTGTTTCAAGGCCGCAATTTTCGCGAAGACGTCATCCGGAACAGCGCCGTCAATCGACACCAACGCTACGGCAGTCGCCGCATTGGGGACCCGGCCTAGACGGAAATCGGCAATATTGATTTTTGCATCACCCAGCAATGTCCCCAGCGCGCCGATCAAACCCGGCGTATCATCATTGCGCACGAACAACATATCGGGCGACAGGGCCGCTTCGACCGGGACACCTTCAATATCCATGATGCGCGGTTCACGCCCGGCGAATAGCGTTCCGGTGATCGAACGATCCCCCGACGCGGTTGTCACGGTGACTTTCATCGCCGTATGAAAATCTTCGCAATGTTCGGTGCGGGTTTCAGAAATGGTAATACCGCGTGATTTTGCAATCTGTGGCGCGTTGACCATGTTGACCCCGGCCAAATTCGGACGAAACAGGGCCGCCAGGATCGCCGCATTCAAGGGGCGCGTATTCAGCGTTGTCACATGGCCCTGATATTCAATACCGATTTTGGTGATCGCATCTTCGGCAATCTGCCCCGCAAATCCACCCAGCAATTCCCCAAGATTCATATAGGGTTTCAGACGCGGCGCATCTTCTGCCGAAATGGACGGCATATTGACGGCGTTCGTCACGGCACCATTCAACAGAAAATCGGATAATTGTTCGGCGACCTGTATCGCCACATTCACCTGTGCCTCCGATGTTGACGCCCCCAGATGCGGTGTGCACACAACATTGGGATGGCCGAATAAAATATTATCCTTGGCGGGTTCAGTTTCAAAAACATCCAGTGCCGCCCCGGCAACGTGCCCCTGATCCAGCGCGACTTTCAAATCCGCTTCGACAATTAATCCGCCGCGCGCGCAGTTAATCAACCGCACGCCTTTTTTCATTTTTTCCATTGCATCCGCATTGATCAAATTCCGCGTTCCTTCGGTCAGCGGCGTATGCAGCGTGATAAAATCACAGCGCGGATATAAAGCATCCAGCGTTTCTACTTTTTCAACACCGATTTCACGGGCGCGGTCTTCGGTCAGGAACGGGTCAAAGGCAACGACTTTCATCTGTAGCCCCAAAGCACGACTGGCGACGATGGAACCAATATTGCCGCACCCGATAATGCCCAGCGTCTTGCCGTATAATTCGACGCCCATAAATTTCGATTTTTCCCATTTGCCGTCATGGGTGGATTGGTTGGCTTCGGGGATTTGCCGCGCCAGGGCAAACATCATCGCAATGGCGTGTTCCGCCGTGGTGATCGAATTCCCGAATGGCGTATTCATGACGACGATCCCGGCTTCGGTGGCGGCGTTCACATCAATCGTATCGACACCAATTCCCGCGCGGCCAATGACCTTGAGCCGTGGCAGGGCAGCCTTGATGACCGCATCTGTAATTTTTGCAGAAGACCGCGCGGCGATCCCGTCATATTGTCCGGCGATCTGCGCCAGTTCTTCGGGGGACAGGCCGGGCTTTACATCGTAATCCAGACCGTTTTGCTGAAAAATCTCCTCAGCCAGCTTATCCATCTTATCGGCGATCAGAATTTTTGGCATCGGAACACTCCATGGGAATACGGTTATTGCGGCGCAGCACTATCGCTTTATAACATTTGAGCCGCTAAACTCCCAAAGGCTTTCTTCTTCATCACACCGGAAAACACGATGACCGCAACAAATTTTCTGACCCTGCCCTATCGCATCGAACGCGCCCGACCGCATTTTGAGGAAGACGGCCTGCAAACCCCGGAATCCTTGCTGCGGCACTTTATCGCGGCCTATACGAAAAAGGGCCAGCGCGTCTTTGACCCCTTTGCCGGATTAGGCACCAGCCTGTTCGTGGCGGAGGAGATGGGCCGCATCCCGTTCGGCATCGAAGCCGATGAAAACCGCCAGCAATGGGTGGCCGGACAGCTTGAAAACTGGACCCATCTGGTTTGCGCGGACGCCGCCAAGATGAAAACGATTGGTTTTCCCAAAATGGATTGTTGCATCACCTGTCCACCATTCATGCGGAAATCTGATCGCTGGAACCCGCTTTATGCCGGAAACCCGGACAAGGCCGGATACCAGATTTATCTGAAACGGATGAAATTTATCTTCGCGCAACTTCCCGCCATCATGAAACGCAACGCACCCATTATCGTTCAGGTTGATAACCTGCCGGGCAAAACCTACACACCGCTGGTCGCCGACATGATTAGTGTGATCGGCAAAACTGTGCGGCTGGAGAATGAAGTGATTATCGCATGGGATGGCGGGCGGGCGGATTACCGCCACACCCATTGCCTGATTTTTAAAAACACCGCGCCTTAATTAGGCCGCCTGTTTTTGGGCCGCGTCCTTGGTCACGGCGAAGGCCCAGTCCAGCCACGGCAGCAGCAAGGCAATATCCGACGCCTCAACCGTGGCCCCGCACCAGATGCGCAATCCCGCCGGGGCTTTCATATGTCCGGCAACATCATAGCCCGCGTGTTCTTTTTCCAGCGGCTTGGTCATATCCTTGATAAACGACTGGCGCTGCTCTTCGGTCAGATCGCAAAACCACGGATCGGTAATCTTTAAACAGACGGATGTTTTGGAACGGTTGGCCGGGACATCGCACATAAAATCAATCCAGCCGGTCTTTGCGACCCAATCACCAACCGTTTTGAAATTTGCTTCCACGCGTTTTTGCAGCGCCGGAACGCCGCCCAGCCCTTCGACCCATTTCAACGCATCCAGACAATCTTCGGTTGCCAGCATCGACGGGGTATTGATCGTTTCACCGACAAAGACACCTTCGATTAGCTTGCCGTTATTGACCATGCGGAATAATTTCGGCAATGGACGATCCGGGGTATAGGTCAAAAGCCGTTCAACAGCGCGCGGCGATAATACCAGCATTCCATGTGCGGCTTCACCACCCAACACTTTCTGCCACGACCATGTCGTGACATCCAGCTTGCTCCACGGCAAATCATAAGCAAAAACAGCAGAGGTCGCATCACAGAAGGTCAGGCCTTTTCTATCCTCGCGCAGCCAGTCGGCATTCGGAACGCGTACACCACCCGTTGTGCCATTCCATGTAAAGACAACATCGCGGTCACAATCGACCAGTGATAAATCCACCAATTCGCCATAGGGCGCGGTATAGGCGCGCGCATCGGGTAATTTCAATTGCTTGGTAATATCGGTCAGCCATTCCTCACCGAAGGCTTCCCATGACAACACATCAACGCCGCGCTCGCCCAGCATCGACCACATGGCCATTTCAATCGCCCCCGTATCTGAACCCGGGACAATCGCAACCTTGTAATCCGCCGGGATATTCAGCAAGGCGCGGTGACGTTCGATAATATCTTTTAACCGTGCCTTGCCCTCTGTCGCGCGGTGCGACCGGCCCAAAAATGCATCTTGCAATTGATCCAAGGACCACCCAGGACGCTTGGCACAAGGACCGGATGAGAAACAGGGGTTTTGCGGTTTTTCGACTGGTTTTGCGGTCATGGTCATTGGATCCCCGGCTGGCAAAAATTCTGGTTGAACAGGTTTCATATCCTATGCCTTTGCCGGGGGGTCGAAAAGCAAAAACCGGAGGAAAACCCCCGGCTTGCTTGAAGAATAAAATGTTTAAAGGATGAACGGGATCAGGGGTCCTTCACCACCGCAGGCGCCGCCGGGGTTGCACAAGCCAAACGGTCCTGTGCCTCGCGTGTCACTTGTGCGCTAATCACTGCGCTCATGCTTTCGCCCACTTTATGTAATCCTTCGATAAAATCTCTCATCGTGATCCTTTCAGTTACGCCATAGATCAATCTTGACATAAAATTATGAAAAATTCGTAACTTACTAATTTTTATGATCTCAACCCTTTCTTAAGACCTTTCCCGTAAATTGGGCATATATTCGCAATGGGGAGCTAAAAAAATGCCGATCTTTAAAGGTTTTGAAAAAGAGAATGACACCGTGCTGGCCGTGGTCGATTTCCCCGATGCCAAGAAACATTCACCCTATTTCCAAGCGGATGGAACGATCCAAAACCGCGTGACGCCGTTCCCGCATGAAGAACGCCTGAGCGAAGAAGCCTTTAAAGGAAAATTCCTGGGCCTGGACTTTGAAGCGGTGAAATCGCTGCCGTTCAAGGAAGAGGGCCACGACCTGAAACCGCTGATTGCGGAAAAGGCCCGCGAATTTGCGTCCGCGACACCAATGCCATCGCATCATTCCAGACCCGGCAATAATTCATCAATGTAATCTGCCGTTCAGAATTTTATAAGGCCGTCCTTTCTTTTTGAGGGGGCGGCCTTTATCATTCCGCCATGGAATTTGTTCTGACCCTGATTGCATCTGAAACACCGTTGACCACTGCCCATCTGGCGGGGATGACAAATTATCTGGATTCGCAGGGCATTCCCCTGTCGCGCGAACCGATCTGGTTAAAGCCGCATAAGGCCGCCGATCTTTATGTGGCCTTTCGCCCCAACCGCGACCAGCTGCGTATGATTCGTGACGGATTGATGACAGATCGGATCGATATTCTGGTCAATCCGGTTCAGGGGCGGCGCAAACGCCTGTTGCTCGCCGATATGGATGCAACCATCATACAGGGCGAAACGCTGGACGAACTGGCCGAATTTATTGGCAAGCGGGAAGAAACCGCCGCCATCACGGAATTAACAATGCGCGGAGAGCTGGACTTTACCGCCTCTTTACGCGAACGCGTGGCCCTGCTGAAAGGCCTGCCCGAATCTGCCCTGCAAACCACCTATGATCAGATGGAATTATCACCGGGCGCAAAAACCCTGATCGGCGGGATGCGGGAAAAAGGTGTGATCTGCGTTCTGGTGTCCGGTGGATTTACGTTTTTCACCGAAGCGGTCGCCAGGACAGTCGGCTTTCATCACCATCACGGCAATGTGTTAAATATCGAAAACGGCAGGCTGGCCGGAACCGTGTCAGACCCCGTTCTGGACCGCGATGCCAAGCTGGCGTTTTTAGAACATTATCTGGTCACGCTGGATCTGCGCGCCGATGAAGTCATGGCGATTGGTGACGGGTCGAATGATCTGCTGATGCTAGAAACGGCCGGGTTTGGGGTTGGGTATCATCCAAAGCCGCTTTTAATTGAACGGCTGGACAACCTGATTCTGTATGGGGATTTAACGGCGGCGCTCTATGCGCAAGGGCTGGTCCCGAATGAGGCCCCGAATGAAGGATAGCGTCTTCAGAAAGATTTAATTTTTCAAAGGCATAGTTTAAATTGAATAATCTTATATCCGGTTCGGGATCATTAAATCATGACGCATAATTTCGTAGTATCCGATGAAAAGATGGAAGAGCTGATCCACAGCTATTGCCGTGACTATACCGCGCTGACGCGGATGGGGCGGTTCGATCCGATCACCGGACGGGATGAAGAAATCGATCAGGTCATTTTGATCCTGCTGCAAAAGGGCCGCAAGAACGCCGTGCTACAGGCACCAGCCGGGGTTGGTAAAACCGCCCTTGTTGTCGGTCTGGCGCAAACGGTCGTCAAGGAAGCGGTTCCTGAC